>Ga0172379_10005939_pt1 | contig 16708 bp, 13 predicted proteins | sample GrowelOW334metaG_FD_119756 | JGI IMG/M metagenome (GOLD analysis project Ga0172379, IMG submission 119756) | Groundwater microbial communities from an aquifer near a municipal landfill in Southern Ontario, Canada - Groundwater well OW334 metaG | ecosystem: Environmental > Aquatic > Deep... | reverse complement strand
GTGAAAAACTCAACAAGATGCCGTATATACGAACGTAACCTTAAAGTTGTTGTCAGATTTATTGTTAGTAACCCTTGACTAAGAGGCCGAGTCCATATACGTGTTTTTTACGGTATTGACAAATCCTCTCGTATCATATTGGTTCGTACTACGACCTTTGTATTTGGTTCGGGAATAGATTTTTTGGCAAGTTCTAAAGATTTTAAAAGCCAGGCCATATTAAGGCCTAAATTACGCATGGTTTGTACGCCCTCGGCATCTTTTAAAACTTCGCCTTTTTCCATGCCAAACCCCATATTCCAATAGCTAGAGCCTACAGTTATCATCTGGGCAATATCAAAATAAGCATTTAAAGAATGGAAAGTATGTACGGAACCCGCACGCCTTACTGCAACTACGCTTGCTCCCACTTTTCTTTTGAACATCCAGTCATTTGCGCAAGCAACTAAAGACGTGCGATCCATAAAAGTTTTTATTTGACCGCTTAAATCGGCACAATAAACTGGGGAGCCTAAAATAATGCCATCAGCGACAATCATTTTATCGAGCCATTCATTCACCGGGTCGTTTTTGAGCGCACAGTGCTTATTTTTATTAGCAAAACACTGTCCGCAGCTAATGCATCCCTGGATTTGTTTAGCTCCAACGTGTATTTCTTCGGTTTGAATGCCATGATTTTCTAATTCAGCAAGAACTAGGTGTAACAAAAGCGATGTATTACCGTCTTTTCTGGGGCTGCCATTAAAGGCTACTACTTTGATTGTCATAATTATTACTCCGGCTGTTCCATGTTTATACATCTATCTTTGCAAACTTTCGAAAGCAATAGATCTTTAAACTTAGTGCTATGGCTTAAGTCTGGTTGAACGAAAATACCCATAGGATCAGTGTTTTGTTCTAGAAGCATTTTCATGGCAAAGTAATCGCCATCACTATTTCCTGCATAGAAGACTAAGGGCTTATGGAAGCGTTTGATGAGTTGGCGGAGGACCAATTCTTTGCCGTAGTTGCCGACAGAGGAGCGCTGATTTTCATTGATTTCTTCTTTTAAAAAACGGTCATCGTAAACAGCAGAAAATTTGTAGGTTCCATTTTTATCTTGCCAAACTTTAGCGCCGTTGCCAGAGATAAAGCAGTTTTTAGAGAAATTTGGGAAGTTTTTTTGACTAGGAACACAAGCGGTCATGATGTGATAATTTAGTGAAGCATTGACGCCGCCTGGAGCGGTAATTAAATTTCCCAGATAATATGGATTGCTGCCGGTTACAATCCAAACAGTAAAGCCAGTGTCGGAAAAGCGCTGTACTAAATCGAGCATTTTGGTGAAGCCGTAGCGCGTTGGCGAATAATCTTTGATGTATTGTGTTATACCAAAGCGCATTTGGTCTAGGCTCATACCCGCTTCAAAAGATGCAATCTGCGCCACTTTGTCATAACCCATTGGGAAAAGTTTCCATGTATTATCGGTGGAGGAGGCTGGTTGGAAGACTTGGCCTTCTATGTAATCGTCTTGTCTTTTGATGTTATTAGCCTGTTCGTTTAGATTACCTTGGCCAGTTTTGAAAGATGGGAAGAGATAGGGATATTTACTTAAGTGATTGGCAGCCCAATAATGCCAAACTGATTGGCAGGAGCGAGTTTCTTCTGGCTTTCCTGGAAGAGGAATGTGTTCGTCATACAAAGTTCCATCCCAATCAAAGGCCGCAAGACCTTTTTGCGGATGCTTCGCGATAAAATCTTCAAATTTATTGAGAGTTGCCACTTGATCACTTTTGCTGCAATCCCAATGTGGATATAGCTTGCAGATGTTTTCGGCATTGGCTGCCTCTGTTAGCAAAGCGAATGCTGCAAAGATCATAGAAAATATTATTTTTTTACGCATAAAAACCTCTCGCACCAAATTGTTAAAATTTCCTAGCTTGCTCCAATTGTACTCTAGCTTCGCTATCATAGCCTAGAAGCATATAGATCTTAGCTCGTGAGCGATAGGCGTCAGATAGATGGCCGTTTTTGGCTTGGGCCATAGATAGCATCCCGTAGATTAAAATGTCATCATCTAGGTTCTCTGTTTGCGCTTTTAAGAAATTTTCAGCTGATGCATATTGTTTGGAATCTAAAAGAGCTGATGCATATTGGATTATGACTGGGTAAGAATCGGGATGTTGATGTAAAAGTTTTTGGCTGATGGCAAACTCTGCTTGGGTGTCATTGGTTGCCATTTTGAGTTCGGCCAATGTTAGAGGATAGATGATCTCCGTTGGGTTTGTTGCACTTAAGTTTTGCAAAATGTTTTCGGCTTCTTTGTATTTAAAATTCCGCATAAGAGTAAGCGCATAGCCATACTTAGCCGCAGTTGCACGCTTGGGATTTTGGCTAGTAAAAGCTCTTTGGAAATTTTTAGCATTTTGATAGGTATTTTCACTCGTCAAAGCTTGGAGACGAGCCTTGGCTAAATAATAGTTGAGGCTTTCTGTATAATTTTTTTTAGGATATTGAGCGGCACGGCCTTTGGCATCGGCGATGCGGTCGGGAGTTGCTGGGTGATCTAATAAAATAGGTGGAATATTACTTCCAGCGCCTAGGGACAGCTGCGCTAAACGTTCGAAAAAACTCGCCATGGCATTAGGATCGAAGCCGCTTTTGTAAAGAGTTTGCATACCAACACTATCGGCTTCTTTTTCGTAACTTCTAGTAAGATTAGTTTCGTATTGGCTAGTGCCGGCCATAGCGGCCAACATAGCTCCAGTTCCTAAATTTCCCGATGATCCAGATTTAGATGCAACAGAACTTAAAGCAATAGCAGCGGCAATAGCGGCTAGTTGTGGTAGAGCCATAGATTCAGCTTGTTGCATGCCGCGTAGAATATGCTTTTGAATGACGTGAGAAGATTCGTGTGCTAGGACAGAAGCAAGTTCGTGTTCTGTATTGGTGGCTAAGATAAGTCCAGAATTTACTCCCACATATCCGTCTGGGCCAGCAAAAGCGTTTATATCTGGTGATTCCACAACAAAAAAATGAAACCTTTGGTTAGGGTTTTTGCTGTGGTTTATTAAACGCTGCCCAAGTGTTTGTATGTAATCATTGATGATTGGATCATCTATCAAAGTAAAATTGGCGCGTATTTCGCGTAAGAATTGCTTGCTTAGTTCGTGCTCAGATGGCGGCAGGGATTTGGCGTTGGCGCTAAGGGGGAGGCATAATGCCAAAATTATGGGTAAGGTTTTTGAAATAATCCTACGAAACATGTTTATGCCCGAAAAATTATGAATGATGAATTATGAATTATGAGTTTTTTTTGGAATCTATTTTACAAAAATTTATCTTGGGAAAACATAAAAACCTAAGATTCTTATTTTATTTTCTAACGCTTTGATTTATATGAATTTCATGTAGACATGTTTTTTAATGAAATCTTCCTTAAATTCATCATTCATAATTTATAATTCATAATTGAGTTGAAGTGCCAAGCGCAAACCATCCAACACTAAATCAGGTAAGATGATATCGTAGACTTTTGCCTCTTGGAAGAGATATGAGAAACCACCGGTTGCAACTATGACTGGTTTTTCGTTGTGGAAGGCTTCTTTAGTGAAATTGGCACAAAGTTCGCGAATAGCGCCAAGATGTGAAAAATATAGACCGGACTGAATGCTGTCTACGGTGTTGCGTCCAATAGCAGCTTTAGGTTCTAGAATTTCTACAGTTGGAAGTTTGGCGGTTCCACTTTGCAAAGATTCCATGGCAATTCTAATGCCTGGCATGATGGATCCGCCTAAATAGCGTTTATCAGCTGTGATGGCGCAAAGTGTAGTTGCCGTGCCCATGTCGATAATAATTAGATTTTTTTTCGGGTAGAAATTTACCGCGGCAATTGCAGTGGCAATGAGGTCAGCACCAACTTCTTGTGGATTATGTGTTTGAATTTTTAGGCCAGTTTTGACTCCAGCTTGTAAGAAAAATGGGTCGATAGAAAAATATTTACGACAAGCTGCCCGCAGCGAATAATCTAGATTTGGAACTACTGAACAGATAGAAATCTGCTTGATTTGTGTGGGATCTAAGCCGTTTTCCCTTAAAACTTGGCGCAGGAAAAGACCGGTTTGATCGGAAGTATGAGTATTTTTGCTGGCATAACGAAAGCGTAAAGTAATCTTATCACCTTTCCAGACTCCACCGAAAACATTAGTGTTTCCAACGTCGAGGCAGAGGATCATTGTTATGTGGCCTCAACAGCAGGTGGTGCAATAGAAACGGTTGTCGCAGAATATGCAGGAGGAGGTGTGAAAACTATGCTGTTTCTGCGAGGGGATGAAGGTGGGGAGGGTGGTGGAGAAGAAGTTTCTACAGGGAAAATACTAAATCTACGTTGAGCTACTGGAGTAGTTGGTGGTTGATTGTGTTTATGAAACATTCCACTTGAATTTGCTGTTTTGTTAACAGAATTCGTTGGTGTGGCTGGTTGCTGCTGCAAAGCCCCTTGTATTTGCACAGTTGATTGTGGGATCTGAAGGGGTTCCTGCGGTGAAGGGTTTGTCGATTGTTCTTGCAACGATAATCCCATTAAGGGGAGTCTTTTATCAAGCATTTTGTTTATAACTGAATTACCAAGATTGTATAGCCCATCTATGACATTTGGATTTCGTTGGCTATCTTGCTGTATAGCTTGTGTGAGTTGTGCGGTTATATCGATACCGGTTCTTGCTCCAAATGCGTACCAAGGTTTGTGATCTTTGCCATCGAACATACGAAGCAAAAGATTCTCCAAATTGGCTTGATTTAAGGGAGCATCGTACTTATTGGAAAGGTGGAGGTATATATGTGAGAGGATACTTTGCACATCTTGAGTATTCAATTCTACATATTTCATTAAATCATAGTCTTTGAAAAACATGAAAGCTTGTGTTCCTGAGGGGTCTTGTCTAAGGGCATCGAAAAAACACTCCTTAATGAATTCACTTTTACCTTTTGGAGTTGCTTTTTTGAGTTCACCGTTTAGTAAGATTAGGATTTCTTTTTTGTCTCCATTGAACTTTGACCTTGGTGTTTCAGGTGCAGTGTTATCTTTTGTTAATTCTGAGATCTTTGGAGCAGGTGATTGTCTTGGCGATTCAGGAATAGGAGTTTTTGTTTCTTGTGGAATAGAAGTAGTTTCTTCCGGAATCGTAATTGGAGTTGGTGGCAGAATTGGTAGCGGTTGATCAATGTCAAGATTGTCTAATTCAGCTTGAGCTGAAGTATAAGCCGCACTTGGCGTTACTGGCGTTCCTACAATTATAGGCGTGTGGGCTTGTCGAGGCGGAATTCCAAAAAAATCATGCAAATCCTCTTCTGCGGGTGGTGGTGTTGTAGGGAATGTAAAATCAGAATAGTACGGATCTTGAGGCACAACAGGTTTTTTTATGTTAAACAAACGCTTTAGGAATTCAACCATAGTTACAACCTCGCTCTCAACTTGTAAACCCTTACTTACACAACTGCGCATCCGAGCGAGTCGAAATTCAACTCTGTGATCCGATTATAGCAAAATTTTTTCGGATAAGTGAAAGTTTTTTCTGTATTTTTGCAAAATCATTTTTCCTTAAGTTAATCTTATAGATCGTGTACATTTTGGCGCAATGTTGTAAGATTGTGTTTTATTTTTTAAAGGTCGAGGTCTAAAATTCAAAAAACCATTTTGTTTTTATAACTTATTGATTTATAATAAAAACGTGTAGACATGTTTTTAAGAAAATTATGAATTATGAATTATGAATTATAAATTATGAATTATGAATGAGTGGGTTTTGTGATTTTTTAAATTATGGCGCAGAAGAAAAAAGAAAAGATAAAAGACAAAGTAGTTGCAGAAGAAGAAATATCTTTTTTGCATAGATTTGTTCGCAGTGGATCGCTGGCGCTTTCTAGTTTGCTTTTAAGTGCTATGATTTTGTTTGGCTGCGTTTATTTTTACTTGTCTTGGCGCTTGCCAGATGTAGCCCAACTCAAAGATGTGCACCTCCAAGTACCGCTCCGAGTTTATACTAGCGATGGCAAATTATTGGGTGAATTTGGCGAAAAACGACGTATTCCAATTACCATCGACAAAGTTCCTAAAGATTTAATCAACGCGGTTTTAGACACAGAGGATCAGCGTTTTTATGATCACCCTGGTGTTGATTTTATTGGCTTGGTTCGAGCTGCTAAAACCGTCTTTGCTACCGGAAGAAAAAGCCAGGGAGCGAGCACCATTACTATGCAGGTGGCGCGCAATTTCTTTTTGACTAATGATAAAACCTATACGCGTAAGCTAAACGAAATCATGTTGGCGTTAAAAATTGACCAGGAATTTAGTAAGAAAGAAATTTTAGAACTCTATTTGAATGAAATTTATTTAGGTCAACGCTCCTATGGTATGGCAGCTGCTTCGCAAGTTTATTATGGCAAAAATCTGCAAAACTTAACTGTGGCTGAGATGGCTATGTTAGCTGGTTTGCCGCAGGCTCCTTCGCGGGCTAATCCTATTGCTAATGTTGAAAGTGCACTGGACAGGCGTAATCATGTTTTAGAACGTATGTATGACAGTGGACACATTAACTATGCCACTTACCGCGCTGCTATTGCTGCGCCAAATACGGCGAGCTATCACGAAAGTGTTGCCGAAGTACAAGCGCCTTATGTAGCAGAAATGGCAAGGCAAAATATGGTGCAGCAGTTTGGCGAAGATGTTTGCGATTTAGGTTACAGCGTTTACACCACCATAGATTCACGTTTGCAAGAAAGCGCTAACCGATCTTTGCGAAACGGCATTTTAGCTTATGAAAAGCGCCATGGATATCGAGGTGAGGAGACGAATTTAGGTACGCCTAGCAAAGAAAATATGCGTGATTGGCGCAAAAAATTACAAAGTTTACAAATTATAAATGGTCTTTTACCGGCTGCTGTTATAGCGCGAAATGATTCTACTATAACGGCTCTTTTAGGAAATGGTAGTGTAGTTACAATGTCGCGCGATAAAGTGCGTTATGCATCGAGTGTTATAAATTTACAGTTAGGCGATGTGATTCGACTACAAAAAAATGCTGATGGAGTATGGGAGCTTTCTCAAGTTCCACAAGTAGAAGGAGCTTTGGTAGCTTTAAATCCTTGGGATGGTGCTGTTTTATCTCTAGTGGGCGGGTTTTCTTATAATAAAAGCAGTTTTAATCGTGCGGTTCAGGCGGACAACCCAGCTGGGTCGGCGTTTAAGCCATTTATTTATTCAGCAGCTTTAGAAAAAGGCTTTACTTTAGCTAGTGTTGTAAATGACGCGCCTATTGTAGTAAGTGATGTGCCAGGTAATTTGTGGCGTCCGCAAAATGACAATCAACGCTTTTCAGGGCCCACGCGTTTACGTGAAGGCTTGGTCAAATCGCGTAACTTAGTTTCCATTCGTCTTCTGCAGTCTATTGGCTTATCTTACGCTCGCGAATATGTGCTGCGCTTCGGCTTTACCCCTAATGAACTTTCCCCTGGACTTTCCCTAGCTCTAGGTGCGACGAGTATTAGTCCAATGCAATTAACTGCAGGTTACGCAACTTTTGCTAATGGGGGTTATAAAATTACGCCATATTTTATTAAAACTGTGAAAGACCAAGATGGTCAGGTTGTCTTCTCTACTAAAGTAAAAACTGCGCCAGAAACAGCCGAAAGAACCATTAGCCCACAAAATGCTTATCTTATGACAGATGCTTTGAAAAATGTGATATTGAGCGGTACTGCTACTAGTGCAAGAATTTTAAATCGCGATGACGTGGCTGGTAAAACGGGAACTACCAATGAAGAGCGTGATGCTTGGTTTTGTGGTTTTAATGGTGATATTGTAACTGGTGTATGGATTGGTTATGACAGGCCGCAATCACTTAATGAACATGGTGGGGATGTGGCATTACCGGTTTGGACTGAATTTATGGGAGAAGCTTTGAAAGATAAGCCTGAGCACTCCATGCCCGAGCCAGACGGTATTGTTAAGATGCTTATCGATCCGCATACAGGGCTAAAAGCTTATCCCAATCAGCGTAATGCTATTGTAGAAAAATTCATGCGCGATACAACGCCCAAAGCTAGCGCTCCAGTTAGTGAACCATCGCCTTATAACGATAGCGATCAGGGCAGTACGGATGTTTTTAATAGTGGTCCTGCTAGTGATGATTCTTCAGAAGTTCCTAAAACTGCAGAGCCAAATTCTTCGGCTCCACCAGTTCCATCTTCTAAACCTGTAGCTCCCAAGCCAACCCCAGCCAAACCTAAGTTTCCTGGTATGGCTACTGTTGAAGAAATAGAGCGGAAAGTTCTTAATGCGAAGCCAAAAGCAGCCATGCCGCCAAAAGCAGCGCCAATTCCAGCTGCTCCTACTTCGATTCCTAAAGCTCCAGCCAGTTCTGGCGATAGCGAGCCGTTGTTTTAAATTATGTTTACAATTAGGTGAGTGCCTATTAGGTAGATACCTAATAGGTAGTTGACTAATAGGCGTCTACCTAATATAATACTTTTTGTAATATTTTAAAAAGAGGGTGATTAAATGGTAGATGTAATAGAAAACTATTTTCCACAAGGAATTGCAGCTGGTAATGCTTTTATAGGTAGACAAAAAGAAATGGAATGGCTGATGAAAAATATCCAGGTCGGTCATCATACGCTGCTTTTGGCGCCTAGGCGGTACGGTAAAACTAGTTTGGCGATTAACACAATAGCCAAATTACACATTCCTTCTGTAGAAGTAAATTGTTATTTAGCTTTGTCTGCTAGTGCTGTTGAAAAGAAAATCTTGGTTGCAGTCCAAACTTTGTTAAAGCAAATAGTTGGAAAACCAGAAAAAGTTCTGACAACTGTTCAATCTTTTCTTAAAAAGGGTAAAAAGCGCTGGACGTTGGGTTTTAAGGGTATAGCAGGAGTTGAAATTATTCCAGATTCTTCGGAAGATTATCCTGAAAATATTTTAACATCCTTAAATCTTTTAGATGACATTTTGGAGTCGAAAAAGAAGCAGGCTATTATTTTTATTGATGAAATACAAGAAATAGATTCTTTGGAGGATAGTCGGCAAATCGAAGCAGCTATACGCCAATTTGCACAGCAATCCAAGCGGTTAGTTTTTATATTTTCAGGTAGTAATCGTCGTCTTTTGACCCAGATGTTTGATGATCGGCTAAAGCCTTTATATGAGCTTTGTGATCGGATTATTTTGGATAGAATAGAGGAAGAAGATTATCGGCATTATTTAAATTATGTGTCTAGAAAGATTTTTAAAAAGGATTTAGCTGACGATGCTTTTAAGAAAATAATTGAATTGAGTGAAAGACACCCTAAACGCATTTACAACCTTTGTTTTTACCTCTGGAGAATTTGTGAAGAAGCTGGCAAGACTCCCAACGCTGATGACGTTGCTGCAGCTTGGGATGTTTATTTGAAGCAGCGCTTGAAAGATACTGAATATCATCTTAATAAGTTGAGTTCTGGGCAGTTAAAAGTTTTAACTTTACTTGCTATAGGTTCGGTCAGTGAAGTAACTGGTCAAATAGCTCAAAAGAAAGTTAACATGTCAGGACCTTCCATTGTTCAGGCTCTGCAGATTTTGGAGGCAGCGGATTATATTGAAAGGAATGCATGTGATACCTATAGAGTTGTTGATCCTCTTATTAAAGATATTTTAGCAAAATACGAAATTTATAATCTCAACTAGAGAGAACAATTTTCATTGAGACGAGTTTATGGCGTTAGTAAATAAAAATGAAATACTTAGGGTGGCTAAGCAAGATAGAGAAACACTTATGCAGGTTCTTTAGCAGCCGCCATTGCCAAGTGAGCGTTTGATTAAAGCTGTAGAGCGTTATAGGAAACGAGTAATAGTTAAGATGGTGAACTATTAAAAGAATTGAACAATTGATAGCTCGGTTCTGGGTTCTGTTATTCTACACGACACAGCATCGCCAAATGGCACATCTGGCATGTTTTTGCGCCGTCTTTGGGATTTACTTCAGCTTTGCCAGAAAGGAAGTCTTTGGCGAGATTGGTTAAAGTTTCTTGCCATTTTTTCTTAACTTGCAGCCAGGTTAAATGTTCAAAACCATCTTTTTTGTATAATTTTTCTAAATCATAAACTGCTTTAATCTCGCTTGCATGTTGTGTTACGCCGACAAAACCCATATTGTTTAAATTTATTTTGCCGATAAGAAGTCCCGTGGCGGCTTCGTTGATGGCTAAGGAATAAAGCGGGAGTTGAGCAGAAGTAGGGCGCTCGTCTTGCCAGTCACGCCAATAAGCTTCGCTTCCTGGGATATTTTTGCCAGTTTTATAATCGATGATAACAAGGCTGCCATCGCTTAAGCGGTCGATGCGATCGATGCGTAAATTTAACGTAAGTTCATCTAGCTTAAGCGTAGTTTTGGTTTCTAGACTATGAATATTAAAGTCTGGACGCAGTTTTTCGTGTCCTAACCAAAAAGTGATTAATCGCGTTAGACAGATAAACTCATTTTCTAGGAAAGCCATGTTTTCTGAATATTCTTCTTTGTGAGAATAAGCTTCCAGGGCTCTTTCTGTACGTGTTCCCACTAAATTTTTCAGCTCTGGATCGCTAAGCTGAATTAATTTTTTTTGTGTGTTTAGTTCACGCCAAATGCTTTCTAAAATTTTATGAATGAGCTGACCACGTGTGAGTTTACTTATGCCAAATTCTGGTTCTTCCAATTCTTTAGCATGCAAGCGGTGTTCGGCGAAAGCGCGGAAAGGGCAGGCGGCTTGATTGCTTAAGATTCTCTCGCCGCCAGAAATTTTTTCGTCTGGAGCTACAGGGGGAGCATTTGTTGACAAAGCCTCAATGGTATTACGTTTAGCATAAATTGCTTCACGACGCGATTGGAATGGGCTTAAGGTTAGTTCTTCTGAAGTAATTTTTGTAGAGTCCCGAAAAAAGTGGCTGACTTGGAGTTCACGTTCCTCGTCTACATTAGTGTAGCTTACGATAATTTCTGAGCTGCTTCGCAAGAAACGTCCCGTTAATTTTTCAGCAAATTGCCATTCTTGCTCCAAACTGGCGTGTCCGAAAATTTGTTTTTTTTGTAAGTGTAAAGCTAAAAATTGATTAGGGTGAGCGCCAGCCGGCCAGCTTTCTTCATCCATTCCTAAAAGCCAAATCTTATCAAAGTTAATGCCAGCAGCCTCCAGCGCGCCTAAAATCTGTAGTTTCGCATCTTTTGGTTGCTCGGGCTGAAACTGAGTTTTCATAGCGAGATATTTAATAGAAGAAACGGCTTCCCCATAAGATAAAAGCGGCATAATCGAATCATATTCGGCAAAGCTATCTAGAAGCTGATTCCATCGTTTTACAACTTGAAACTCTTCGCTGTTGAGGGGGGAAGACGCGATTAAATCACGGAAAATTTGTATCCAAGCGCTGGGCGGGAGTTTTTTATGGCGGTTAGATAACAAGAATTGCATTTGATTTTGCAACTCATTGAAAAATAAAGAATTCGCGTAGACATGTTTTTCTGGGTTTTCTTGTGGTAAACCATCCGGATTTTTAGAGGTAGAGGGGTTTTGGGACGAAAGTGAAAAAAGTTCTTTCCACGTGAATTTCCGTTTTTTAGATTTACGTAAGATATCTTCCAGTAGAGACGCGATTAATCGCGTCTCTAGTAATCGCGTCTGTAATAAAATTTCCTCTAGTTCTAGATATTCTTTGTTACCAAGAGAAAGAATTTTAAGTATTGCCGTGATTAGTGGATAAGTCCCAAGCGGCTTTCCAAGTGATATGTTATAAGAAGAGGGATCTGGAAAAACTTCGCCTAAAATAGCCTTTATTTCGTCTTGATAGAAAGAAAGCTTCGGGACAATGCAGCCAATGTTAATTTCGGGATTTTTTTCGATCGTAGCTTTAGCCCAGCGCGCCATAGTGAGGATTTCTTCTTTGGAATCGGAGAAACTTAAGACACGTGGGGAAGCAATATCTGCATTGGATTGTGGATCGATTTCTGTAATTTGATAATCGTGTTTTTGTAAAATTTCACAAAGTGATCTCCAAAGCGGCGGTAGGTAATCAAATCCAACTAAAAAGATGTTTTTTTGTATTATATTAACTTCTTTTTTTTCTAAAGCTTCTGTGATGACAGTAGCCAGAGACGCGGTTTCTACGAAATTCTTTTCTAGTTTACGCCGTGTAAATTCTTCCGCCCAAGCGATGAAAGCGTATTGATTTTCATTGTTGGCAAGTGCTTTAACTTCTTCTATAGTGATTTGATTTTTAACGAGAAAATCCCAAGCTTCTTGGCTTTTTTCGGCTAGAAAAGAAATGTTGATCAAGGCGTCATTAAAACTAGATTTTTCAATAATATCTTGCCATATGAATAGTTCTGGTTCGGGGGGTAAATAAGTAATACCAGGCAGTTCTTTGCTTAAATTAGTAAGCCAAATGGAAAAAGGTAGAATTGATGGATTTCCAGTACTTAGAGAGCCTAAATGGAGTGTCAGCCTGTTGTTTGGGGTTAAGACTAGTGTAAATTTCTGGTCAAGAGTTTGCCAAGGTGTGGAGATCATGATTTTACCAGTTTTCTTCGACTATTTCGCTTTAGCATGCTTGTATTGATAGACGAAATCCAAGCGCATTTAACAATACTCCAAAAGTTTGTAACTTTGGATTGCCACGAGCCGATAAAGTTTTGTACAGGCTTTCGCGATTTAGTTTGGTTTGTTTGGAGAGTTTGCTAATTCCGCCGCGGGCTTCAGCTACATTTCGCATGGCCAGTAATAATGCTTCTGTGTTGTTATCCGTTTGATATTCTTCGAAAGCGGCCTGCAAATACATCTCGGCCTCTTTGGGATTACTGCGTAAAGAATTAATTAGCCACTCATGATAATCAGCTGTTCTGGTTATGTTTTTTGTTTTTTTAGTAGATGTTTTCAGGGGCATTGGATTATTCCTCTATATTTCTATAATCTTGCATGTGGTTATATGCGTTTTCGATATCCCTTTTTTGTGAGCTTTTATTTCCGCCTAATAGCAGTAAAACAATATTGTTTCTGCGTTCTGTAAAATATATTCGATAACCAGCTCCAAAATGTAGTCGTAGTTCGATTAATCCTTGGTGAAGTATCTTGTGATCACCCATTTGACCCAGTGTAAGTCTATCCAGACGCTGTCTTATTCGAATCCTTGTTTGAATATCTAATTTGTCGAACCATCTTGTAAAAGGTATTTTTCCACTTTCGGTGCGATAAAACTTTAAAGTTTTTAGCATAATTTTAAAGCCTTTGTATTGTAGCGTGAAGGCTACGTTTTTGTAAATAAACTTTCAGATTATTATTTTGTCAGCAAAAAAATAACTGGCAATACCGTGTTTTTTACTGTATTGCGCTAAAATGTTTATCTTGGTACACTGGAAGTGGGGTGGGGTGAAACAATTATGAATTTTGAATTATAAATCTAGTCTCTTTTCAAAAACATGTCTATAGGTTTTCTTTATAAATCAATTGGTTATATTTTTAAATTCAGTTTCATATCTTTCCTACATAATTTATAATTCATCATTCATAATTCATAATTATTCTTTAGGTTGTTTATGGCAGAACGCAGCAAACAAAATGGTTTAGATGTTTACACTATCGCGAGTTCAGATGGTGGAACGCGCATGAGCTTTGTGCCGGCGAAGGGCGGAGTTGGTTCGTCCTTAATAATGACTCAAGCTGGCAAAGAGCGCGAACTTTTGTTTCAGCATGAATATTTTTGGGATCCGAAAAGCTTAGATTTGCCAGGCGGTTGGCCGTTTATATTTCCTATTTGCGCTCGCATTGAGAGACAAGGCAAGGAAGGCGATTATCTTTATGATGGGCGCATTTATAATCTGCCAATTCATGGCTTTTCCTCAAGAATGCCGTGGCAAGTGAGGGACATGAAAAACAAGGATCAGATTACTTTAGGTTTCACCGACAATTCTGCCACGCGTGAAGTCTATCCGTTTAATTTTGATATTGAACTTACTTACAAAATTGCACGAAATTCGCTAATTTGTGAGCAAACTTACACCAACACTGGTTCTAATGCTATGCCGTATTACGCTGGTTTTCATCCTTATTTTTTAACGCCTTCGGTAGGTCAGGGTAAAGAAAGAATCCTTTTAAATTATCGCCCTGTGCGCCATTTACGTTATAACGAGCGTTTGACGGATATTGTTGGTGAAGACCCACTTTTTCCACTGCCGATTGCAGTTACAGATTCACGTGTACATGAGCAACTAGTGATTTTGGGTGATCATAAGGTTATTACGCTGCAATATCCAGATGCTTTGAAACTTAATATGGAAGTGACCGGTAAAGTAGATAAAAATATGTTTTCTTATGTACAGGTTTATAGCCCGAGCGATCAGCCGTTTGTTTGTGTGGAACCGTGGATGAGTTTTCCCAATGCGTTAAACTCTGTATTTGGTGTAAGATGGCTTAAGTCGCATTCTAGCGAAAGTGCGATTTTGAAACTTTGGGTTTGAGAAAATTATGAATTGTGAATTATAAATTATGAATTATAGAAAAACATGTCTATAACAATTCCTTATAAATCAATATGTTATAAATTGAAGTTGGGTTTTGCAAGTTTCTATGTTTGTTCATAGCAAGTTCTAGTAGATTGAATTCCAAAAAGTTCATCATTCATAATTCACAATTCATAATTGATTAAATTGATTAAAATGAGGTCGTTATGCGTCTTTCTAATTTTGAAATTGGTATGGATAAGCCGCTATTTCTGATAGCAGGCCCTTGTGTGCTCGAATCAGAGCAGCTTGCCATGGATACAGCAGGGAAACTTAAAGAAATCACCACACATTTGGGCATGAATTTTATTTATAAAAGTTCTTTTGATAAGGCTAATCGTTCTTCGCATGAGAGTTTTCGTGGTTTAGGCTTAGAAAAAAGCCTCAAGATTTTAGAATTAGTAAAGACCAAAATGGGTGTTCCTATTTTGGTTGATGTACACGAAGATACGCCTTTAGAAGAAGTTTCTTCCGTAGTCGATGCCTTGCAAACACCAGCCTTTTTGTGTCGCCAAACCAATTTTATTCAGCGCGTAGCTAAGCAAAATAAGCCGGTAAATATTAAGAAAGGCCAATTTTTATCGCCCTGGGAAATGAAAAATGTTGTTGCCAAAGCGCGCGCCGTGGGCAATGAGCAAATCATGGTTTGTGAGAGAGGTTTTTCTTTTGGCTATAATAATCTAGTTGTTGATATGCGATCTTTAGCTATTATGCGCGACACTAATTGCCCTGTGATTTGTGATGTAACACATGCCGTGCAGCTTCCTGGGGGACTTGGTAACGCCACCGGTGGACAGCGCGAATTTATTCCCGTTCTGGCCCGCGCCGCTGTAGCTGTTGGTATAGCTGGTATTTTTATGGAAACTCATCCCAACCCAGATAAAGCCTTGAGCGATGGTCCCAATTCCTGGCCGCTCGATAAAATGCCAGAGCTACTCGAAATTTTGCGTGATTTGGATGGTATAGCCAAAAATTTATAATTTTACGAACTAGGCCGCGGGCTTTCTTGTGTAGCTGCTTCATTAGCAGGAGTTGTAGGTGTACCCGTCGTCGTTTGTGGTTGGCTAAATAAAGTGCTTGGTGTGGTAATACCCGAAGAACTCGCAGGCGCAATTTTCGCGGTCTTCGCAGTATCATACAGATAAGGAGCAAGGTGTTCATGGCATAAAATCTTGCATGCTGTAAGCTTGTCTCCAGCAGACCTTAAGTGGTTTGCTGCAGTTTCTAGTGGATAGGTACTTGCGGCTTGCCATTTACTAATTTCTGCCTTAATTGCTAGCACTTCTTCCGTTAATTTTTTAGGGAGAATGTCTTTAAGCTCTGTATAGTCTAAGAATTCCAAAATCCTATCTACACATCTTAATAGCAGAGAAAGGTAAGGAGGTGGATCTGTTTTAAAATTAAGATTTTTCTTTCCACCAGCTAGAGTCTTAGCAAAATCATTTCGGGTCATAACCATGAATATGAGCAATATTGCAAGATGTTCATGAAGTTTTGGCATAAGTGACTCAAGGTCGATCATAGAAGATTCTGAGGAAGATCCACCAGCAGTAGATGTACTAGTTGTTGTTGTATCTTCATAAAGTTTCGGCATACTCCACTTTTCAAGCGATGTTTCAAAAGATATTATCTTGTTTATTGCGTCTTCTAGCGAATGGGTATTTGGGTTTTTCCATTTATTAATTTCAGTACTAAATTCTTTTACTGCTTCTGTTAATTCTTCAGGGAACATGTTCGTATGTTCTAAGAACTCCTGCATCATTTCTACGCACAACAGTAGCGAGGGGAAGAAATTACGTGAATTTTTTGTTACATCAATTTTCGTGCATCCACTAGCCTTGGCTGTACTAAAATCTGCTAGGACTGCGTCTAGAAATGTAAATAATATTTCAAAATCCAGCCGAATATTCTCACGAACTTGTGCGCTAGCTACAGAGAGTTGTTGTTGCATAAAATACTCCCAAATTGTTTTAAATCATTGTCTAAAATTAATAGCGCTATAATAGCACAATTTGTAAAATAAATCATTAAGGTTGTATTAAATACATAATTGGTCGTTTGTAACTCCCCAGGTATCTAATAAAAACAACTAAACAGCCACGAAGTGGCAAAATAAGATAGCCCAGCCTAAGCGAGCTAGCGAGCGCAGGGCTGGGTGAATAGAATATAGAATT
>Ga0172379_10005938_pt1 | contig 16713 bp, 15 predicted proteins | sample GrowelOW334metaG_FD_119756 | JGI IMG/M metagenome (GOLD analysis project Ga0172379, IMG submission 119756) | Groundwater microbial communities from an aquifer near a municipal landfill in Southern Ontario, Canada - Groundwater well OW334 metaG | ecosystem: Environmental > Aquatic > Deep... | reverse complement strand
ACTTGTCAAAAGACAGGTCGAAAATACCCCGGAATTACATGTGTCACGTGTGGTATCCGGGTAAATACACCTCAAAACCATCGCCCGTAAAGTTCGTTAGTTATCTCAAATTCGGTTTCTTATATAACTCGCGTTCTATCTAGCGAGTCCGAGCGCACATATCTCGAGCACCTATATATAGAATCATATTACTACTAATTTGTAGTTTATCATGCTACATATTAGCGCTAAATTGTATAGTGTTATATTGTATTTTAAACAGGAAACTAAAGTTTGCTTAAGAGTATTACCGAGGGGGTTCGAACTTGTTCTAAGACTTAATTAGCGAAATTCGTAAACGAAAAGAAAATACTGTTTTAGCTATATCTTTCAGTAGTCCATTATTTCAATACATTAAAAGAGCTAGACTTTACATATTACAACGGCAAGATTGCAGTTATAAATCCGTCGCCAGTATTGCCTCAGGATGTTCATTGAATTGGTGAGTAATGACGAAGTTTTCCTTAATATTTAGAGACGAACTTCGGCGCTTTAATGTAGAGATATCTTGTGATGACATAGTAAACTTTACTTCAAAGGCTGTACTGCTATCTGCAATAAAATCAATCTCACTAGCGCCTTCTTTATTGTAGTAAGTTAAATTATATTTGTTTCTAAAATTTTGATACACGCTTTGTTCAAATAGTTGACCCTGAGAGGTTTTTCCAAGCACATTTATGATTCCTAAATCGCAAAGAAACAGTTTTTTGCTTCCCGCTGCTTGTCGATCAATGCTAGCTGAAAATTTTGGAAGAAGCGCTATAAAATATGTTTGTTCAAGGAAAGACAGATAGTTGTACACCGTTTCCCTGGAAACTGATAAATCACTTGCTAATTTCAGAATTTCAATTCTGGATCCAACTCTAGGCACGAGCAACAAAATCAAATCTCGTAATTTTGACATATCTTTAAAATCAGCTAAATTCTTTGCATCTTTTTCAAAATACGAAGTAAAGATTTCAGAAAGCATTTTGCGTTTACGATCTTGATTATCTTCCAGTACTACGGAGGGAAAACCTCCAAATTCCATAAACTCATCATAGTAAGGAATGAGTCGTTCATAGGTTATTTGGTTTTTCTGATTAGTCATCTCTGTAAAGGTATCTTTTTTATTTCTATTAATATTTTTAAATACCAAAAATTCTGTAAAGTTCAACGGAAAAAGTTCAAAAATCATTTTTCTCCCAGCAAGCGACTCAGGAAAGAGGTTTCTTAAGTAATAGCTGCTCGAGCCTGTCAGGAAAAACTTAACATTCCAATGATCATATAAATATTTCACAACCCTACTCAAATCTGGTAGATTTTGAACTTCATCGATAAAAATATATGCTTTAGTTTTATTTGAAACTTCATATTCTGCCAAATTGTTCCATACGGTATCATAATTTTCTTCTTCAAAAATCTTACGATGAATAGGATTTTCCATATCAAGCATCGTCTTGTTATTTGAGTTAACTAGATCATAGAGATGGTGAAGAGCTGTCGTTTTACCTACCCGGCGCATACCAGTAACAACAGTGATTTCTTTCGTTTCGAGTTCAGTCTCCAGTTGGGAATAAAGTTGTCTAGGGTACAGCATATGTCTGTAGTTAGCTTACATAACCGGTGGGTATATGTCAAGTAATAAGAGGATTTCTTAACCAGCTTAGTCTGGAACAGTTTTCGCTTGAAGAATTTTCCATTTTTTACAAGACGAAACCGGATAACCTTGAAACTTAATTTGTGAGCCGCCTGAGAATCGAACTCAGAACCTACTCCTTAAGAGGGAGTTGCTCTGCCAATTGAGCTAGCGGCCCGGAATAAATTTTTTAAGAAAAAATTTAAGTAATAAACCTATTTGTATTTTTTAAAATAAGCTTTAACTTATAGTCTCTTTTCCAATTTTTAATGGCAGCTTCCCGTTTTGTTGCCTCGGACCGATTTTTAGACAATTCACAGTATACTATTTTTACCGGACGTTTGGCTCGTAGTGATTTTGCTCCTAACCGGTTATCGGTATTGTGCTCTTTTTCTCTTCGTTTAACATTGGTTGTTATCCCCGTATATAGCGTATTGTCGGAACATCTTGCTATGTATACGTACCAATCACTCATAAAAAAATGTTTATACCGGAAATTTCAGGAAAATTTATTAAATAAATTTTCAATCGCTTGCGAATGCAAGCTGCTGAAATTTACAGTGGCGCGCCCGAAGGGAGTCGAACCCCCAACCTTGTGGTCCGAAGCCACACGCTCTATCCATTAAGCTACGGGCGCAAAATATACCAGTGTTAAATTATGACCACAAAACCATCCTATTATATCATCATTTCAGGTATAATACCGCTATGATAGACCAAACCCGTATCAGGAATTTCGCGATCGTTGCCCATATCGATCACGGCAAGTCTACTCTTGCTGACCGGCTTCTCGAGATGACCGGCACCATACAGAAGAGGGATATGATGGAACAAATCCTCGACAGTAATCCGATTGAGAGGGAACGCGGAATCACCATTAAACTTGCTCCTGTCTGTATGCATTTTGCCCATCAGGGAAAAACGTATACGTTGAATCTGATCGATACTCAGGGACACGTGGATTTTTCGTACGAAGTTTCCCGGTCGCTTGCCGCGTGCGAAGGCGTCATCCTTGTCGTGGATGCGACCCAGGGCGTTCAGGCCCAGACGCTTGCCCACATGCAGCTTATCGTCAACAAAAATTTAACCGTGATTCCGGTTATCAATAAAATAGATCTTCCTACGGCCAATGTTTCGCAGACTCGACAGGAATTAATTGATACGTTTCATTTTGCCGCTGAGGACATACTAGAAATTTCTGCAAAAACCGGTGCCCACGTGGAGAAAGTGTTGGAAGCCATTGTAAAAAGAATACCCTGCCCGACAGGGAATCCGCTTAATCCGTTAAAAGCCCTGATATTCAGCTCTAAATTCGACGCGCATCGGGGTGTTATTGTCTATACCCGGATTATTGACGGTGCGATCGATATCCATAAAATCCGTCGGCAAATAGCTCATAATACAACTCCCATAAAATTCTTTGCCACCAATACCGCATTTTTGCCGCTTGAGGTCGGCTGTTTTGCGCCGGAAATGAAAGTAGTGGACCAACTGACGGCCGGAGAAGTCGGTTATATCGCTACCGGTTTGAAAGAAGTACTTTTGGCACGAGTGGGAGATACGATTGTCGAAAACGGATCCGAAACGGCACCGCTTCCCGGATATCGGGAGCCGAAGGCAATGGTGTATGTCAGTCTTTTCCCTACCGATAATGATGCGTTCAATGAATTTCGCGAAGCTCTTGAGAAGCTGCATCTGTCGGATTCATCTTTCACCTATCAGCCGATTTCCTCCCCGGCACTTGGTAAAGGATATCAATGCGGATTTCTTGGTCTTCTTCATGCGGAGGTCGTCAAAGAGCGGTTGGAGAATGAATATTCTTTGGATCTTATCGCAAGCGCTCCGACAGTCGAGTATGAGATAACCAAAACAGACGGCAGTGAATTAACCATTCATTCGACCCAAAACTATCCGGAACCGACCACCATCCGTGAAGTCCGGGAGCCATTCATGTTGGTTACGATCTATACCCCATCCGGTTCGATTGGTCCGGTTATGCAGCTTTGTCAGGAGAAGCGGGCGGAGTCCGGGGATCTTGAGTATGTCGCAAACCAGGCAAAACTAACCTACGTGATTCCTTTGTCTGAGATGATACGCGATTTTTTTGACCGGTTGAAATCGATCACATCCGGATACGCAAGTCTCGATTACGAATTTTATGAATACCGTCCTACTGATGCGGTAAAACTCGATATTTATATCAACAAAACTCCGGCTGAAGCATTTTCGCAAATAATCGTACGCCAGAACGTGCAAAGCGAGGCCAACCGTATGGTGGATAAACTGAAAGACTTAATCCCCCGTCATCAATTCCAAATACCGATACAGGCGCTGATAGGAGGGAAAATCATCGCCCGTTCGGATGTCAAATCATTCCGCAAGGATGTGACGGCAAAATTATATGGTGGAGACCAGACGCGTAAAGACAAACTTCTTGAGGCCCAGAAAAAAGGCAAGAAAAAAATGAGACGGGTCGGTATGGTTGAAATTCCCAAAGAGGTATTTTTGAACGTCTTCAAGCAGACTTAAACGATTTCATCCTTCTTCAGTCTTACGAATCGGATCCATTCGTCAAAAACTTCAACAATTGCTTTGAACGGCATTTCAATGATGAAGTCCAGTACGAACATCAGCACATTGAACCGTGTTAAAACTTCTCCCGACAGCCACTGGCCTACCCGGATAATCGGAAGGAAATAGAAATCAACGATAGGAGTAAGTATCGTGTCGTGAACGACAACCTGATATTCCTGGGTGACCTGGATAACCCGGAAAGCAAAGAACGTGACCAGAGTGACGAAGAAAATGAAAATAAGCTGGCTGACCGGATTGAAATCGAGAAGCGAGAGAACATAAATGATGGAGCCGAAGGAGATAAGGTACATGAGCGAATACAGGAAAGAAAACACCATATTCGACATAGACCCTTTATTCCTAGTTTTCTTGCCTACGACAACTGCGGCATTTTCGAGCATGGGACTTTCCGGATTTACGGTAACAATTGTTTTGATAAGCTGGAAAATCCGTTTGGTATTATCATCTCCCGGAACCACAACCGTGAATATGATGAGGGCCATGAGGGCCGGCGGGAATATCACGTTAACAATCAGAGGCAGATAAGAGATTTGTTTCATCACGTAAAGGTCGTACGGTATTTCCAGTAATAACGCGATAAATACTTTGGTCAGCAGGATGTAGATAAAAGACCGGATACCCATCCGGCGGAGTTTCTGACCGCTTTCGTCATACCGTTTCCGGCAGGCCTCGTCTACCCGGTATTTCAATTCGGATTCATTGGAAAGAATGTGTCCTATTTCCGAACCGTTTTGATCAAAAACATCTCTCAGGATGAGAAACGGGGCAACGTGTTTTTTGACTGTGTTGCGCATTTTTTCAACGAGAGGATGATCCATTTGATGTTCAATGACGGAAAAAACGTCATATAACTTCGGCAGCACCCTGTCGGCTGTTTTCCACGTGATTTGTGTGATTTCCGGCAGCATGAGTTTCAGAAGATGATATTTGATCAAGGACGCGTCGCTGTGAGCAAACGTCTTTTCTACAGCAATATATACCTGTATATCTCGCTCCCAGTCGCTTTCAAAATTTTGGGAAGAAATTTGGGGTCTTAATATCTGATAGGCGTAATTGATAAACGCTTCACGTTTCGGATCCGGAGACAGGACATCCTGTATTTCGCAGGACAAGGCATCCGTCATGAAAGTTGCGATTTTGTCCTGCTCTTTTCCGGATCTTCCTGCTCCTAGTTCGTTTCTCAGGAAAAAATATTTGTCGATAAGGGATTGGAGTTGGCTCACCTTCTCTTCCCCTATCGTGTTGTTTTCATAGTAGCGTGCCCAGAGCAGTTCCTTGATAAGAGGTTCCGCGATATCCCGTCCGTTTTCGTTCAACACCATCCGGCGGTGGATGATGCGGTCGATTGCCGCGCGTCGGATTAAATGCTCTTCCCGGAATTCCACGGCGTTTCGCATCTTTTCATACAAAAATGCGGCGAATGATACGGTTTGGGATACGGAAATCCGGTTGGGAGATACGGACGGAGACGCCGGAGGTGATGTCCATGTATTTATGAGCGCTTCTGTATATTTAGAAATTTTTATCGGGCCGCTATTGCCGGAATTGGATGAAGATTGAGAACCCGAGTGAGTGCTTGAATTATGGCTGTCTGACGAGCCGTGATTTACTTTCATTGCTGGAGACAGCAGGGATGAATTGTCTTCTGATTTATGCGTTTCATTCATACGTTTTATGGGTCTGATTGACGGATACCCTATTGCACTTCCAAACTTCAGTTTGGAAACAATAGTGGCAAGTTCCCGATCGTCATTTATTTGGGGTAGTCAATGTCAATTACTTTGAACCCCTCTTAGCTCATTTTAACATATTAATGGACCTTTACCAGTCTTTTGAGTAAGAATAACGAATTAAAAACCATAGTTATGACAGGATTTTTGAGGGTTTTAAGTTAAAGGTTTTAATAGGCCTAACTACGATACCGTAGGAAGGATTTACCTCTCCCCTTTCGACTCTTGCATAGTAATTATCGTGTATACGAGCTTTAGCTGCAACTTTAGCTTGAGTTAGATAGGATTTCTTTCTTGCCTTTTTTAACTTGTTGCTTAGTTCTTTTCTTATTTCTCCATCTTGAGGATTAAGCATATAGGGATAGTATAACATTTTGGCTATTTAGCCTGGGCTGTTCCAGTTTTCGACGATTTCTTCGGCAGTCTTTGTTTGTACTACCGAACGATGTTCGAACGTATTATAGCTCATTAAGTTATCGAGAGTTTGGATTCTATAAGGAAGCATTTTCTTTATTGACGTAATATTTTGTAATTTACTATACTGCGGATAATGGTTGAACCTATTAGAGATGCTGTTACGTATGAATCGCAGCATGAAATAAGACTTCCGCAACCTCTTATTCAAGAGTTATTCCAGGAAGGAGAAAGAATTTTTGGTGAAGCTCATAATGGAAGTTCAGGTGATTACTATAATGATAACAGTGGGCATGAATCAAAACCACGATTAGTTGATAAATTTGCTCCTTTAGCGTTTGGTGATGATTCTTCACGATACTACTTTGTATGGTATGACGATAGAAGAAGTACCTATTTTAAAGAAGGAACAAGAGGGAGAAGTGCTGCTATTGCAACTCAAGAATGGAAGCGAGCATCAAATGACAGATTTAGAGAAATAATATATAGCCAAGAAGACAGTGGGTTTTACGCAACTGTTTCTGAAGAAGTAAATAATAGGGCGTACTTAGAACATGAGCAAGGGAATGAACAAAATTTGGTCCCCTCAAATGGAAGAATGCGAGCAAAGTATAAGCTAACAGATGAAACCAGAAGAAATCTTGTGGAATTTGAATCACATAGAATTGACGAGGTTAATATAAACGGAGTACCAGGACGTTGGGTGAGAGATTTAAGGATTGAAGTACCGCAAAGAAATGTTGATTATAGGGAGTTATATATTCTAAATAGAGCAGGTTTAACCGTTAGAGAGCAACAACGAGCAGACATTCGTTTTCAAATACAGGGTACAGTAGATTCTCCTGAAAACACCACTGTAACTATTGGTTCAGGTCCACCAAGCTTTGCCCAAACTCTTTTTGATGATCCTGAAAGTAATTTGAGAGTGGTGTTTTATAAAGGAAATGAAGATGGATTAGCAATGCTCAAGCAAGATCCGAGTTTTGCTTTCCTAAATGAAGAAAAACCAGATGCTGGTGAGATAGTAAATCTTATAAAAAATAGAGTTAAGCTACTTCAAGAACAGTGGGACAAACCACAGAGTATTTTTACTCCTTCAAAAGAGTTACAACCTCCAGCCTTAGAGGAAACATCAGTAGAATAATAAGTTCGAATCCCGTCTAGGATTGCACAGTTTGATATAGTTATTTGAGGCTAGATTTTTTGGGGTGGCATACCGGATTTGAACCGGCAACACCCGCCTCCACAGGGCGGTGCTCTACCATTGAGCTAATGCCACCGTAACTACGACCTTTACCATTGAATTACGGTCACCGTCATTATAGACGATTGCAATCCTATAATGGCATTATAGCGTATCGACGAAAAGAATGAAAAGATTTCATGGGCGGTGACTTACTTATAGATGGAGTTTCCGGGTAACTTGGAACCAGATTCGTGTCCATATCGAAGCCACCGGAGTCGGTGAAGGGGTAACGGTTATAATTTGTTGTTCACCCAAAACGTTCTCCTGGGTATCGTTTTTCTTGGCAAGTAGCGGAGACATTTCAGGGCTGCCCGCTATTTTGGGTATCGAACGGTACATATCAAACATGGAGTAATAATAATCGGAATTGGGTTTTCTCCACGAAAAATTGATAAAAGGTTTGGATTGATAATTAAGTACGAACGGCGTTACCGCAACGATCCTTGAATCCGTCCAGACATTATCCGCGGCATATTGAATAAGGTCGGTTACCTCGTCCGAGGTATAAAACCTTTTAAATGCCGCGTCTCCTTCTATATGAGGCCAACCGGTTTCAGTGATAAATACCGGTAAATCCGACTTATTTCCCAAAGTTTTCAACAGATCCAGTTCCCACTCGTAGGTCTTTACCGTTCCCCTGCCGTCGTCAGACGCGTATCCGGAAAATCCGGGGTTAGGATACGAATGCGATGTCCATCCGTCGATGTAAGTAAACCACTTGGGATCTGTTTGAGTCATTTGAGCAAGATATTTTTTTTCATCCATAGTACCCGCCGCATCGGGAGCGGATGCATCCATGCCGGCCGGTAATACAAAAAAATCCTGGGACTTATTTTTTAACGCGTCATGATATGACTGAAGCAACTTTACGTAGGATTCAGGATTAGTTTCCCCTCCCCATTCTTTGGCGTGGTTCGGTTCGTTGAACAATACCACATAGCGGTTACGCGTTGGCCAGGAAAGACTATTGAGAAAATCCGCCAATTTATCTGCATCTGATGGATCCGGTTTTACCCAGGAATCTTGTTCGACGTGGGTTGCGATACGAACAATCGGAATGAGATGGAGCGTCTGCATTTGGAGAAAAATCCGATTCCATTTGTCTACTTTGCGTTCATTATCGGGTAATACGATCGTTACGTATCCCCAATCTCCTCCGGAGGAATTAGTGAGTGCTGCAGCATCAACCAAATCATTTTCATCGATAATGTGTATTCCGATTTTATTATTGGGAACCCCGAGCGGATTGACGATCGCGTAAGTCGGATGGGGACAAACCGATGAGATGATAAAGATTGCAATTAGAATAAGCCATGATTTACGCATAAGCGAGGTGATGTTGTTCCAATAAAATGGATTTTATTGTATCATACCAATTGGTCGCAGATTTCATCAGTTTGATATAAAAGGAAGTTATTCGGGGATTAGCTCAGTTGGCTAGAGCGCACGCTTTGGGAGCGTGAGGTCATCCGTTCAAATCGGATATCCCCGACCCAAGACTCAAAATATTTCAAACAAATTCTTTCGCGCACTTACCCCAATTTTTATATCCTATAGTTTGACACGGATACTATAAGCTGGTATACTTTCGCCTCGTATTTTGCTTGCCCGTCCCCTATTATTGTTTTTAAATTTTGATGGTAAAAATCTGAATCGGAATTGATTCCAAACCGGATTCTTACTATTAAAATTAGCTCTTTAACATATTTTTATCGTAGGGAGTTATTCCCATATAAGGAGTTAAAGAGTAGATTCCAACCTCTTTCTAATTAAGCTGAAACAGGTTTGTTTATGCATTCTTAACCATTCTTATATCGGGATCGTCTCCCTACGAACTACTTGGAAAATCTTCTATTCTCTGGTTGATGGATACTCGGGCATAATGCCCTTTATGTTCGGTTATCCATCAACCACAGTTAAAACCGAAGAGTCAAAATAGGAGAAACTGATTCTTGTTCCGTAACGGGACTAAATAGCTGAGGTGACCATGAGGTCGGATGGAAACAACCAGTTGTTCGATCAATATTCTGTAGTATAAGGAGAAATAGACATGGCTACAAGAGCTTTGGACGTAATCACTATCCTGCATGCATTCAGCGTACTTAATGGTGAATTGAATACGATGGGTTGGAATGCCAAGAATCCGCAACAGAAGCAGGTTTTCGCTTGGTTGGAGGAATACCACGAACTTTTGGCGAAGATCACCGGGTTAGATGCGAAAGCATCCCGCTTCTATCAGGAGCTTAACGATTTCCTGGCGGCGCGGAAATTCGATCCGATGGTTGACCCCTTCGATCCAGACTTGGGGCTTGGCGTAGTGTCAGTGCTCGACAAGCTGGTGAAGTGGCTCAACGGACCGGGCGCGAAAGTCGAGATTCCGACTGCACAGGGCAGGCGTCCCGGTTTCGAACTACCACCCAATGGTGTCAACGTCTATGAAGTCGCGGGCTACCAAGGGTCTTATCTGCTCGAACTGCTGACCAAATCAGGGGACACACTCTGGTTGTTCGTTCATAACAACACCGGTCTGGATGGACTCGACATGGTCACGCTCTCGATGGACGTGATGAGTAAGTCTCGTATGGCACCTATGCGCAATCGTCAGTTCGGCGGTCGGGGTCAGTATCCCGCTTTTGCCGGCGCGCAGGTCCCTATGCTGGATTTCGACATCAAGCCGGACATCAGTTGGCTGTTGGGTGCGGATACCCTGACCGAGACCGGTGCATACTATTTCGTTGCGCAGGCTTTTCAGCAATTCAAAATGCGCATGGACGAGAAGGGTGCACGGGTCAAAGTTGCAACAGGTATCGTTTCGAAAGAGGCATTCTCAGCAGATCAACCATCAGTTTTTGTGGTTAACCGGCCGTTTTACGGCTGGTGGACCCAGGAAGGTCTGGATCTGCCTATGGCGGCTTTCTTCGCTGATTGGGAATCGCTGCACAAGCCTGTTGGGGGTCTAGAGGATCTGTAACAAGTAGTTCTGTCGCAAGATGGGGAGACGAGGTCGAGATGAATAGGAGGTACTTTCGGCTGCATAAGCAGTCCGATAATACAAGCGCATCTGCGCTCAACAACAATCCCCTAACCATCTCGACCTTTCTTTTATATTTTTAAAATGTTTTGAGACTATAAAAGAAAGTTTATAGATTTAAACCTCAGGCAAATTAGAAAAATTGAATTGTATTTTTGTTGTAACTCAGTATGTCTTCACTTCCCTCGTATCGTAATTTGCCGTGTAATAATTCCTTCCCGGATATTCCATCATCAAAACCTTATTTTTTTCCTTACCCAAATCCATCGCATAAACGATGTTTCCCTTGAGTGATATGTCCATGGAATAGGATGGAATCCCATAGGCCCACCAGTCTGGGGAAGGTTCTATGAAAATCAGAGCGTTTCCGATTTTTTCCTTTTCAATTTCATTGATTAAATTCCTGTTGGCATAATTAAAACCTTTCAGATCGCTTATATTTTTAGGTGTGTAATCATCATGCCATTCGGATAATCCAGGAGATACGTACCAATTCTCGAGACTATTTACCGACAAGGAAACTACGAGTGTATAAGACAAAATGAGCAAGAATGTATGGGCCCTTTTCGTGATTATTATCCGTTTGGAAACCAGCAACGGAATCTTTTCAATGCCCAAAACGGCAAGGAGAAATAGAAACGGAGTCGTCCCAAACCAGAATCTGGGACCATACATCATCCAGCTCCCTTTAAATAGAGTATAGCCCCCTATCAGAACGGCAATCATCCCGATGAAAAATCCTTCCCATTTTTTGATCCTAGCTGTCAGCAAACATACAAACAAAGGGACAAAGGTTAATCCATAGGGCCAGCCCAGCAGGATTTTATCCAGCAAAGACAGATTGGCGTACGTATCCTGCATGGCCTGGTTCAGGGTTCGTGTTCCGGAAAAGCCGAATATTCGACTCGCACTTCCGCTCAACTCAAAAATATCAAGCATGATTTTATGCGTCAGGGCAAAGTTATAACCAAAATACAAAAGAATCATGACTGCCGTACTGATGACATAAGGCCGGTACGCTATAAGTAATCCCCTTGCATGCCGGATATTTTTAACTAACAAAAAAATCAGATAGAAATTGACGGGAAGCGCTATCAGGAATGCATCATAGGGTCGGATATTAAACACATATCCCAGCGAAAGGCCCATAAGGAGCGCATATCTTATACGTTTATGGGTGACCATTTTAATAAAAGCCCAGATGAAAATAAGCGTGAATAATAATGTGGAAATGTGGGACATGAAATTAATTGAATTCATTTGGTAGAAAGGCGAGGAAAAGGCCAGGAAGGCGCTCCAGAAACCTACTCTTTCCGAGTAAAGCTCTTTGCCGATGAGGAATATAAATATGAGGGAAATTACGCTGACTAACGCTGGTATTATCCAAGGCGCATCTATTAAATATCCTAAACTTAATATCAATGAATGTCCGAACGGGTATTGGGAAAACCACCGTCCCTGATAGCGAATCATCCCCGGAATCGGGAAAAAGTCCGGCAGTACCGGTTCATCCAGGTATAATTGGCCCTTGGCAAATATTTTGGCTTGGGAAGCATACCCTATTTCGTCCGGCACGTGAGGAATACGGTCCACAAAGAAATAGCTTATAAGTGAAAAATTGACAAAGGAAATAACCAATAAGGTTACAAACGCATAGTTCCAATAATTCCGGCGGGTAGGTTTGTCGTTATTATTTTCCTCTTGGTTAAAATATCCCAGTTTGGAAATAACAAACGCAATACCAGTGCCTAGAACCCCTAATAAAATTAAATACGGGAAACCCTGAACGACTATTTTGAGAAGGGACAAGGCAAGAGAGGCAAAGTCATAAACCTTATCGTAATTTCCAGCCATTTCATACTGAATTGGAACACTGATGGAAAACCTCGTAATTAAGTACGCAATGCTCAGTGTAAGGAAGGAAAGCAGATTCATGAACTTATTATAGCGATAAATTATACAAGGTATCTATTGTTACAAAAGATAAGCTCTGCCAGTGGAATTTGAGGATACGATCAAACGATTGACGCAATTTCAGGAGATACCAGTTTCTGGTAATCCTCTCTTTTCATGGCGATGGAAAAACTCCGGTCGCCGGCGTTAAAAATAATTTTTTCGTTCGTAAGCATCGAGGAATCCATATAGACTTTCACGTTGAATAAATTCCCGAACGGCGGTATTCCCCCTATTTTCACCCCGTCGGTAATCTTGGAAATTTCCTCCTCGGTTGCGAACCGGATATCGCGGGTATCAAGCAGCTTTTTCACTTTTTCCGAGTCGAATTTTTTACCACCGGGTATAACCAGCATGCAGAATGAACGAATCGTATTCTTTTTCATGCGGATGATAAGGGCTTTGGCGCCTTGGGATAAAGAGTATCCGGTTCTAACTTTTGAAGCTTCTTCGCTTGTCTTCACCGGTTCATGGGTAAACGTCTCGTACCAGAAATTATTTTGTTTAAGCAAACTTTCAATGCGTCCTGTTAGAGGATGAAACATGACGTTTATTATATTATTTATATCTGTTTCTTAAAAGCTATACGCTGTTATCTGCCAATAAATACTCATCGATTATTTTCAGAATCTCTATCTTACCGTATTTCTCCTTTGACGAGTTGGGTATAACGCGGGCGCCTTCATACATTTTACTTATTTCTGAAATTCGTTCCCGTCTGAGCCGTGTCGGAATTTTATCCATTTTATTGGCTATGATTACAAAGTTGATAGTCTGTTCACGGAGGATGTCTAATATGTTTCGGTCGAATTCAGTAATTCCCACCTTGGCATCGGTTATCAAAATAACCAGCCTGTTTTCAACTTGAGAAGAGGTAAGGTACCAGCGGATCATTTTCGTCAGCCTTTCACGCCTCTCCTGGGAGAGTCTCGCAAATCCGAATCCGGGAAAATCAACGAAGTGAAAGAGGTTATTTATGAGAAAAAAATCCATACGTATGGTTTTGCCGGGATTTGAACTCGTCCGTGCGAGATTATTTCTCATCGTCAAAGAATTTATGAGAGTAGATTTGCCTACGTTGGATCGCCCGAGAAAAGCCACCTGGAATTTGCCGTCATACAGGATATCGTCCGTTCCGCTGATGCCCTTGATATATTCAGCCGATATTATTTTCATACGTTCGTTTTTATCGTTTCCCCGATTTTTGAAATAAGTTCATCCATTCCTTCTCCGGTTTTTGCAGAAATAAATACCAAAGGAGAGGAAATGAATTGTTTGGCAAGATTCACTCGGTCAAGCGATGCGGCCTTGTCGACCTTATTTAATACGTATAGTCTGCTTTTTTTGTCCAAGTCCAGTTCATGCAGAATTTCGTCTACGACTCGTATTTTCTCCCTATATTCAGGATCCGAAATATCCATAAGAATTAAAATCAGATCCGCATGAATCGATTCGAGAAGCGTAGACTTGAACGCGTCGATGAGTCCTGCCGGGATATTTTTGATAAATCCTATCGTATCTGAAATGACGATGTTATCCCGTTTACCCGAAATAGTCATTTTTCCCACACTGCTGTCAAGCGTTGCAAAAAGTTCATCAGCGACGAAGTTCGCTTTTTTAGTCAACCGGTTAAACAACATCGTTTTGCCGGCGTTCGTGTATCCGACGATGGCTACGGTAGAAAATCCCGATCCTTTCCTTTGTTTGATTTGAGTTTCTCTTTCTTCGGACAGCTTATCCAGTTGCTTATTTATGTGTTTCATTTCGTCTCTCCAATGCCTCTTCATCAGTTCCGTATTGGTCTCCCCGACTCCGACAGTCCCGATGCCGCCGCCTTGTCTCGACAATATATATCCCATACCAAACAGGAGAGATCCCATATGGCGAAGCGCGGCTAAATCGATTTGCAGTTTTGCCTCTTTGGTATGCGCGTGAAGAGAAAAGATCTGTAGGATGAGGTTGACCCTATCCCAAACTTTGATTTTCGGATTTGAAAGCCTGAATATTTTTTCCAGAGCGTAAAGTTGTCCCGGTTTGACAATATCATTGATCACCACGATGTCTATTTTCTCGGCGGCGATAACAGCCGCTATCTCCCCGGCTTTCCCGGATCCGATAAAAGTGGATGGGTCGGGATGGGCAGACTTCTGAACGGCAACGGCACAGACAACGCCTCCGTAGGTTTTTATCAGAGACTGTGCCTCTTCCATCTCGATATATATGGATTCCGAATTGGTGCCTTTGGGCACACGGCCAACGATCATGAAATGTAGTAGTGGTTTGAATTCCTGCATATCAGTACCTGTAAGTGTACCACCTTAACGGCAAACGCGTTTCTAGCGCCGTATACTTGACAAAAGATATCTAATGTGATAATATATTAAGCTCATTAGATATACACAACCTATGAATACGTCCAAACAGAGCTTATTTCAGCAATTCATGAGAACGTCCACGGCATTAAGAAGGATTATAACCAAATTTTCCAATGTCTCTTTGGAAGATAAGATGGCCACGATGTTACAGTGTGAGGCTTTAACCTATCTGAGCGAACATGATAAGGCAACGGTTGGAGCGCTTACTCAAGAACTGGAAGTGACGTCTCCTGCCATAGCACAACTTACCGACCGATTGGTTAACGCAGGATGGATCATACGAGAACACGATCAACATGACCGGAGAATTGTTCATCTGTTACTTACGGATGAAGGGAAGATAGAACTTTTCCAAATGAGACAAAAACATTTTGAAATGATAAATCCGATACTGTCGCTTATTTCAGAGAAAGATTTACAGGAGTTAATTCGAATACAAACAGAATTAGTCCAGAAGTTGGAGAAGGGACACAAAAATCACGAAAGATAAACACGCGAGGATCAGATCTTTCGATTATCTTTATAGGAGAATAAAACTATGAAATTAATACGCGATTTTCAGCAAAGACTCAAAAATATACTTAACGGGTTTAAGAAAGCTTCGTGGAAAAAGAAGGCTATCATTGTTGTGATAGTCCTTGCGGCGTTATTCGCACTTACTTCCCCTCTGAGGGCAAAAGGCCCGCAATACGTGACGGAAGCGGTAAGCAAAGATACGGTAACGGATATCGTGTCGGAAAGCGGGAATGTCGCATCCTCAGGACGATTTGACGTGTATTCAACCAGTACCGGCTATATTGAGGAAACGTATGTCCAAAACGGCGACAGAGTAAATTTGGGACAAATGTTATTTAGGGTAAAAAGTACGGCAACGCCTCAGGACCAGGCAACCGCCTATGCCAATTACCAAAGCGCGGTAAGCGCCCAAAAAACTGCTGAAGAAAATAAGCAAACATACGATGTGACCATGTGGACCAAGCGGCAGGCATTTCTAAGCGCACAGAATGATGAAAAATACAAAAATGATAATTCCACAAATCCCAGTACGAGACGGGACTATACGGATCTTGAAAAATTAGCCATAGATTCTGCTTTAGTCCAAACACAAAAAGACTTTTCGGCTGCCGAGCAGAAATATAAGGAAGCAGATACAGCCATTATCGCAGCAAAAGCTGCGGTCAATTCCGCCTGGCTTGCTTACCAATCAACACAGGATTCAGTGGTTACGGCTCCGGCGCCGGGGGTAATTGCTAATTTTTCCGCATCGGTTGGTGACAAAGTTGCCGTAAATTCATTGAGTTCGTCTGTGTCTCCGGCTTTAGTCATTCTGGGCGATCTTTCTAAAACGTCCATTGATATCCCCTTGAACGAAGTGGATATCAATAAAGTGAGAGTCGGACAGTCGGCTACTATCGTTTTTGATGCCTTTAGAGAAAAGTCATACAAAGGTCATATCCAAACGACTGATACGGCAGGAACCAATACGAATGGGGTCATTACCTATAACGTAATCGTGGTACTGGATGAGCTGGACAGCAACATAAAAACTGAAATGACAGCCACCGTATCGATAGAAACAGCAAAACGCGAAGATGTTTTGACCGTTCCCAATAGTGCGATAAAACCTTATAAAGGCGGTAAAGCTGTTGTAGTTGCGGGAGCGGATAATACTGATAACCAAGTCAAGAATAAGGCAGGCAACAAACTTCCGT
>Ga0172379_10005937_pt1 | contig 16714 bp, 16 predicted proteins | sample GrowelOW334metaG_FD_119756 | JGI IMG/M metagenome (GOLD analysis project Ga0172379, IMG submission 119756) | Groundwater microbial communities from an aquifer near a municipal landfill in Southern Ontario, Canada - Groundwater well OW334 metaG | ecosystem: Environmental > Aquatic > Deep... | reverse complement strand
TGATGAGCGACGGTCTCAAGTTCCACGGTAAGGAAGAAGAAATAGTCGCCCTGGATCTCGCTGAGATCGTCTGGAAGGGCATGGGTCTCGAAGAAGAAAAAGCCCCGGTCGAGGTCTGCCAGGCGTAACGTAAGGATCTAATATATCAGAAAAAGTGCCCCGGTCCTGTCTGAGAAGATGAGCCGGGGTTTTTTTTAAGAATGGGGAGTTTTCAATTGGCTCGCATGAATATGCCTTCTTCATTTCTTAAGTATTTTGTGCTATGAGTGTGAAAAATGACGATGGTTAATTGAGAGGCAGGAAACAAAAACAATTTTCCTGAAAGGAGTATGGCGAGTATGGCGGAAGAAAGCATCTATGTGAAAAAGCTGTGGCTCAAATCCTATGAAAAGGGAGTTCCCGAGACTATTTCCTATGAGGAACTCTGCATGCCGGACATCCTGGACCGGACGGCGAAACAGTTTTCGGAGCGGCCGGCCCTGGTCTTTCAGGGGACGGTGGTCAGCTTCCGGGAGCTAAAGGACATGGTGGACCGATTTGCGACCTGTCTTGCCGACTTTGGCGTCAAAAAGGGGGACGCCGTCGCGCTGCTCCTGCCCAACGTCATCCCCTGTGTGGCGGCGTACTTTGCCATTCTGAAGATCGGCGCCCTTGCCGTCATGAACAACCCCCTTTATTCGGATCCGGAACTGGAACACCAGTTTAACGACTCCGGATCCAAGGTCCTGATTACCTTGGACGTTTTGACCCCGAGGATGATCGCCCTGCGTCCTAAAACGAAGATAAAACAGATCGTCTATACCTGTATTGGGGACTATCTGCCGACGGTTAAGCGGGTGCTGGGAAAATGGCTGAAAAAATATCCCTTTGCCGACGTCCCGGCGACTCCCGATGTTTACGGATGGAAGGCATGTCTTGCCAAATATGGTCCGAACCCACCGGCAGTGAAGAACAGTTTTGATGATATAGCCATGTATCAATACACGGGGGGTACGACAGGGGTTTCCAAGGGTGTCATGCTGACCCATGCCAACCTGAGCAAGCAGGTTCAGCAGGCTTGCGCGTGGTTTCCCAAATTTGCTAAAGGCGAAGAGATCATGCTGGGCGCCTTGCCTTACTTTCATGTCTTTGGTCTCTCTGTTTCCATGAATTTTGCTATTTACATGGGCTGGTCGCAGGTGCTCGTGCCGCGACCCCAGCCCGAGCCGCTCCTCGAGGCAATTCGGAACTTTCGTCCGACTTTTGCCCCCCTGGTGCCGACGATGTATATCGGTATGCTCAATCATCCCGATCTGAAGAAAACGGACATGAGCTGCATCAAGGGCGCCTTCTCCGGGAGCGCCCCCCTTCCCGTGGAGGTGATCCATAACTTCGAAAAGGCCACCGGGGCTGTTATTGTGGAGGGTTTCGGGATGACGGAGACCACGCCGGTGACCCATGTCAATCCCTTCGCCGGGGGGGCCCGCAAGGTGGGCAGTATCGGCCTCCCGATCTCGGATACGGAGTGCCGGATTGTCGATCTTGACAACGGCGTGACGGACATGCCCATTGGCCAGCCGGGCGAGTTGATCGTCAAGGGGCCCCAAGTGATGAAGGGCTACAAGGGGATGCCGGAAGAGACTGCCAATTCCCTGAAGGATGGCTGGATGTACACCGGCGATATCGCCACGATGGACGAAGACGGCTACTTCTATATCGTTGACCGGAAGAAGGATATGATCATTTCCGGCGGCTTCAACGTCTATCCCCGGGATATCGACGAGGTCTATTATGAACATGCCAAGGTACAGGAGGCTTGTTCCATCGGCATCCCCGATGCCAAACGGGGGGAGAACGTCAAACTCTTCATCGTCCTCAAGGAAGGGGAGACGGCAACCCAGGAAGAGATGATCGAGTACGGAAAGACGAAGCTGGCCGCCTACAAGCTTCCCACGGAGGTAGAATTCCGCAAGGAACTGCCGAAAACGAATGTCGGCAAGATCCTCCGCAAGGAGCTCCGGGCGGAAGAGCTGGAGAAACGGAAGAAATAAGCAATGGTGAAGGGTCAGTGAATTGGGGGCAGACCTTGAACAAGGTCTGCCCCTTTTCATTCCATATCAAATGGTCGCTACAAATTCTATTTCCCGGGGGAGTTTGTAGGAAGACAGGTAGGCCCGGCAGTGTCTCAGGATTTCCTTGTCTTCCACTTCTACGCCGGGCTTCTTGACGATCAGGGCCTTGACGATTTCCCCCCGCATCAGATCCTCTTTGCTCTCCACCCGGGCGGTTTGCACCGCCGGGTGCATCTCCAGGACGATTTCCACTTCGAGGGGATAGACATTGAAGCCGCTGGTGATGATCATCCGCTTCTTCCGGCCCGCCAGGAAAATATAGCCGTCTCCATCGATCCGCGCCAGGTCCCCCGTGTGGAGCCAGCCGTCACGAATAACTTCGGCGGTCGCTTTTTCATCCTTGTAGTACCCAGGCATGACGTTTTTCCCCCGGACGATCAGTTCGCCGACCTCCCCGGAGGGTAGCCCGGCGCCGTTGTCATCGACAATCATTGCCTCCAGCCCGGGAATCGGAATCCCGATGGATCCCGGTTTTTGTTCCATCGTAAGCCTCGTGATCGCGCAGATGGGCGACGCTTCCGTCAAACCGTAACCCTCGACCAGGGGGGGGCCGAATTTTTCCCGAAAGAGCTGGATAAATTCCATCGGTATGGCAGAACCGCCGGTGACACAGAAGCGCAGGGAGCTGAGGTCGTATTTTTCCCCGCCCTGGTGAAAAACCATCCCTAAAAACAACCGGGGCACCGCGCATATATAGGAGACCTTTTCCCTTTCAATGGCCGCAAAGATGCTGTCAAGGGTAAAACGCTCCATCAGGACGACACTGCCGCCGATATAGAAGACGGCCAGCATATTTGCCGCTGCCCCGAAGGAATGAAAGAAAGGTATCACCGCCAGCCCTCGCTCCGCCGGGGTGCCTTGAAAATCCGTCACGGTGAACATAACTGCCTGCGTCATCAGGTTGCCATGGGTCAGGACGGCCCCCAGGGCCCGGCCGGTCAGACCGGCGGTATAGATCATGACGGCCGGGTCGTCTTCGCCAATGTCCGGCATCTCCCAGGTGGGAGGATTGTCCTTGATGGCCTGGGTGTATGGGCAGTCCGTATCCATGCCGTTTGTGGTCAGGAGATGTTTACATAAGGGGAGATCGTTCCTGATTTCTTCATAGCGTTTCGCGAGGACGCCCTGGGTGATGAAGAGCTTCGCGTCGCTGTCTCCGACCAGATGCCTCAATTCGTAGGGAGTGGAAAGAACGTTCAGGGTCACGGCGACGGCGCCTAACTTCTGGGCGGCAAAATAGGAGATGATGAATTCCGGGCAATTGGGGAGCATGATGGCGATCTTGTCCCCCTTCCCGATCCCCAGGCCCCGGAAATAATGGGCCAGGGCATTGGCGGCCCGGTTGAATTCCACATAAGTCATGCGGCATTTTTCATGGATGAAGGCAATATTCTCCGGGAATCTTTTCGTTGATTCCTCCAGCATCTGTCCCAGGTTCATACAGTTGGTACCCCCTAATTTAATATAAGAGCCAAGTTTACTTGATCCCCCTTAGCACATGCCCCTTCCCTTTACAATCCTGGGAAGAGGCTTTTTTTCTTGATCATGAAAGCAATTTCATATAGGGATAACTTGCCTGTGGGCATCGAACAAAAAATTTAAGGAGGTTTTACTGATGAAAAGGACAATATCGCTGGTCACCCTGATTCTTCTCTGTTCCGTCTCTTTAGCACTTGCCGGAGGCTCGCCCGTTGGAAAGTGGAAGACCATTGACGACAAAACGAAAAAGGAGAAGTCCATCGTCGAGATTTACGAAACAAACGGTAAGATCTATGGAAAGATCGTTCAGCTGCTTCAGGAAAAAGACGGCGGGGCGAGCAAGCTCTGTACAAAATGTACGGGCAGCGATCTGAATAAGCCCATGATCGGTCTGGTAATCGTTAAGGGGCTGGCGGTGGACGGAGATGAATACACCGGTGGGACCATTATGGATCCCAATGACGGCAAGGTTTACAAGTGCAAGATGGAAGTTACCGAGGGTGGCGCCCAGATGAAGGTCAGAGGCTTTATCGGCTTCTCCCTCCTCGGTCGAACCCAGGTCTGGCACAAGGTGAAATGACCTTATGTCCTTGATTATCAACGGCAATGAGATATCCCGGGTGATCCGGGAAGAGATCCGCAATGAGACCCTGACTTTTCGGGAAAAGACGGGCGTGACGCCTGGTCTGGCCGTGGTGCTGGTCGGCGCCGATCCGGCTTCCCGGATCTACGTCCGGCGCAAAGGTAAGGCCTGTGAAGAGGTCGGTTTCCTGTCCCGGGAGTTCAGGTTGCCTGGGGACACGGAAGAGCAGGAACTTTTGGAGATCATTCGGCAATTGAATGAGGATCCCGCCATTCACGGCATCCTCGTTCAATTGCCTCTCCCTTCCCAGATCCGCTCCCAGGCGGTCATCGAGGCGATTGCCCCGCAGAAGGATGTGGACGGCTTCCATCCATTGAATGTAGGCCGCCTGGTTGCCGGGAATCCATGCCATGTCGCCTGCACGCCCCAAGGGATCATTGAACTCCTCGACCGGACCGGCATTGCCATCGAAGGGAAAGAAGCCGTAATCGTCGGCCGGAGCAACATTGTCGGGAAACCCCTGGCCATGCTCCTCCTGTCCCGCCATGCCACTATCACCGTCTGCCATACCCGGACGCGCAATCTTCCGGAGATAACCCGGCGGGCCGATATCCTTGTGGCGGCCGCCGGAAGCCCGGAGATGATTCGGGGGGATATGGTCAAGGAAGGCGCCGTCGTGATCGATGTCGGTATGAATAGACTCGGCGACGGCCGTCTGGTCGGGGACGTCGCCTTCGCGGAAGTCGCCCCCCGGGCTGCTCATATCACCCCCGTCCCGGGCGGGGTCGGTCCCATGACCATCGCCATGCTGCTACAGAACACCCTTAATGGGGTCAGGCTTACTTATTGACATTTGACGTCAAATGTCAATAAGTAAGCCTGACCCCGTGAATACTTTGTCGAAGCGCATTTCCCAGGAATGGTCCCGGCGGGCCCGTTCGAAACCCCGCAGCCTGATCCTTTCCGCCTCTTCGGGATTCTCCAGAAGATACCGGATCTTTTTGACAAGGTCTTCAAAATCCGTATAGGACATGATTTCTTTCCCGATTTCATAAACCCGCTCCAGCTCCGGATGATGCTCGGTGAGATAGAGCCCGCCGCTCATGGGAATCTCGAAGTCTCTCCCTTTGAGGCAGTAAGCGTCGGAGAAACCGATTACGCCGCCAAAGCCGAGGTTGATCCGGCTTCTTGAATAGAGGCGTACCATGTCTTCCGTGGATAGCGGCCCATTCGGCCAGCCGGAGCCGTAAGCTTCGATCTGGATGCCTGCCTCCTGAAGCCGGGCGATGATCGCCGGGCGATTGCCGTAGCGCTGTCCTACAAAAGACACCGGGATGGTTTTTCCAAGGTCATAAGGGCGGTGAATTTCCGGGTTGGCCCCTTCGGGGAGATAAAGGGGAACGGCGCCTTCGACGCAGTATTTCTTCAGGGCGTCTTCCGTGCTGGTCCAGGAAAGGGTAAAACAGCGGCAGATATCACGGTTGCCCATAGACAGACCGTTGCGGATCTTGCCGACAAAATGTTCCTTGTCGTTTAGGGCGAGATTTATCATGGGAATACCCAGACGGGATAACTCCCGGACTGCTTCGGGGTTGATCAATTCGCCGGACAGGTAAGAGAAGATGACGTCTCCTTTCCCCTCTTTCGTATTTATTGCCGCCCAGTTCAGCAAATCCCGGTTCATGGCTTCTTTTACCGACCGATGCCATTCCCGCTCCTGCTGATGATCGAACCGGTCGTACCAGTCATAATGCAGGACAGTGCCAAACTTTTCCAGTGACGGCCGCAGGGACGCATTTTCCCAGTTATAGTGGTGATAGACAGCGAGAATCTGCAGGGAACCTTTTTTCTTGGGTTTCAGAAGTGGGAATTTCTTCCGGATATGACGCCGGATGTCATCTTCGTCAGGCAGGACTAGCCGGCGAGATGCAAATTCCCGCTCGTAAAGTTCCTTCTCCCGCTGCAGGCGCCGGTCATTGCGCCAGGTACGGAATTCCCGCCGGCATTTTTTCAGAGGATCCATTGGCAAAGATCACCTCATTGGTGAAGCTTAAAGGCGATGGTGCGTGTAGAGTCTTGCCCCGTTCGATTTATCCACCCGGTCGTTCATCATGTTGAAGACATGGCCCGCATCAATGGCGGGGATGGAAAGGGCCGCCGCAGTATCCACGCATACGGGCAGGGCGCCGATTCCCGCCCCTACCAGACAAAGATTCGTCTTCGCCGGTATGTTCGCAAGGAGATGATCTTTCATCGTAGACCAGCGGGTGGCCACACACTCGGCGGGTATCTCGGCAAAGGCAATTTCGGGACGGCTGTCAAAACTGGCGAACCAGCGCCGACAGGCCGCCTGATCCCATTCCGAACCGATGAGGCAGATTTTTTTCCCGTCCATCAGGCGGGCAAAAGGAACGGAGGAAAGCCATGCATAAACGACATAGAAGGGGAGGTAGTTGTCCCCGGTCAGGGGAATGCGGTGTTTTTCAAGTAATTTCAGGAATGTCGTGGCCGATGGCCGCTTTCTGAGGTGAGAGACGAGGGCCATTATTCCCCGGCGGGGCGGCTCGACATTGCCGGGAAATATGAGGGGCGCAAGCAACCCCTCCCGGGATAGTCTTGCCAAGGCGTCAATGTGCAGGGGCAGGGCGGATTTTATGGCCGCCGTAGATTCAGCCTGGCGGTAGAGGCCATTGCAGTCAAGGCTCAGGGCGTAGAAGGCGTATTCCCCGTCGGCAAAGCGAACGATGGGGAGGGGCAGGCGGTTAGCCAGGCTTTGCTGAACAAGGTCCTGAAGTTTCTGAAGATAGGCATTGCCGTCGGCGGCGGAGCGGTGGAACAGACATGTCTCCTCGCTTGCCATTTCCGGCTTGTTGTCAGCCAGAACATCGCCGTTATTGACGCCGTCGATAACCAGGCGCTGAAAATAAAAATCCCGGTTTGGCATTACGATGTTATCAAGGGCTGAATTCACCATGTCTTTTCAAAATCCGCCGGGGTGTAGGTCTTTCCCAGGTCTTCGAAATAGCTCTGCCGTTTGTTGGCCCGGAAGTGATCAACGAGGGGGCGGTTGAAGATTCGGTAAACAAAGGCCAGAGGGGTGAGGATGAGATAGAAGGTCAACGTAAGGATGACTCTGGAATTGAAGGCCCCGAGAAGGTCGGCAAACTTCATCCAGTAACGGGCGAGGGCGGTGGTGAACCGGCTTTCAAAGGTATTACCAAGGGTCAAAAGCAGGGCAATCCACAATAGCCACTGGGCTTTGAAGATCACATAGGCAATCAGGACAGCCAGTGTCAGGACGCTGATGGTTTTTGATGTGGCAAGACGATCCATCTCCATGATCCCTTGTCTAAAACAGGGTATAGATGAAGGGAGCAACGGCGGAGCCACTCGACATTATCAAGATGCCCATGAGGAGGAGCATGATGATCATGGGCAGGAGCCACCATTTCTTTCTTTCCTTCAGGAATCCCCAGAAGTCTCTTATTATTTCCATTCTATTGCTTTCCTTCTGCTTTATAATGAGGTTGTCCGTATAGCAATGGGGCGCTGAATTTGCAAATTAAATTCCCGGCCGTCAGGGAAGGGGACATGGGCTTTTCCCTTCGGACTTCCGAATCATGCTCTCCTCACACTATTCTAATCCAGGCCGTACTCCTCCTGCCAGTCGATTTTCTCTTGCCACGGGGGTTGTTCCGTCTTGACGAAGACGAAGTCTCCCGCGACCAGGTAATCCATATCCGTCCGCATGAAGCAGCGATAAGCATCCTCAGGGGTGCAGACAATGGGTTCCCCCCGGACGTTGAAGCTTGTATTGACGAGCACCCCGTAGCCAGTCTGGTCCTTGAAGGCCTTCAGAAGCTTCCAGAAGTGAGAATTAGTCTCCTGGTGCACCGTCTGGAGGCGGGCCGTATAATCGAGGTGGGTGATGGCGGGGACGTCGGAGCGGACATAGTAGAGCTTGTCCCGGATAGGCTGCTGATGGTAATCCGGGGGCAGGGGATGACGCCGCCCCTTCTGCACATCAGCGATGAGGAGCATGTAAGGCGAGGGCGTCTCCATTTCAAAGTATTCCGCGACGTCTTCATATAGGACGGAGGGTGCAAAGGGGCGGAAACTCTCCCGGAACTTTATTTTGAGGTTCAGGCGTTTCTGCATCTCCTTGTTCCGGGCGTCGCCCAGGATGCTTCGGTTCCCAAGGGCCCGGGGTCCCCATTCCATTCGTCCCTGGAACCAGCCAACCGCCTTGCCCTGGGCCAGATAAGCGGCGACGGTGGTGTTCAATACCTCGACGGTTTCCATATGGTGGCATGGCGCCTGGTACTTTTTGGCCGTGCCGAGAATCTCCAGATCGCTAAAATCCGGCCCCAGGTAGGCGCCGTGCATCTGATCCTTTCCCCCGGGATTTTCCCGGGGCTGTTTATAGTACATATGATGGATGGCATAGGCGGCCCCGAGGGCCCCGCCGGCGTCTCCCGCAGCGGACTGGATCCAGATATCGTCAAAGTCTCCGCTCCGGAGAAGCTTGCCGTTGGAGACGCAATTGAGGGCTACCCCTCCGGACAGGCAGAGGTTCTTCGCCCCGGTCAGGTTTTTCGCCGTCCGGGCCATCTTTGCGACGATCTCTTCGGTGACCTGCTGAATGGCAAAGGCCATATCGCCGTGGCGCTGTGAGATGTCCGTCTCCGCCGTCCGGCGGGGGAATCCGAAAAGGGCTTCCCATTTGTTATCCTTCACCATGCTGAGTCCGGTGGTGTAATCGAAGTAATCCTGATCCAACCAGATGGAGCCATCTTCCTTGACATCAACAAGGTGATCGAGAATGGCCTTCTTATAACGCCGAACCTGCTCCGAGGTGGGATCTCCATACGGGGCCAGGCCCATGAGCTTATATTCCCCGGAATTGACCCGGAAGCCCAGATAATGGGTGAAGGCGGAATAGAGGAGTCCCACGGAGTGGGGAAAGCGCATCTCCTTAAGGAGGGTGATGTCATTGCCCCGGCCGTGGCAGATGGAGGCCGTGGCCCATTCCCCTACGCCGTCGATGGTCAGGATGGCCGCTTCGTCAAAGGGGGAAGGGAAAAAGGCGCTGGCGGCGTGGGCCAGGTGGTGATCCGTAAAGAGGAGCTTTACGTCTTTGGCCTCGCCGTTGCCGATCTTTTTTAGCTCATCCCGGATAAGTTTTTTCAGGAAGACCTTTTCCTTGATCCAGACGGGAATGGCGGAGAGGAAGGACTTCAACCCTTTCGGGGCGTAGGCGTAGTAGGTCTCCAGAAGCCTTTCGAACTTCAGGAGGGGCTTGTCGTAGAAAACTACGGCTTCCAGATCCTCCACCTTGACTCCGCCGTATTCGAGGCAGAAGGCGGTGGCGCGGGTCGGGAAGGCCGGATCGTGTTTCTTGCGGGTAAAGCGCTCCTCCTGAGCGGCGGCAACGATCTCCCCGTCCTTGAGGAGGGCGGCGGCGGAATCATGGTAAAAGGCGGAGATGCCTAAAATATACATTAAATATCCTCTATATCAATCCCTAAGATAGTGGTCACATAGGCTGATTTGTGTTTGGCGTCAACGGATGTCAGTGCGAAGCTGTCAACGATCATTCCTTTGAGATCTTCCTTCGCCGCAGCTCATCGTGAATAACCCTATATTTATTTAGTTTTTCCCTTGCCTCTCCCTTGTTATTGATAAAGGGCAAGCAGATCTTCAAGGTCAAGAGCCGCCAGCGGGTTTTCAGGGTCTCAGCCCTGATGATGCTGGCGATTGTTTCCGGACGGTAATGCTTCCGGTAAAAGAGGTATTCGGCCCTTATCTTTTTGCGCCAGACCTCGGCGGAGGTAGATTTACGTTCACTCTGCCCGTGGTAGTGGACTACCATGGCCGCCTCGATGAAGCCTATCTGCAAGCCCCTCCGCCGCATGCGCAGGCAGAGATCCTCATCCTCGCCATAGAGGAAATAATCCTCATCAAAACCGCCCACGGAGATAATCGCCTCGCGGGGGGCGATCATGGCCGCCCCCAGGACACAGGCGATATCGCCGGGAAGATTGCTGATCTCTCCGGAGGTGTAGCGCTGGCTGAGGTAACGCCGGGACACGGAATCCTGATCAGTGCCGTCGGGATTAATTATGTGCAGACCCGCCAGGCCGATTTCGGGATGCTTCTCCATATAGGACAGACCCGTTGCGAGACAGTTCTCTTTCAATACCGTATCGGGATTCAAGAAAAGTATATAGCGCCCCCGGCAATGGGCAATAGCCTGGTTATTGGCGACGGCGAAGCCCCGGTTCTCTTTGTTGGCGATGAGATGAACATCGTCGAATCCTGCGGCGATGAAGGTGTCGCTTCCGTCCGTTGATGCATTGTCTACAACAAAAATCTCTTTGTCAACGCCGGTCTGTTCGATTACCGATGCGAGGCAGGGGCCGATGAGATCGGCGGTGTTATAGGAAACGATGACGACGGATATGTCCATGTTATCAAGCTCTTTGTTTATTACCGAGGATCTTCAGATAAATCTCTTTTACTTTTTGAGCTGTTCTTTCCCATGAATAATTGCGGGATGTTTCCAGGGCGGCTTTTCCCATGTCCCGCTTTACATCACCCTGGATAATCTTATGGAGAACTCCGGCTACATAGTCGGCGTCATGAGGATTATCAATGACAAACCCGTTGCCCCCTTCAACGATTAGGTCCTTGGCCCCTACATTGCCGCTGATGACGACGGGCAGTCCCCTGGCCATTGCCTCGAGGACGACCATGCCGAAGGTATCAAATTTGGAAAGCATGGCGTAAATGTCGCCGGCCCGGTATATTCCATCCAGATCTTCCCGGGGGATCAGGCCGGTAAATACTGCCTGCCCGGCAATGCCGGCCTGATGCGCCAGACGTTCGTATTTCTTCTGATTGTCCCGGCCAACGATGAGCAAGGTAAAGCGTTGATCGGGGTATAGTTGTTTCATTCTGCCCAGGCCTGCCATAAGTGGATAGAGACCTTTTATGTCAAAGTTCATGGATACGAAGAGGATCACCGGGTCCGCGGGGGGCAGGCCATATTTTCGGAGTATCTCCGATCTGGCGACCTCTTTTTCTGCGCTAGTGGCGGAGACCGCCTCGATGCCGGGATGGATGATTGGAACGCGTCCTGAATCAATGTGATATTCATTCAGGAAGATGTCCCTGGTAATGCTGGAGACGGCTAAGTAGTATTGACAGTAACCATCTTCAACCATCCGTTTTTCTACCCATGCCGTTGATCGATCGAAAAGGCTCATTTGTCTTTTTTTTCTGACCTCTTTCACCCATACCCGATGGGGAAGGCCATGCATCGTATAGATATGGGGCCGGAACATCCGGTCATGGGCGTGGATAAGATCCATCCCCGCCCGGTCTATGGCTTTTTGTGCGAAACAGGCGAAACTTATGGTGGTCAAAAATCTGGGGAAACGGATTACCGGGACATGATGAAAAAAAACACGATCCGACCAGGCCTGCCAGCGATTGGCAAAGACATGAATTTCAAGGGCTGGATCAAGGGCAAGTTGTTCCGTCAGGGCGGCGGCAGCACCTTCCGCGCCGCCGACGAGTCCGTATTTGGGAATGACGACGGCGATCTTCTCAGGTTCCATGATTTGCTAATTCATGGGTTTTCAGCTCGTTGAGCTTCATATACGCCGATTTGACAGCGGCTGCTTTGCACCACAAGGCTTCATTCCATTCCATGGGCTCACCTTTGCTGTCCGTGCGGCCTACGGCGTACCGGTCATATTTCCTTGGTTCTAAAAGCGGATAACTATCTGCAACATCGTACAAAAATAAATGATCTTCCTTGGCCATCATGGTAACCAGCTTATTCCCCCAGACAGCCTCGGTTGTGCAGTTGCCATCGAAGGTCTGCAGTCCCTTGCCATTCTCGGGGGGATAAGTCTTAATCTGAACGATATCTTCCACTTCTTCGGTTCTTAGCTTTAGTAATTTGCGCATTTGATATTTAAATCTTTTTGTCTGACCGATCCGATAGGAAGGATCCAGATCCGAGCCTTCAAAAGGGGGAGTGTCCCAGCGCCTGACCCGGGCGTTTAAAGGTAAAATGTCATGCATGTGAAAAACGGCGTCAATCCTTTCGGACCTCATCACATGCTGTTCAATAAACCAGCGGGCAAATTCTTCGGTGTGGATGCTGTCCAGGAAATATATCGAATAGTCGGAAGGAGAATTGACGGATGTCTTTCTTGCGTCTCCGACGATAAGATTAACGTATTTGTTAAGACCGTGGGCGGCAAACAACTGTTCCGCCGATTGTGCAGCTTTCGGATTGATTTCATGCGTGTCAATCCGTCCCCAATTGTTCTGTTTAAGGGCCAAGGCCATAAACATGGTTGCATAACCGGAAGCGGTTGAGATTTCTAGAATTCGGCGTGGCTGTATGTATCTGATCAAGCAATACAGCACCTGTCCGGAGAGCCAGTCGTACTGGCCTGTTGTTTTAAAAACATCCATATTGTACCTGTTTTCCGGCAGAAATTCCAGGATGGAAGTTTCATGGCCGTATTTCATGATCGCTCTATCGATGATATTAAGAATATTCATGGTTGATGGCGTCTCTCTATAATTATTTTTCACTCAAATCCGAAGTTTGATTGATGTCTTCACTCAATTTCCAGAGAATCATCATGATGGCAAAGATTGTATACATTACAATAGCTGGTGGTCCGTTGAGCGTATTTTCAGTCAGCCCCTGGATGATTATGGCTGCCAGGGAAGCTAAGGAAACAATCGCCCATCCTTTTACAAAATCGGTCTTTCCCTTTGCTGCCAATTTCCAGGCAATGGTAATAAAAGTTATAATCAAGTAGCCGAATAGAATCAATCCGACGAGTCCGGTTCGAACTGCCAGATCAACGATAAGATTATGAGGCGCCTTGTGGGGAGTTTTTTGCCTGTATTCGGGAGGTACGCGGGAATTGTATTTATTCAGGAGTGATTCGTCGTAATAACTCTGCATTCCAAATCCAATTCCCGTAAGCGGGTGATCCTTTGTTATTTCAGCAAAAGTATACCATATTTGCCAGCGATCGGATTTGGTGATCTTGTTGTATAAAGCCTCCGGAGTCAATACCGTTCGCACCGGCATTAAGGATAAAGATATAATAAAGGCGAGCAGAACCATTAATATGGCACGTTTATTTATCTTGAGAAGAACTATTAACCCGACAAAGAGAGCGAGAATGGATCCACGCGTTTGTGTAGCCAGGGTAGCTACGGTAAGAATGAATATGCCAAGTCCCAGGAGAGCTTTTGCTATGGAGTTTTTGTTCTCTTTGAAATGCATTATCGATAAAAAAATGCCAAATACAGTTATGGTTCCAATAATGTTGGTTGGCATTTCTATGTAGGACGTTTGTCCCAGTTTTTCTGTAAATTTGCCTCCCAGAATAATGTAATAATGAAACATTATGCCCAACGCAAAGATTACACTTGACGAGATGATGGTCGTGGTTAGGATATTCATCCTTTTCCGTGATCTGAAGAAAGTAAACAGAATATAGCTGATAAGAATGTACTTGATTAAATGGGCGTAGATATCGTGCAGGCTGTTCTTGATATTAATAGCAAAAAAAAGACCGAAGATACACCAGATCGTAAAGAGCAAGAATGGTATGGTTGCCGGTGTGTCCAATATATTAAGTTTTTTTTGAGAGACAATGTAGGTTGTAAAAGCGAGTAACGAGAGATAAAAACTAATTTCCTCGATAGCCGTCAGTTGCGGAAAGGGATTGAAGAAAACAAATATCAGCACAGATGATGAGGCAATGGAAGGTATGTGTTTACGCAAAAAAAACGTAATATGATCATTACCGAGGGGACGACAGATGTCATTCATTCAAGGCCTTCCAATTTGCCAGGGTGGAATTATTTAATGATTTTAAGCTGATAAAAATGATCTTGATCCTTGCCTGATATTTCCATGCCCCTGAGCTTCCCTGCCTGTCAGAAGTAATCGATATCCTGCACATAGGGCAAGTAGCTATTGTGCTTGAATTCTTCATTAAATTTAGGATAGTCCGCAATCGATTTGTTTTTTAGTGGTTTATAAACATTGATAAATGAATCCAGTTGTGGCCACTTGCGGTCCCATATTTTTCTTGTTTCCACAGGCCAGTTGTCCAGATACCCGGCATGACTTCTGTCTTTTGATTTGTTTTTCTCCGTCACCTTGTGATAGTGCCATACAAATGAGTCCATGCTGATAAACGTGCAGCCGCCATTCAGGAAACACCGCAGGGAAAAGTCGTTGTTTTCATAGGATGCCTTCCATTGCTCGTCGAAATAGCCGATCTTATCAAAGATAGATCTTCTCCAGAACATGACATTCAATTCAACCCCGATGCAGCGCAGATAATTTCTCGTTTTTCCGTTAAAAAGCGGTTCCAGTAATGAGGTCTTTTCCGCCCTGAGCCGGTCCAGATTTATATGATCAGACCCGTAAGATTCGGATGGCAGCCATGTCTGATAATCAATGTCACTTTTATCTGTGAAAGGCGTTGCTTGATAAGCTTCCGGAATTTGCACCTTTTCATATAAATCTTCATCCATTCCGGTGGTTATCATTACATCGGAGGTGATTAATCCGATGACGGGAGATTTGCACGTTCTGACGAACAGATTTATGGCCCGGCTGATACCGATGTTACGATTCAGGAGGATCGTGGAAAAACCTAATGTGTTCTGTTTTTCAATCAACCAACTCCGGTGATTTGATGTTGAACCCTGGTCCAAAAGAAAAACATCACATTTCAAATGGGTACTTTTCCGCTGGTATAAAGAGTCGATGGTGTCATTTAAAACGTCTGTTGCCTTTGCCTCTCCGTCCGGGTTGTAGTTCAAGATAAGATAAGCAATATCGGGAATCATATAACTCCGCCTTAATCAGGAAATTGGTGCATTGAAGCTTACAAGCACATTTTACAACGCCCCCATAACACAGTTGTCCGATGATTAAAATGATGAAATTAATAAAAAGTTTTATCCGCATTTTTTATTGACAGTGGTGTCCCATGGCGGCTATGATCACAATATTTTGTGATTCTTAATAAAAGGCTGTGGAGACGCCTCATGCATTTCAGGATATCTGTCAAGGGGATGCCCTTTTTTGTCTTCTTGAAGAGGTTCCCCACCTTTCTGAGGGAATACGGGGAGATCAGGCGCCAGGCGGAACAATCGGAAGACGACTTCCCCTTCGCGAAGCTTTATCCCTGCCTTGAAGAACGGGATGAAGAAAGCGGTGTTGTCGCCGAGCATTACTTCCTCCAGGATCTCCTTGTCGCCCAGAAGATTTTCCAGACGAACAGCCCCTCAAGGCATGTGGACATCGGCTCCCGCATCGATGGGTTCGTGGGCCACGTTGCATCTTTTCGGGAGGTAGAGGTTTTTGATGTCCGCGACCAAAAACTCGATATTGCCAACATCCATTTTACCAGGGCGGATCTCACGGCTGAGGATTTCTCTTTCATCGATTACTGCGACTCCCTTTCGTGCCTCCACGCCCTGGAGCACTTCGGCCTCGGACGGTACGGGGATCGTTTGAACTATCGAGGCCATCTCGTCGGCTGGGACAATATGTTCAAGATGCTGAAAAGGGGCGGTAAACTATATTTCTCAGTTCCCATCGGCAAACAGCGGATCGAGTTCAACGCCCACCGGGTCTTTTCCGTCGCCTACTTGCTGAGTCTCATTAAGGGGCGCTACGACATAGACTCTTTCTCTTATATCAACAACGAAAATCGACTGATCACCAATGCTGTTCTTGACGAGAGATCAGTGGAAAACAATTTCGACTGTCATTATGGCTGCGGCATCTTCGAGCTGACAAAGCGCTGACAGGCCATTGGACGTATTGCGACGGTATGATGATCATGGATCACTATGACAGATAAATTGTCCCTCTCTGTAGCCATCATCACAAAAGACGAGGAAGACAATCTTTCCGATTGCCTCCGGAGTGTCGCCTTTGCCGCCCAGATCGTTGTTGTCGATTCGGGAAGCACGGATGGGACGTTGAAGATTGCCCGGGACTTCAGTTGCGACGTCTTCGAGGAACCGTGGCGGGGGGGATTCGGGGCCCAGAAGCAGTTTGCCATCGATCAGTGTCGTCATCCCTGGGTTCTCGTCCTCGATGCGGATGAACGGATTCCGGCGGAGACGGCGGCGGTGATCAAAAGATTGACAAATATCGATCCTGAAGAGGCCAGGACGCATTTTTCTTCCCTTCCTGCCGATTCTTCCCGGGGCAGCGGTTCTGGCCCTGGCCTCGCCCCGATTGTTTTCGGGGCAACGGTGGGTTATAGCTTTCCGAGGAAGAACTACTTCCAGGGGCGGTGGATACGCCATGCCGGCTGGTGGCCCGACCGTCTGGTCCGCCTTTTTCGCCGGGGGCGAGGCGGGATGTCGCCGGCGGCGGTCCATGAGGGGGTTGAGGTCAACGGGATCGTGGAAGACCTGAATGCCCCCCTCGAACATTTTACTGAGGGCGACCCGAGTAAAATCC
>Ga0172379_10005936_pt1 | contig 16716 bp, 10 predicted proteins | sample GrowelOW334metaG_FD_119756 | JGI IMG/M metagenome (GOLD analysis project Ga0172379, IMG submission 119756) | Groundwater microbial communities from an aquifer near a municipal landfill in Southern Ontario, Canada - Groundwater well OW334 metaG | ecosystem: Environmental > Aquatic > Deep... | reverse complement strand
AGCGAAAAAGAATAATTTTCAATATAATAATTATTCAGATTAATAATTGCAGATACAGGTATTCTTGCTGTATCGGATAACTGTGCCAAACTCATAATCCCGGGTTTTGCAATTTGTGTTTTATTTGTAGCCACCGGGAAAATACCAATAATAGACAATTTTCCGATTAAAACAAACCAAAACTTTTTTAATGTATCCGACGGTTTGTGTGAAAAAATATAAATAAAAATAATTCCTGCAGTAAGCGACAGGAATGAAAGAATAATATCAATTGCGCGCTTAACTAAACGATTACGGAAGTTCGTTATTTCAAGTTTAGGAACAGTCGGCTCGACTCCCGAAATATCTTCGATTATACGCGCGGTTAGAATTTGCTCGTATTCCTGCGCTACTTGAAACCGGACAGATGGACTCGATATACTTGATACCAAAGTCATTAAATCATTTTTTGTAAGCGATGTATCGGTAATTATTATTTCCTGTAATTTATACTGTTCAATAAGCCTCGGCAAATATTCAATGTTTCCGAGAACAGGAATTCCGGAATCGGTTTTGGAATGGTCATCAACAGAAATCAAACCAATAATTTTTGCATTCCGTACCTCCCCCGATTGCAGACTGCTGATTATTTCTTCAGTATTCGTATTCATCCCGATTATCGCAATACGCTTGTCAGCCGACTTACCTTTAAACTTTTCAAGGAGATTAATAGTAATTCTGATTACTGAAGAGAATGCGATGGTAAATCCGATTGTCATTAAAAGCACACCGCGGCTGAAGGCATATTCATTAAAAAAATATGTGAGAGAAGATAGGAAAAAGAAACTAATCATCAATCCGAAAACTGCACGTCTTACAGAAATCTTCCTTTCAAAATACTCTCCTACCGCAAACATAGATAAAAGCAATACACAAGATAATACGATAAAAACAGTAGGATAGGCATATTCAGGGAAATTGAAGTAATCATTGAATCTGATTTTAGTTGCAATTATCAATGATAAATTAATACCGATTAAATCGGTAAAAAAGACAAAGAATTCACGGCTATGCTTTGTGAAATAAGCTATACCTGCTCTGAACATAATACCTACCCGAAGAAAAAGTAAGAAAAGAAAAGAGCCTGCGATATGTTTTTTGGCAAATAATTCCATTGCCTGATAAAAGTGTTTCACTTCGTTTATTGAGCTACGCTTTGTGCTTTCGCCCTTATAATGAATTATTGATGTTTTGTGATGATAAGCAATTTCCCAGCCTGCTTTCTGCGTCCTGTAGCACAAATCCAAATCTTCGCCGTACATAAAAAAGTCTTCGTCGAAACCGCCGATTTTATCAATTACTTCTCTTCTGATGAATATAAAAGCACCCATCACAGCATCAATAAAATATGTTTCGTCCTCACTGCGAAAGGTCTGGTTGTATTGTGAGAATAATTTGGATTTCGGAAATAATTTCTGTAAGCCGAAAAGTTTGCAGAAAGAAGCCCAGGGGGAAGGGAAACCGCGTCTGCACGCAAGCTGAAAAGTTCCGTCAGGATTCAATATTTTGCATCCAGCAATACCCGCTTTAGGCTCGTTCAACATATATTCAAACATAACCTTGAGAGTGTTTTCTTCGAGTATTGTATCGGGATTGAGTATAAGTACAAATTTTCCTGTAGATTGTTTTATCCCGACATTGTTTGCTGAACCGAAACCGATATTCTGAGGCAAAGCTATGAAACGGACATCAGGAAACAGCGGCTCAAGATAAGCTACCGAACCATCAGAAGAATTATTGTCAACCACAATCGTTTCGACCTGCAAATCCGCCTTAGCCTGCTCAACAGAGCGAAGACACTGCAAAAGAAGGTCTTTTACATTGTAGTTCACAATTATTATGGAAATATCACAACTTTGCATAAATATCATATTTAGTTCAACGAAGCATTTCAGCTTTAATTACTTTTGTTGTATCATCGGTAATTTTAAATTTATCATTTATTCTCATACCGCAAATCCAAAGAATTTCACTTTTAGTGGTAAGCAGAATAATCTTCTGTTTATCGAGTAAAGAAATTTTATTATTAGTCAGGAAATCGCTGACCGACATACTTCCCGACATACCCAGCGGATTGAAGATATCACCTTCTTCCCTGCTTCTAAGATACAAAATATTCGGAATAAGGTCGGCATCAAAATATTCGACGTTCGGATTAGCGTTAAATTTCAAATCATTTTTCTGCACTTCTTTCAGTACTATTTTGACGTTTCCTACACGGAATTCACCAGACTTTTTAATAGAAATTTTAAAAGAGGGAATCGAAATTCTGCTCGATATAATTATTATTTCCCTGTCACGAAGTGCAACAAGATTTTTGTTTATTTCAATCGTCGAGCCTACGGGAGATTTGATTAAATTCATTATTCTGTCAATTGTTTGAAGCGGTAAGGGCTGAATATGATATTTAGAAGTTATTGCAAGTTGCAAAACTTCACCCTGCACAAATTCATCCAATGTTTGGAGAACAGGTATTTTAATTGAGAACCTGTCCGAAGTTTTGTCGGTAGTTATTTCATTAATAATATTTTTAATCTGCTCGCTGATAAACCTATCGGCACCCTGCATCAGGCGGGCAGTTCTGTTTAATATTTCGACCATGGAAGGAGAGAATTCGGTTATAATTTTCGGCATTAAGTCATTCCGGATTTTGTTACGGAGGTATAAAGAGAGATTGTTTGTTTCATCTTCGTGCCACTTTAAACCGCGACGGTTGGCATATTCGATTATTTCTGTTTTTGTAACGCAAAGCAGAGGACGAACCATAAGCACATTTTTTATTAACTGTCTTTTTGCAGGAATCCCGCTTAATCCGGTCAATCCTGAACCACGCAGAAGATTTATCAGAAAAGTTTCAGCAAGGTCGTCTGCGGTATGAGCCGTAGCAACTAATCTTGCATCCGAAATTTTAGATATCCTTTCATAAAATTTATAGCGCAGTTCTCTGGCGGCTTGCTCTGTACTCATCGAATTTTTTTCGGCGAATTTCTTTACGTTTCCTGAACCGGTTTCAAAAGGTATTTTATTTTTTGCTGAAAAAATTTTAACAAATTCTTCATCCTCATCAGAAGAGACGGCTCGTAATTTATGATTGAAATGTGCGATAATTAATTTAAAATTATACTTCCGCTTTAAATATGCGAATACATCAGCCATTACGATTGAGTCAACTCCCCCGCTAACTGCAAGAACGATTGTCTCCTCCGAATTAAGACATAATTCATTAACCAGAAAACTTTCGATTTTTTTAATAAATTTTAATATATATTCATCGCTTTTAAAAAAAATAAAAAACTCTCCGGAAGCCTTCGTAACGGGAGACTTTTTTGGCTTAGCTCCTGCCTGCTTTTTCATAGAAGATATATCGGGTTTATTTTTTTTCATACAAAAAGAAAATACATATTTCTGATAATAACTCGCTGTATGTCTTGTTTCTCAATTAATTAATTCAAAAAGAAGGACTCCGCCGTTAACCGTGGAGTCCGTCAATTATTTATTTGCAGGTCATAACAAGTTTATCTGTTAATAATAACAGGAACAGTTCTGCTGATATTATTTAAGCTGACACGGCAATAATAAATGCCGTCGGATAATCCCGCAAGCGAAGCATTAAAACTATAGGAAGCAGGCTGATAATTACCGTCTGCTAACGCAGATAGTTTGTTGCCGAGAATATCATAAATTTCAATTACTAATTTTCCAGCCATCGGAATAGTTACATTGACTGATACATTGTCAACAGCCGGATTAGGATGAACTGTTACCGATAATGAGGACTGAACCGCAACCGGCTCATCCACGTCCACAACTTCGTTGCTGATTCTTAAATCGTCAATATACCAGCCGTCAGCATTTCTGAAACTGTTTGAATTCAAGTTAAAACGAAGCATAATCGTATCGTTTTTATATTTTGAAATATCGCGATGCTCGCTGTACCACTGGCTTGATGCAACATCAGTTCCAAAACCGGCAGACCTTGTTTTATTAACTACAAGAATCCAATCCCATGTGTTTCCAAAATCTTTAGAAATTTCAACAATACCCCAGTCATTGGAATTATCAATCAATGCGATATGGTCGAAACACAAAGTGGTTTTAGTCTGGTCCATAATAAGGGGCGGGAAATAAATGTCATTATTTGAATTATTTTTATAGTTACCGGTAGGTGAATCTGTAATACAATTCGGGGCAGAATGCGATACTACATTAGTTTTGCCCCAACCGTTATTAGAATAAGTCGGCAATGCTGTTGCGGTATTATCAAAATAATCATTTATTATAGTAAGCAATGCACCCGAATAAGCAATCATTTCTGTTGAAAAATCGCTTTCTGTTTCGACAGTTCCGAGCTTGCCGACTGCCTTCAGCATAATTTTATAAAACTTTTCAGTCGGAAGATTCACTTGAACAGAACTGATTTGCCCTGCTTGAATATTCGCTTCGACTGTTTGTATTGCAATTGAATCTTTATACACAATTATTTTAGATAAATCTTTAGCTAAAGAGCTGTCAATGTGGTAAGACGGATTAACCCAGGATAATAAAATTCCTTGTGCATTGGGAACAGGTCTGATTTCTGTCGGAGGTAAAAGTTTCAAACTACCGCCTGCTGTTAATGAAACAGAAACTGCCGCACTTTCTATACCGTCTTTAGATTTTGCCTTGATGCTGTAAGTATAGGATTGACCGTCAACCGCTGTATTGTCAGTGTACTCTTGAACACCTTTGTTTGCTTCACCGATTTTCACATCATTTCTGTAAATGATAATTGTAAAATCACCTACATCGCCTCCAAGCTGGTTTTTATCGGGGTCTGTCCATCTTAATTTGACCTGAGTAGGAGCTTGCCAAGTATTTTCATAGGTTAGATTTTTCGGAACTTTAGGACCCATAGACATCAAGGCGACATAGGCATCGTCAGTCCAGAAGGGTGTGTTATAGGCATCCGGCATCCACCAACATGGATAAACCCTACCGTTATAAGCGGCAATACCCGTATAATCACCCCAATAGTTATTATTTCCGTCACCTGCTACATCATTGGCTGACTGCACATAAATCATCTGAGGAGTCAACCGAACGTGTGTAAAATTCGTTCCGTCGAACGAAACAGCACAATAAGCATCGAAACCTTTATTTTCAGGGTCATTCTGAGAACTGTAATAGACAACTGCTACTAATCCTGTAACAGGGTCAACCGCAATACCCGGGAAAAACATATCGTTGCCTAAAGCGTTATCATCTATCGGAATTTTACTTTGCCAAGTTAATCCGCCGTCTTTGGAGACTGCAAGAAAAACTCTGTCTTTATTAGATTCATCCTTACCTGTCTGCACTACATAGATATAGCCTCTTCTCGGTCCGATAGAGCAGTCAACACTGATATACGGGAGAGATGAAACACGCAAACTTGCTTTATTGACTAAGACATCACGAGAATTCTGTGAATTTTTAGTTCCTGTCGGTCGCACGGATTGGGCAAGTTTCGGTGCGCTCCACCAGGTTTTACCACCGTCTAAGGATTTTTGTATAACCGCCTCGGACATACCGGAAGGCTGACTTCTCCATACAACATAAACTTCTCCGTTCGGTCCAATTATAGGCAAGGGAGATTGGGTTCCTTCATTGGAAGCACCGAATAATAAACGCGGCTGAGACCAATCATCTCCACCATTTGATGAAACTGAAATATATATACCGTCATTTTTTATGAAGCGTCGCCAGGTGATGTAAATATAGTCTTTATAATTTGAATTTGGGTTTGTATCGCAAGTTATACTGTATCTGTCATTGAATTCCTGAAACTGAATTCCTTCCATTGAAATAGTTACGGGTACATGTTCTTCCCATGTTTTTCCGCCGTCCTTAGAGCGTGAAACAAAAACACCGTTATCATAGTTTTCACTGTTTGGACCAGTCTGACAGGCGCCGTAAGAATAATAGCACCAGCCACGAGTATCAAAAGCCAAACCCGGGTCAAATACAAGCATCCCTTTGCCGGAAGGAATCTCTATCGGGTTGTTTTCACAATTAGGAGTGTAGGAATGTGCCCAAGTCTGTCCTGCATCCATAGAATAATAAGCTCCCATGCGGTAACCGGTTGTACTATTATAGTATCTGTAATCATTTGCTCCTGCAATTATGTTATTAGGATTCTTGGGATTCACTACAATCCATGTTTCCGATTGATTATTACTGCCTTTTGTTATGTTCATTACAGGAACACCGTCTTCTGTGAGCAGTCTGTCTTTTCCCTGCCATTTTTTGAAAGCTTCAGGCGGAAAATTATTATACATTGCTTTTACACTTTTGCTTGTATATTTTGGTTCTCCCGCATGTTTAGCGTCTAAACAGACAGGTATTTTTCTGGCGTCGTACTGGGCATAAACATTATTCGCCACAATAAAAACAAGCATCATCATTGATAACAGTAGCAACTTTTTCATTTTAAAAATCCTTTGTATTTATAACATTAATATATAATTCTTTAAACAATAGAAACAAACTCAAAGTTACAAAAAAATGAGATAAGTTAAAAATTGTGAATAACTGATTTACTCACCTACCATCACAAACGCACCCCAATACAATAATTACGAATTACTAAAGACTAATTACTAATTTTTTTTGATTTTTTAAATCCTTAACACCTTCGTAAGATAGATCCTGAATCGAGTTCAGGATGACAACTGTATTTCCTCTTCCAATTAGTAATTATTAATTCGTAATTAGTAATTAAATTTACTCTCCAACCATCACAAACGCACCCCAGTAGTAGGGTTCGGGATATTTCTTTTTCAATTGCTGTTGTGCTTCGTTAAATGCCTGCCGTTTGCTCTTGCCTCCAAGCCACTTGGTATAGAAGGCTGTCATTAGTTCTTGTGTTGTCTGGTCATTCACTTTCCATAATGACATAATGAGGGTTTTAGCTCCCGCTTGAATAAAAGCACGCTGAAGTCCATAAACACCCTCACCGTTTTTGATTGTTCCCAATCCCGTTTCGCAGGCAGAAAGCACAACAAGCTCTGTGTTTTCTAAATTCAGATTCATTGCCTCATAAGCTGTAAGCAATCCGTCATCAGTTTGAGACATAGAATTATTTTCAGAAGCTTTAGTAATTGTATTTTCTGCACCGGCAAACAAAAGCATTGAGCGTAGCAGAGGGTTTTCTACAAATCGCTTTATTTCCATTCCCATCATCATATCATTATCTTTGGCTCTTTCTATATCATTTAGAAACAAGCCATGAGTTGCAATGTGCAAAACCCGGGGATTATTCACAGCTTTCACAGCTTCTTCCAAAGCACCTTCACTAAGATGTTTCCTAACGTCCCAACCTTTGGGCTGAAATATAGAAAATATGTTTTCAATTTCTGTTTTGGTTCCCGGTAATTGTGAAATCCCGCTTCTGCTATAAAGAGAATCCATTACACCTCTCTCCATATCCGCCTTATTTGCGTTTGTATAGTCTAAGGCTAACTGCTGATGCTGTGCAGAATCGAGACTGAACTTCGGGTCTCCGAACAATTCAACTATTTGATTGTCATTCCCGCGAAGGCGGGAATCCTTCTTCTTCTTCACCAAATCCCTTGAACTACCCAAAACCACAATTTCCTTTTCATCCAGCAAATACTTCCCTGTTTTTTCATTTTTTAATGTAACAAGATTTATCTGATTATAAACCCCATCCGGTGAGACAAATACTTTCTTAATACCTTTAAGATTTTTTGCAATGGGAGCCCAAAACTGATTGTAGGAATCCAAATCTTCAATTTTTGCAGATGTACTATTATAATAATTTTTGATATAAATACTTTCTAACTCTGCACCATTTTCGAATAATACCAATTCCGGTACTTTTGAATTTTTCTTTACTATCAAAGCAACATAATAAACAATATCTGTTATTCTGGATTTCTCAACATAATTAAATCTAACTATTTCGACAACTGCTTCATCTTTACTTAAACCCTTTTGCACATCCTGCCAGGTTAACTTTTCTTTTTCATATTCATTTTTAAAAAGTTCAGAACGCTTTGTGAGTTCCTTTTCAATATCATTAGCAACGTTTATAATTGAATCTAAATTAAAATTCTTTTTTTTCAATTCAGCATCCGACAACTGATATAGTTTTGAAATAAAAACTTTTTTATATTTCCAATTAGTATAAAGACTGATTAAAGAAGAATCATTACTTAACAAAATTCGGCTTTTTATCTTGTTTGTTGAACTCAAAAGCATACTTTTGGTAATGATTTGGTTTTCGAACATTATTTCAATAAGCTTTAAGGAATTTTTATATCTTAATACAGAAAAATTATTGAATTGAAGGTAATATATGGAAAATGTATTAAAATATTGCTCTTTCTCTTTCTCTGATAAGGAAGGGAAATAATTATTCATTAGATTAGAACAAACATTCTCTAACTCAAGATAAAGAGACTCTGCTTTGTTGAAATCGCCTCTATCCTTGTAGAATAAAGCATTGTTATTGATAGAAATTGCTAAAAAAGGATGGTCACCTTTAAATAAACGTCTACACATCTCCAAAGATTCTTTGTTCATATTCTCTGATTGTTTATAATCTCCTATATCATTGTAAAAAGAGCCCAAGTTCATTAGACTCGTAACTAAATAATGATTATCGTTTTTAAATATTCTTCTCATCATCTCCAAATCTTCTATGAATAAAGGTTCAGCCCGATTATAATCACCTTTTATTTTATAAAGCCTTGCCATGTTTTCTATACTTATAGCTAATTCAATATGGTCGTTTTTATATAAACGTCTACTCATCTCTAAACCTTCTTTATATAAGAGTTCTGCCTGTTTATAATTACATATATGATCATAAAAGAGTGCCATATTATTAATTGCAGTAGATTTAGATGGATGGTCGCTTTTGTATAATCTATTTGTCATTTCTAGTACTTCTTTAAATAAAGGCTCAGCTTTCTTATAGTCACCTTTAACTAAATAAAATAATGCCATACTTGAAATGAATGATGGTAACCAATCATCGTCACCTTTAAATAGACGTTTACTCATCTCCAAAGATTCTTTATACAAAGGTTCTGCCTGACTGTAATCGCCCTTCTCCTTAAGAATATCTGCCATTCCTTTAATAAACCATGCTAAATTGAAATCATCGGCTTTGTAAAGTCGCCTACCCATTTTTAGAGCCTGATTATAAAATAACTCAGCCTGCCTATAATCACCTCTTGAATCATAAAAATATGCCATTTCAAATATATTTTTTGCTAAATCAGGATGGTCACCTTTGAAAAGTCTTTTTCTCATTTCCAAAGCTTCTAGATACAAAGATTCAGCCTGAATAAAGTCTCTTCTTATATCGTAAAAGTAAGCTAAATTATTAATGCTTGAAGCTAAATCTGGATGGTCGTTTTTATAGAGTCGTCTATACATTTCCAATGCTTCTGTGTACAAAGATTCAGCCTTTTTATAATTATGGAAACTCCCATAAAAGACTGCTAGACTATTAATGCTTGAAGCTAAGTCCGGATGATCTGTTTTGAAGATACGTCTTCTCAACTCCAGAACTTCAATATATAGCGTTTCAGCTTTCTCGAAATTTCTCTTGCCTTTGTAGAAATTCGCCATGTTCTCGATGGAATTTGCTAAATCTGGATGGTCGCTCTTGAAAATAGTTCTGCATATTTTAAGATGAATATCGCCATAATATATTGCAGAATCGAGCTTCCCTTGATAATAAAATATTTCTGCAATTGAACCAATTGTTGCCACATAATTCGTATCCATTTTTCCAAATTCTTTTTCTACCTCTGGCAGTGCTTTCTGTGCCCATTTCAGCGCATTTTCAAAATCGCTTTTTTCCTGATAGAACTTTGTGCTGTCCATCATCTGTTGCCATGTTTGGGCATTTACATTTGAGAATTGACAAAGGAAAATAATAACTGAAGCAACAAATAGAATTAGACTTTTACACATAAAGCGACTCCTATTAATGCATTTTTTAAAATGAAGGAAAGAATAATGATGCAAAATAAGAAAAAACAAAAACTTTTTGCTTTGTTAAAAAAAAATTTACTTATTGAGTCCACTATAAAAAGACTTTTTACTTTATTCTGAATTTATTTCAGAATATATAAGTCGCATGAATACTTGATTCTGAACCAAGTTCAGAATGACATTCCCCTATGAACTTGTTTTTAGAGTTGACTCAATATTCAGAATATTTATTTAGAACTTGGAGCAGTGCGGCAAAATCACGGGGATATTCGGCTGTAAATTTATTCTCCTCTTGAGTAACCGGATGTGTAAAAATAATATCGTGAGCATGAAGTGTGATTCTTGATATAATAGGAGTTTCATCGGTATGCTTTTTCAAATGGAATTTCCTTTTTATTGAAGACAGAAAAAAATCCGAAGCCCCTCCGTACATTTCGTCAACAAGCAAGGGATGACCTATAGAAGAGCAATGGACTCTGATTTGATGATGTCTTCCTGTAACTAAATTTAACTCTACAAGAGTAGCATGTCTGAATCTTTTAATAACTTTCAGAATTGTAAGCGATTCTTTCCCTCGGGCTGAAGGCTTCATTTTACCTAAGATTACAGCGTCTTCGGTTAAGGGTATGTCGATAGTTATTTCATCTTTTTCTACAATACCTGCGACAAAAGCGTGATATAATTTTGTTACTTTTCTGCTTTCGAACTGGTCGTTTAAGGATTTATGAGCGTCAGCATTTTTTGCAAAAACCATTACACCGCTTGTATCTTTATCCAAACGATGCACAACAAATATATCTTCGTATTTTTCTTTTAAAATTTTAACCAAAGAGATTTCTTCATGATTGTATCTATCGGGAAGACTTAACAAACCGGCAGGTTTGGACAATACAATAATGTCATTATCTTCAAACAGAAATTTAATATTTTCTTTCTTTTTCGGAATAGCTTTCTTAACTATAACGGTAGGTTTATTTTTTTTTAATGTTTTAATGGATTTCATTGATTTCTTTCTTTTTTTCAATATTAAATAAAACGAAGTACTAAACCCAGCCTGCCGCTGAATTATATGTGTTTTTCATCAGCATCGCTATCGTCATTAATCCCACTCCGCCCGGGACTGGAGTAATAGCAGAAGCTAGCTTAGAAACACTTTCGAAATCCACATCTCCAACCAATCTGTAGCCTTTTTCTATTGTTGTGTCTTCAATCCGGTTAATACCTACATCAATTACAACTACACCTTCTTTTACGTAGTCTGCAGTTATCATCATAGGAACACCCATAGCGGCAATCAGAACATCAGCCTGGCATGTATAATATTTTATGTCATTTGTTGCTGTATGACAGATTGTAACAATAGCATTAGCTGTAGGATTTTTCTGATATAATAAATTAGCTATCGGCTTGCCTACAATGTTGCTTCTGCCAAGAACTACAACATGTTTCCCTTTTAAATCAATTTTATAATACTTAAACAGTTCCATTATTCCGGCAGGAGTGCAGGGAACAAATCCGGGCAGTCCGATTACAAGTCTGCCGATGCTTTCGGGATGAAAACCGTCCACATCTTTATCCGGAGAAATTGAAAGAATAACTTTGTTTTCGTCAATATGTTTTGGTAAAGGCATCTGGACGAGAATCCCGTGAATTTTCGGGTCATTATTCCATTCATTAACACAGTCAAGAACTTCTTTTTCAGTAAAAGTATCAGGCACACGTTTTACAACAGAATGAAATCCCAAATCAATACAAGCTTTTTCTTTAGATTTTACGTAGGAGACAGAACCGGGATTCTCACCGACTAAAAGAACCGCTAAGCCGGGACGAATATTTTTTTCGTTAATTAATATCTGTGTTTTTTCTTTCAATTCCGCTTTAACAGCGGCTGAAACTACTTTCCCGTCAATTATCACAGCCATTTTTCTCTCCTTGTTAAATTCAATGCATTCTAAATTGTAACCTGCAAACCTGCAGTAAAAATGCTGAATTTGCTCCAATTATAATCCAAATATATTGCAACAGGACCGAAACGCCGCATGACACCTATCACCCACTTAAAATTAGAATCTTCTAACAACATGTTAGCTGTTTGCGGTTTTGTGTCACCCGGATATCCCAATTCCGGTTCAGGAGGATTAATTACTTCTACTCCATTAACAGTGTCTTTCCTCAATAAACCTAATTGCCACTGAGTTTCAACAGGAATGAAATATTTATATTTCGATTTAATATTCATAAAATCGAAGGAGAAACCTGTATAAACATCAATAATGTCCTCGAAATGTTTGCTCGCATGAATGTTAATATCCCAGAAAGTTCCGTCTGCTTCTAACTCGGCATTAGTTACCCCGATTGTATTTTTCAGACTTGTTCCCTGGTAAACAACCTGTACTGCAAGGTCTAAAGGGAAGTCCTCAAAATCCTGCGAGATGCAGTGTTTAAGACCAAAGCCCCAGAACATAAATTTACCGATATTTGAACCCATATCTATTCTCGGGATGAACCTAATTAATGCTTCTGTTCCCCAAAGAGAACCAATCTCTAACTGCGGAATTCCTGCAAAAAGTGTATTAAAATTTGCTCCCGGAGGTAAAGTAAAAGATTCGGGAAAATTTGCTACGCTTTTTAATAATGAATCCTGCATACTCTTGGGCAATAAGGGAAAAACAGGATGATTTCTTACCAAAGATTCCATTACATTATGTGGAAGATTAAAAGAAGTCTGCTGATTTCCAAGAATGGTGGCGGCTTTACCGGGAACTTTTATGCTCCCGTCTTTTACACCATTATAAATAATACTTTTTAAAGCATAATACATTAAACCAGCAGTATCCTTAATATTTGTAACTGCCGGAGGAAACAAAGTAAAATCTACATAGTTCCCCATTTTGCCTAAATCGAATTCCTCCATCGGCATTTTAGGGATATAAGTTTTCTGATCTTCCGGGACAAAACCTACCATTGCATTCAAACTGAACTTAAAATATGGTTTTTCGACTTCGAACGGAACAAAAGCAGAATTAAAAAAACGCGAATTTGAAGTAGCGTTCAATGCCTGAACCATAGGTTGCAAATAGGCTGTTCCATTCATTTCGAAAATATCTTTGCCGAACATTCTGGCAAGTTCTACAGTCGTCGGGTCATAGATTGCTTCAGCCTTTCCGAAGAAGAAAGTCATCAGAAACAGACTGGCAGTTAACAAATGTAGAATCGAATTTTTTGTCCGCATATATGCTCCGGAGTTTATTATTTAAATATTTTTTTCTTTACAATAAAATAGATTGGTATAGCAATGATCAAAACCGGTATTATCAAAACTAAATTGAATATAAAAGAAAATGCACCCAGTACAAGGTACCAGATGACCTTAAAGACTAAATATGCTACTATTAATGCTATAGCCCACGATAGTACAGTTTTTAATGTTTTACTCATACTCAGCCCTTACATGTAAATAAATAATTCAATCTTATAAATTGAGCTTATTCACAAAAATAGTGATAAACCTTGATTTAGACTAATACTATTTATAGATTATTACTCTAAAGAATTTGTTTTTTACATTGTTTGTAATTTTTACAAAATAATATCCCGAAGCCAACTCTCCGGCATCCACTTTTATCAACAGATCGTTTGCTTCAACATTAGCAGAAATACTTTTTAAAAGAGAGCCATAAACATCATACAGTTCTATTCTCAGATTCTCATTGCTAAAATCATTATTGATGATTGAAAATCTGCCGTCGGACGGGTTCGGGAAAAGCAGATTAGGTTTTTCAATTATAAAATCTTCATTAACGGGGGTATGCTCTATCACATATTTTACTGCGTCATAGGCATTCAATTTGCCCCTACCCCAGGTATTATCTCCGTTTGAACCGATATTTCCGGTAAAGTTATCTTTAATTGCAGATTGTTTCAGTGCTTCCTTAACTATTTCAGGAGTAAGTGTAGGATTTGCTTCGAGCATCAATGCAATTACACCTACTGTTGCGGGAGTAGCCATTGATGTACCGTCGAATGCGGCATAATGCCAATTTTTATTATTATATGTAAACTCGTGGGTTACGCTTTCCCAATCTGCTTCCATAGGTTGCATAAACGTATCGAAAGAATTAACCGAAGAAATAATTGAACTTCCGGGAGCGGTAATTTCCGGTTTCACTCTTCCATCAGCTGTTGGCCCCCTGCTTGAAAAAGAAGAGATGTTTTGATTTTCACCGCCAATATTAATAAGATTACCATCTATATTGGTGTAGCTGTTTCTTGTAGTATAGGAACCGACAGATATTATTCTTATACCTGTACCTCCGATTTCGCCTACACACTTAATATAATCGCCTTCTTTAGCCCCCTGCAAACCGGCACTTTCGAACGGCATATCGGTAATATTCCACATATCAATTTTGCCGTCAGTACCGAAAACTTTGATTCCAACAATAAACTGTGAAAATGAAAAACCAATGCTTGCACGCGGTTTATTGTTAAATTCTGAATGGCTTGTAGCATAATAAACTCTGATTCTATTCGATGCAGCTATTGTATCATAGGTTTCAACATAAGGTAGATTATCTTGAGTACAGAATAAATCACTGCTATCTGCTAACATACCGCTATCATAATCATAATAATACAGTCGGAAGCAAAAATCCTTACCCTGCTCACCCCAGATATCTACTCCACCTGAAAGAAAAGATTGGGGAAAAGTCATTAAAATAGAATCAATTTGTGAAAATTGGTGAGAAATATGTACTTTAGAGTTACCTTCATTACCTGCGGCACCGACAATTATCTTTCCTTTGCCAGCGAGAGCATCACACGCCTGATCAAATAAGGAAGTGCCGTCATGCGGTCCGATATGGATACCGAGACTTAAGTTTACAACGGCAGGCTTATTAACACTTGCGGCGTACTGAAAGATATAATTAATTCCGTCAAGAATTGTGCTTTGTCCGGTAGAAAAAGCGTTCCCTGTGCAATTATTTGACAAGGAAACAAGTACATAATCCGCAGAAGGGGCAACACCTGTAAATTGTCCGCCGCTTGCCAATCCGCTTCCTCCGGCGATTCCTGAAACATGAGTTCCGTGGCTATCCTCTTCGGAATCTGTCTGATATAGTGATAATTGATTTTCTTTGATTTCTCTGCCATAAGAAAAACCGACGGGTTTTGAGCCGTATCCGCCCTGTTCCCAGATTCTTTTAATTCTGTTTGAAGTTCCGGCAGGGTCTAAAAATACAGGATTTGTATAATCGAAACCGTTATCAACAATACCGATAATTACATCTTTGCCGGTAAAACCTTTAGGAAGGTTCAATCCGTTGTGTACTTCATTTACTTTAGTAAAGTGCCTTAAACTGTCTAAATTTTTCGTGCAAGGCTCATCTACCTGGATATAAGAGATTGCACTTAACATAGATATTGATTCAAGAGTTTCGACCGGTATTTTTACAGACCAGATATTTCCCGCTTTTGTACCGATTAATACACCTAAATCCGATAAAGTCTGTTCTATAGAATTATCGGAGACTTTAATTAATGCACCCGCATAAATTCTATTGTTATTTTGGGACAAAACATAACTTTTACCATTTATTAAATCTCTTGATTTCTGTAGTACCTTTGTACCTTCTTTATGATAATCATAAATTAATTTTTGTGTAAAAGGAGATAATTTTACCGAATGCTGAGCAAATACACTTGATAAAGCAAATACTAAAAAAATAAATATAATAATACATCTTTTCATAAATAATCCTATCTGATTTTAACCTGTTCATCAATTTGAATATATTCTATCCCTTTCGCTCCCATCAAATTATTGAAGCTGTCAACGGGAACAACAACAGTCCAGATATTACCGGCTTTTGTATTGATTTTAATCCCATAAGCTGTCAATTCTTCAATATTGACTTTATCATTTACCTTTATCATTCCGTTTATATAAAACTCATCATCAACTTTTGATAAATGGAAATCGTTGATAAGAGCGGCAGAGGGAATAAATTTTGATTCCGGTGGTATTTTTACTCTTTCTGCTTTATAATTTTTATAAAAAGCCAGCGTAGTCGAAGACAGTTTTACCGTTTCTGTTTTAGGTACAGAATTATCACCGGAATTATCCTGACTTTTCTCTGTATGACTGCAATTACAGCAGGATGCAATCAGGAAAGAAAGCGTAAAAAAAAGCAAGTATTTTGTCATATTTTTATTTTATTTTGATTGAAAGAAAAATATTGTTGAGTTACTACACCCAACACAATCAGAGTTAAACCGATAATAGATGAAATCAATATTTTTTCGCCTAAAGCGAAGTTAATAAAGATTAATGATATAAACGGAGAAAGGTATATCAGATTGCTTATTGTTGCAGTTGTTTCACTATATTTTAAAGCCTTCAGCCAGAACACAAATGTAATTCCCATTTCGAATAATCCTACCCACACAACAGCAAAAACACCGAATTTGTCAGGGATTATAAAGTCTGCAAAAATCAAATTATAAGCTAAAATAAAAATTAATCCGAAGAAAAAATTTAACAAAAGCTTTGCAATTTCATCTCTTTTATCTTTTACATTAAATAGCCAGTAGGTGGCCCAAATAATTGAACTTCCCAGAGCCAGAGATACACCGAAAATATTGGAAAACTTCAGGCTAAAAACATCTCCTCTTGTTGAGATAATT
>Ga0172379_10005935_pt1 | contig 16719 bp, 11 predicted proteins | sample GrowelOW334metaG_FD_119756 | JGI IMG/M metagenome (GOLD analysis project Ga0172379, IMG submission 119756) | Groundwater microbial communities from an aquifer near a municipal landfill in Southern Ontario, Canada - Groundwater well OW334 metaG | ecosystem: Environmental > Aquatic > Deep... | reverse complement strand
TATTTTACTTTTATCTAATGCAGCAAGCTGTGCGGTGATCTGCGAATTGCGAACGCCGGCGTAGAACTGTTTGTCAAACTTACTAGAATCAAGTTCTATCTCCGATGTCATTACCCCGCTTACGCTACCGCTGTGATGACGAAAAAGAATTTTTTGTTTACCGTTTTCTTCCCATTTCTTTAAAACAATACCAACGTGGGTAATTGCATGGTCATCTTTTGATGGCCCCTCCCCAAAAGTTCCTTTTTCAAAAATAACGTCTCCCTCTTTTAAATCTTTGGGATCTGGAACCAGTAATCCTCCACTTTTTACCAATCCCGCAAAAAGCATAGGGGCCGATTCCGTAAATCCGCTTTGCCAATCCAAACCTAAAACTTTAGAAACGTACCAAGCACATTTCAACTCTTCTCCTCTTTTTGCTCCATTTGGAAGCAAATTAGGATTTACATTACCGATTCGTACCGTTCCAATCTGATCTTTTGGGAAAAAATCTCGCAAATATTGTTCTGGAGTTATTTTTTGCTTATTATTTCCCGCATACCCACAATAGCGCGAATAAGATGGAAGACTTTTTAATTGAGCGAGAGTATATGCTCCATCGGCTGAGAATCTATCAAGTGCCTCTCGTCCAGACTGAACGGCTATTAACGCTCCTTCTATAGGAGTTGAGCATTTATCTTGGTTAGAAGTAGCTGCTGTCCCTTCAATACATGTTTTTGGACTTTCAGGGGGCATAAAATCTTTTTTAAACTGTTCTGGTTTTCTCGAGCGAAGCAAGCTGTGCAGTTATTTGGGGATTGCGGACGCCGGCATAGAATTTTTGAGACTCTGTGTCCATTTCTTTTGTGACGACGCCTTGAATTTCGCCCGTGTGATGGCGAACAATTATGCTTCCGTTTTCTTTGCGACCAACCACAATTCCGATGTGTGAAATTCCATGCCACAAATTATTATAAGTTCCGCGATAGAAAACCACGTCGCCCGGCTGTAAATCTTTAGCTTCCGGAACAATGTTGCCTCCACTATTTACGAGCCCGGCAAAAAGCTGTGGAGCTGAGGCCGAGAAACCTTTACCCGGCTTTAATCCCAAAACTTGTGAAATATACCAAGCGCATTTGAGTTTTCCATCTCCAACTTTTTCCCCATCCCTGTATAAATCTGGATTTATTTTACCAACCTCCACGCGAAAATTTCTAAAAGCTCTTATGTAATCGTCCGGAGTTTTAAATTGTAGGCCGTTCTCTGCCACCCTTCTGCGGAATAGCGGAAGGGCTCTAACTTCATCCAGCGTTTTCGCACCCTGTGCACCAGATTTTGCTTCCAACATCTGCTTTAAAGTAACTTTATCAGCTGGACCTTTTTTAAGTCTCTCACGAGTTTGAGCAGCCAACTCATCAAGCTTTTTTGGATAATCTTTATCATTTGCCAATTCGTTAACTGTGCTCAAATCGGCAATTCTAAATTCATAACCGGTTGCAGAATATTGCTTAATTAATTTAACCGTTTTTTCGTCTAGCAATTTATATGCCTCACCGTTAAATGACCGCAAAAAAGAACCATCCAACAAAGAAGTGTAGGCATCCATTTTAATTTTCTCTTTCAAAAGAATTTCGGAAATTTTCGTCCAATCCTGTTTAAATTTATCATCATCCACCTCTTTTGATCTAACTATGTCATCGATGGTTTCTTGCCTCCAAGATTCATTTCTTACAAGCAACTTCTTTTCGGAATAAAATTCTTTTTCTTTGCTTTCAATCTGCTTAACCTCTGTGCTGTTCTCATCCATCGTTTCCAATACCTGCACTTTGTATCCGCTAAAAACCGGAATGTATCCATTTTCGTCGTAGTAGCCAACTTTGCTGCCGCCGCCGTGGATTTGGCGTGTACCTTCGCGTACAATGCCACTATCATCCGTCACTCGAACTTTTTTTACAGACGGTGGCAAAATATGTCCAAGTCCAATATTAAGTTCGAATTTCGTGTCGCCCTTTAAATCAACAGTAAATTCAAAATTTTTGCCTTCTTTTAAAAACATCGCGGACATTTCGGAAAATTTCATGCCCGACTGCAGCTTAAAAACCGAAGTTTCTATGCTTTGCGCTTTTTCGAGTGCCTTTTTTAATTCTTCATTTGGTTCTCCCGGCTTTGTTTCTTTTGCCAAATCGCGATATTTCTTTAAATAACTTTCCATGTGCTTTTCGGCAAGTTTTTGCTGCTCTGCATCCATGGCGTTTAGACCTTTTTCGGTTTTGTCCTTGCCGGCTGTCTTGGCCTCTGTCAAAGCATCTTCTGCTCTTTGTTCAGGAGATTTTTCCGGCTTTTTTGGAGCCGTGTCTGCTTTTTCGCCCGGAGATTCTTTTTTGCCAGCCTCTTTGCCCTTTTCTTGAGGTGGCACAGCAGAACCCCCTTCCGGTGGTCTGCCGCCTGGATTATCCGCAGGATTTCGCCCAAAACCGGTCTGCTTAAAAATTCCCGTGAATGCGCAAAAAAATCGTGCCATAGTTTTGATTCAATTTAATCTGTAAATTATAGCACTTTTAACCTGAAAAATAAAGTCGGATTTGCCGCAAAATCTGCCTTATATGCCGTCACCATCGCCCTCAAAGACATCGTATCTGAGCCATAATGGAGCGCGCCGCCCTTTTCTGACTCCGGGGTACAAATCGCTACTTCCAATCCTATCCGGCATCAAAAGCACTCCGAGATCACGAATTTGGTTATTTTTGTATGTCGAGTGGCCGCTTTTACCAGGCAATTTCCCCCTAAGGTAAGTTACCAATGGAACCAGCTGAATCTCAACTGGCACCTCCAGTTCTGTCATTACCAAACAATTATTTTCATGAACTGGAACTTGTACTTCAATGGTGCCGTGTAATTTATAAACTCTAAAAGTATCGGACGAAACATCATTTTCTAAATTTTGGGAGAACAACTTATCTGCTTCTTTTCTAACATTTCTAAGACCAAGACGAACAGCAACGAAATCTGCCATATCAGAAAACATATTTAAAACTTTTGGTTTTTCCGCTTCGGTTAATTCATCGATTGGCTTTGCCAAATTAACAATCAAAGTTCCTCCTACTTGATCATCCAGCACATCAAAAGATGCCGGTTTAACATTAAAAACATCTTCAGTATGCCCTCGATCAAGTGCACGTCTTTTATACTTTTCAATTATAGACGTCGCTTTTTCCAAAGATATGCTTGTTTTCATGCCTCCAACCGTAGCTCTGGCCTCATTTATTTCACGATGTCTAATAAATAGCTTAGCTGCAGTTGCCTGATGAGTCTTTCCCCTGGTTTCGAGCATGAGCCTGTCATTATTAATTACTTGCCCATTGTGTGCGCTAAGTGCTCTACGCGCTCTATTCCCGATTTTGCGCGCAGTCACTTGAATATCCTCACTAGGTGAATCTGTCTCTCTGCGTCTTGATTCTTCTGACATTCCTTCCTCCTTCATTATTTTTTCTAGCCATTCGCCCGGAATAGTCATTGGCAAAAATTCTCCATCCGAAGCCCACAAAAACATTTGGAATTTTTCATGCATTTCCGCTCTAACTGCTTGTTGAGCTTTAAAAACAGGATTCGTTTTTATCGAATAAAAAGCAATGGCCCATTCCAAAAGGCGTAGCGCTTCAAACCGTATATTAATATCCGTTTTTTTGTTAAAAACAATTGTCAACAAACCGGCAAAAGATTGAGTGCCAAGATCCGTGATCATCCCAAATTCTTGTCCCTTAATCCCATGCGGAGCAATCGGCTTAATACTTTGAGATAAAAATTCATATGCTTCTGCAATACATTGTTGAAATTCATTATTTGTCGTACCTATCCACTCTCTCAATTTAAGTAATTTGATTTTATTTCTTAGTTCCTCGGGTTCCATTTCTTCATCAGGTTTACCTTCAACAACTTTATCATTAAGAGAAGACATTACTTCGTTATAAAACCTAAATCCGTCCGGTTCGCTTCCTGCATTAGCTATCGCTTGAATGTCTTTAGGTGGTTCAAATCCAAGAGCCGCCAAAAAATCACACGTTGAATTATCTCTAACTTTTCTAAGTTCAGGGAAAACGGCATCTCTCGTAACTCCGTCAGCAATATTCTCGCAAATTCTAGGAACATCGGTATACATACCAGATTCAACTTTGCTTGCAATAGCTTGAGAATGCCTTTCTTTCATCAAAACTCCAACGTACCTGCGTTGCAGTTCATTAAACAAACGCTGAACGTAACTCGCATGCATAAATCTTTTGGACTGCGGAGTTAGAACATGCGTAGGTAAAAATGGGGAAGTTCGCCTAAATAACAACATGACAAGCTCATCTTGTGTGGCGTCTTTTCTTGTTAGAGGCAAATAAACATCCGTAGGATTATAGACTTTTGGTGCTTCTGTTTGCTCTGGTGGGGTTGCTGCTTTCTGTTTGTGTGGCATATAGTGCGCTATTCTGTACTACTTTAACAGATTAGTCAAGTGTTCATTTAACCTGTTTGCATTATGATGTTTGGGCAATTTTACCCTGCTGTCTGAATGAAAAAAATATTATTTTATACAGATACTCCCCTTCTTGGAGGCGCAGAGAACCAAATGATGCTTTTGGCGAAATTTTTGCCGGCCGATAAGTATTCTGTGACTTTGGCATGCGCCTGCAATAAAAGTCTAAATCAGTGGTGCAGGCAGTTTATGGAACTTGGAGTGCAAGTGCAACGCCTAAAAGTTCTCCACAAACATGATCCGCGACATTATTTTTATTTGCGCAAACTTTTGCCGCATTTTGATTTGGTACATGCTCACGTTTGGAATCCGGCGAGCTGCAGATTTGCAATGCTTGCGGCCGACAAAACTCCGCTCGTAATAACCGAACATGATCCTTTTTTGTTGACCGGAATTAAGGGCTGGCTAAAGAAAAAACTTGTAAAAAATGTGAAGGCGATTATAACCGCGTCTACAGCTGCAAAGAAACTGGTGCTTGAACAAGATGCCTCTCTGGAGCCATTAATTCATGTTATTTATAACGGGATTGATATTGAAGAATTCAGAAATCAGTGCGTACTGGAAAATGAAAATGAATATAAATTGGCAAATTTGGCACGTAGTTTGAATGATAAAATAATTTTGTGTGCTGCGGAATTGCATGAACGCAAAGGGCAAAAGTTTTTGATTGAAGCGATGAAAAAGATTATTGCGGAATTTCCAAATGCCATTTTGGCTCTTGCAGGAGAAGGTTCACGCAGAAAATTTTATGAAAAATTGGCACTGCCGATAAAAAATAATGTTGTGTTTCTTGGGCGCCGCAAAGACATCGCAAAACTTATGACTGTTTCGGATGTTTTTGTTTTGCCAAGCGTGCGCGAAGCTTTTGGACTTGTGATTTTGGAAGCTGCTGTTGCCGGTGTACCTACTGTTGCAACGCGCGTCGGTGGAATTCCGGAAATAATTGAAGATTTAAAAACCGGACTGCTTGTTGATTCTCAAAATCCGGATCATTTGGCCGAGGCTGTAATTAAAATATTAAAAAATCCTGCGCCTTCCGCATTGCTTGCTAAAGCGGCAAAAGAAAGGGTGGAAAAGAGATTTAATGCTCGCGAAATGGCGCTAAAGACAGCGGAAATTTACGAGAAAGTTATTGCCAACCGCTAAAAGTGAAGCTGTCATCCTGAACTTGTTTAAGGCCGGCCTTTTCTGCTGTAAAATACGGTTCCAAGGGAAATCATTTTAACTTTGAGTTTTTATGAAAATTTCGACTCAATATATTTGCTCACAGTGCAGCTATCAATCTTCAAAATGGGTTGGTAAATGCCCAAATTGCGAAGCGTGGAATTCGTTTGCGGAGGGTGAAGTTAAACAAGCGTCGGCATTCCAAAAAAAAATTAAAGCTCATAGCCGCACGCCACAGGAATATTCAAATATTTTAAGAAATTTAAAGGGCGATTCGCGAACAAAAATTGGAATTGGCGAGATTGACCGCGTGCTTGGGGGTGGCGTTGTATCCGGTTCACTTTTGCTATTAACCGGCGAGCCTGGAATCGGAAAATCTACAATCACTCTGCAAATTGCGGATAAATTGTGTGAGCAAGGCAAAAAAGTTTTGTATGTTTCCGGCGAAGAATCCGAAGAGCAAATTTCGCTGCGCGGACAGAGGCTTGGGCTTGGACTAAAAAATCTTCAGCTACTTTCGGAAACAAATCTGGAGACGATTTTGGCTACAGCAAGCGAAGAAAAGATTGATTTTTTGATTGTCGATTCGGTGCAAGTTATAAATTCGCAGGCAATTCCCGGCGGGGCTGGTTCTGTTTCTCAAGTGAGACTTTGTGCAGAAAGGATTTTGGAATTTGCGAAACCAAAAAAAATGTCCGTGCTTTTGATCGGCCATGTTACAAAAGATGGAACGCTTGCCGGTCCGCGCGTGCTGGAACATTTGGTAGACACTGTTTTATATATTGAAGGAAGCCGCCTGCATGATTTTAGGCTTTTGCGCGGAGTTAAGAATCGCTTTGGCGGAACAGACGAAGTTGGAATTTTTGAAATGACGGCCGAAGGGCTAAAAGAAATTGTTAATCCTGCAGAATTCTTTATAAAAGGCAGGACGCAGTCCCCTATTGGCTCTGCTTTGGTTGTAACGGTAGAAGGCAGCAGGCCAATTCTGCTGGAAGTTCAGGCGCTAACAAATACTACGGTTTTTGGCTATCCTGTGCGCAAAGCCAGCGGATTCGATACGAATAGACTTCAACTTTTACTCGCAGTTTTGCAAAAACATTTAAAAGTTAATTTGGGGAATCAAGATGTTTATGTGAATGTGGTTTCCGGCTATAGCTTAAAAGATCCGGCTGCAGACCTCGGCGTTTGTATGGCTGTGCTTTCTTCTTACTTTAAAACATCACTGCCAAAAAGCCTTGTTGCGATCGGCGAAATCGGACTTTCTGGCGAAATCCGCGTGCCGCGCGAACTGGAAAAACGCAAAAAAGAAATTACAAAGATGGGACTTGAGTTATTGAAAGACTATAAAAACATTGGCGATATTCAAAGAAATTTCTTTGCGTAAATTACCAGTTTCTTTTTCTCACTGCATCCTTGGTTCCATTCATGGCACCGCCATTAGATCCTTTTCTTGCTGAACGTGGGGGCTGACTTGCCCTTTCAATTCTACTAAGAATTTCATATGCAGCTGCATTCCCTTCTTCTAACCATTTCTTAGCTACAGCAGTAAGGATACCGATATTATTTCTAGTGTCGCCTATGCGCCATTCATCCGCCAATGCATGAAGTCCAACTGTTGCACATAATGGCATTAAAATTGTCTCCACGGCTTGTTCCGGGCGTCCAGCTTTGCCCATAAGGTCTTGTGCGAGTTGTACAAAACTGGCAGTAAAAGCTTCTTCGGTCACATTTATACTGTTGAACATACCTCCTATATTGCCCCTCAAGGTGCGAGGGTTTATTGCATCAATGGTTACTCCATCCTCTGCAAGTGTTAGAGCCGAATAGAACCTACCATCAAAAACCCCGGCATTAAAACTTCCACTCGCAACTCTTTCCATACTTCCCCAAACAGTTTGCCCCCAAACAGTTTGCATTGCTTTTTGAACTTCAATAGAGACTCTATCCATAAGACCACGGACTACCTCTTCACTTGTTGCCCACTCGGAAAACTCTGCTTGTGGCACTGGCAATCTACTGGCTGAATTGCGCAGAATATAATCTCCAAAGAAATTAACTAATAATTTATCTGGGGAATATCGTGTTAAGAATGCTCTAAGCGCATTATTCCATTCTTCTGGATTTTCTGCCGTCATGGCTTCACTTTTTACGGGCAGAATCTCTTCCGCTAACAAAAAAAGCTCGACTGCACCATTTATTTCCTCTCTAATATCTTGCCTCAAAGCTTCTATGCTGGCCTCACTTTGCAAAATCCTATCTATGGCCAAAGCAACCATTTTGCCAGGGACAAGTTTTGCTGCAGCACTTGCAGCCGCCCTATTAACACCGCTCAAAAAAGAATCTTGCCCCTTAAGTTCTGGAACAAGTGCACTCCACATTTCATTCCAAACTGTTGGATCCAGACCTCTGAGTTCCTTTGGCAGATCTGGTGCCACTGAACCTCTCAATCCATTTCCATTTGTTGCGTCTTCATTTGACATAAGATGTGAGCTTAATAGTTACTTTAAAGCGCCCCTTTCTGTTTAGAGAGGGGCTGTGTTTTAAGGATGTTTAGATCATCACACAGCGTCTCTCTTAACAACAAAGAGTCCCTTGACTGGTGTCCAGGTAATTAGGGTACATGCTCGGTTGTCAGATACTGATGATCTCATTTACTCCGAATATATATAATTAAACCGCCCTTGTCAAGTATTTGTATCCGAAAAATGTGGTGTATTTACAACAGTTATAACTTAAAAAATGTACTGGCATTTTGGCTAATAGCTGCAATAAAATCGGCGTCCGACATTTTCTTTATTTTGGCGACTTCTTTGTAAGTTTCCGGAATAAAACTCGGCTCGTTGCGCTGTCCACGCTTACTTTTTGGAGCCAAAAAAGGACAATCGGTTTCGATTAAAATTCGGCCAAGTGGAGTTTGTGCCGCAACTTCACGCAGGTCACCCGCAGACGGATAAGTTATAACTCCGGTAAAAGCTAAAAAGTATCCCATTTTTAAAGCATAAACGGCTTCTTCCATTTTTCCGGTAAAACAATGCAAAAGAACACGTTTCATTCCCTCCTCTTCCAAAATTCTAAAAACATCTTTGTAAGCATCGCGGCAATGAATTATTATTGGCAAATCAAATTTTTGCGCAATTTTTATTTGCCCACGAAAAGCTTTTTCTTGCAAATCCACAGGCTGAAAATTTTTATAAAAATCCAAACCGGTCTCGCCAATCGCCACAATTTTTTCTTCCATTTTTACAACCTTCTTAATTTTCTCTTCGCTGTCTTCGTTCCACTCCGACGCCAAATGCGGATGAATCCCAACCGCGGCATAAATAAAATCGTGTTTTTTTGCCAGAGCTACCGCCTGAAAAATTCCTTCAATATCAAAACCTACATTGATCATTTTCGTGATCCCTGCGGCCTGCGCGCGTTTTATAACTTCGTCGCGATCGGCATCGAATTGGCGAACGTGAATGTGGGAGTGAGCGTCTATCATTGACTGCAGTATACCAAAAAAACATTTTTGGGCATGGCACTCGGCCTTGGCCTTGGCCACCACCGCTTGTGGATGGCACTCGCCCTTATGCTTGACAATCGCGCATTCAGAACTAAAATGAAGTCACTTTTGTTCTATTAAAATATTTTTAAATCCTTGGGAGAAGTAAGTTTATCTAAGGTCTATAGCAAGTTGGGACAGCTGAAAGCCCGACAGACAATAGAAAACCGAACGCACCCTTTTCCTTATTTTTAAGGAGGAGCCTCGCTTAAATGACGAGGTCGGCAGCAAGCCGTCATCTTCTTGCACCGTTTGTCTCCGACAAGTTCTAGAACTTTAGGGCACGAGAACGGGTTAAGGCTTTTTTGAGTGATCAGAAAGGCAAAACAAGGTGGTACCACGTGAGTTATTTGACTCCCGTCCTTGCTTACAAGCTTCGGCTTGTGAACAAGAGCGGGAGTTTTTTTATATTTCTTAACCACACGCCATATGAAAAAAGATTTGACGCGGATACCGGATCTAACGAAAGAAGAAATTCTGGCGATCGTGCGTCGTGCCTTTGAATTCAAAGCTAAAAAAGACATGGGATTGCGCTATGAAAATCTGCTAAATGGAAAATCCGTTGCGATGATTTTCGAAAAACCTTCGCTGCGCACAAAAGTGGCGTTTGAGCTGGCCACTTCTTATCTCGGTGGAATTCCGATTTTTCTCGCGAGTTCCCAAATTTTAGCCAGTGGCAATAACGAACGTGGGCGCGAATCCATTCCGGATATCGCCAGAAATTTGGAAAGATTTGTTGATCTTATTTTGGCGAGAGTTTACAGCCACGATACAATAAAAACGATTTCCGACATCGTGGAAAAACCTGTTATTAACGCCCTTTGCGACAAACATCATCCAACGCAGGCGCTTGCAGATTTGATGGCAATAACTTGGCGAAAAAAATCCACAAACGGATTAACTGTTGCATTTATCGGCGACGGAAACAATGTGGCAACATCACTTATGCAAATGTGCGCGATCGTAGGCATGAACTTTAAAATTGCGAGTCCGAAAGGATATGAAATACCTGTTTCCGAACAAAAAGACATAGAACAAAACGCAATTCAAAACGGTGTGTCTTCTGTATTTTTAAGAGACCCGAATGAAGCAATATCAGACGCCGATATTGTTTATACAGACACGTTTGTTTCTATGGGGCAAGAAGCGGAAAAAGAAAAACGTTTACATGACTTTAAAGGTTATCAAGTAGATGACGACTTGCTCAAGTTTGCAAAACCGGATGCACTTTTTATGCATGATCTTCCGGCCCACAGAGGCGAAGAAGTTACGGATGCAATTATAGACGGCCCTAAATCTATTGTATTCGATCAAGCTGAATGTCGCTTACACATCGCAAAATCCTTACTCTCATTTTATTTATCATAAATTCTTTTTTATTTTTATTATTATTTTAACTTTTTAAATTATGGATACTCAAAAACAATATTGCAAAGTGGCTTCGCATGAAGCGGAGGCGGGCAAAGTAAAAAAAGTGGTACTTCTTTATTCCGGAGGTTTGGATACTTCTGTCATGCTCGTGTGGCTGCAGGAACATTACAAATGCCAAGTAATCGCATTGACGGTGGACATAGGACAAATGGCCGACGATTTGGTTAAAATAAAGCAAAAAGCACTCGACTTTGGTGCGGTGGAAGCGATAGTTGTAGATGCCAAAGAAGAATTTGCACACAGCTACATTGTGCCGGCAATTAGAGCAAATGCCTGCTACCAGGGCAATTATCACATGGCAACTTGCATTGGCAGACCATTACTCGCAAAAATAGCGGTCCAAATCGCAGAAAAATATGGCGCGGACGCAATTGCGCACGGATGCACCGGCAAAGGCAATGACCAAGTTAGAATTGAAGCCGGCGTTCTTACATTAAATCCGGAAATGAAAATAATTGCGCCGGTTAGAGAATGGTCGCTCGGCAGAGAAGAAGAAATTGCATATGCAAAGAAACATGGGATTCCGGTCTCGCACACCCTAGAAAAACCATATTCTTATGATGACAACATGTGGGGAATTTCCGCAGAGGGAGGCGAAATAGAAGATCCATCCAAAATTCCGCCACTAGAAAAAATATTGGCTCATTGTTCAACGCCGGAAGCTGCACCAAATGAATCCGCAACGATTACAATTGGATTTAAAAAAGGAATTCCAATTTCCATAAATGGAAAAGATCTAAGCCTGCAGCAAGTTATTGCAGCGCTAAATGCGCTTGGCGCAGCGCACGGAATCGGAATTTCAATTCACATAGAAGATAGAATTGTTGGACTTAAAATAAGAGATGTTTACGAAATGCCGGCCGCGCACATATTAATCACGGCTCATCAAACACTTGAAAAATGTGTATGTACAAGAGAAGAAAATTTTGAAAAATCCAGAATTGATGAAAAATGGGCTTACCTTTGCTATGGCGCAAAATGGTATGAACCGCTGATGGTGCATTTAAATAAATTCATAAATTCCATCAACAAAAAAGTTGAGGGCGAAGTTACTATAAAATTATATAAGGGAAATGTGACTGTGTTGGCCATAAAATCGCCAAACAGCCTTGTAAAAACGAACCTCACTACTTTTATGAAATGTTCTGATTTTAATCAAAATGCCAGTGCGGGTTTTATAGAAATTTACAGTCTGGAATCAAAGATTGCGCATCAACTTTCCGGCGAAAAATAGCACACGTTGACTTGCACAAATGGCTAGAGTAAGATCAAAAGCGTCAATATGACATATATCAATTTTAAAAATACTGGCAGCAAGAAGCAGTCTCCACTTCGGAGGCTGTTTGCTGTGTAAATTGATATAAGATTTCAGAGCTAAGCAGACTGCCTCCTCAAAAAAGGCAGTTTTTTTATAATTTAAATCTTCATGACTAAACAGATTCTTACATTTTCATTCACTAAGCGCACAAAGATAAAGATGCTCCTCCGGGGAACAGTACGTCCAAAATATTATGGCCGTCTCCCCGGGGGATGACGGCCTTTTATTTAATTAATAACAAAACTTTATGGACACATTGCATACACACGGAAACGATTATTCTCTTCAACTTCTTGGGCCACCCGATGATAGCGATTATGATTCCAATGGGAACAAAGCCTTAAGAATATCTGTCCTCCCACATGAATTTGCTGGCAATGCAAAAGCGCATCCAATAGTTGCCAGATTACTGCCAAGAGACAGGCAAGGCAGTGGTCATATTTTTGAAGTTTCACCTCAATTGGGCTGCATTATTGGCTGCAAATTCTGCTCTCATTCTCCGGGAAAAGAAGATCTTCACGGCAATTTGACTCCGGAACAAGTAGTGGATCAAATAAGAATTCTGGAAAAAGAAGCTATGCAGAGAGATTTTCAAATAAATCCTTATAAAATAAATTTTACCGATGGTGGTGAACTGCTTTTAAATCCGCATTGTCCCGATATTTTGGCAGAAGTAAGTCGCCATTTGCGTCGTAAAATTAAAATTTCCACCGTCTTGCCTGATCTGCCGATAACAAGAAGAAATCTGGATACAACTTTTGATTTTATGAAAAACTATGAGCCTGGAATAAGCTGGCAAATTTCGCTGGCATCCACAAATGAGCAAGGCAGACAGGAACAAAGAAGAGGCAGCAGCGTCCCCTTATACTCCATGGAAAAAATAAGAGATTTGTGCGAAAGAATAAAACAAGCTTATGAAGGGACCCGAAGGGCAACGCTAACATTTACGCTTACAGATAACAGCGATTGTGACCCACGTGAAATTATTGATGTTTTGCCACCAGATTTGGTGCAGCCGCGACTGCATCCTTTTAAAGAAAATAGAACCGGACAAAGAACAATGCCAACCGAAAAAATCGAAGAACTGCGCCAAGCATTTGGGCAAGCGGGTTATAGAAACACAGCTGTTGACTCCCTGGATGAAACCGAAGCGCTTGAACTAACAAAAGGCTAGACCTGGCCAGTTGTTACATGCGCACAACATGCAAAAAGCTCGTATAGTTTTCCTTCGCATCCTGCAGATTATCTTCTACAATTTGCAGGCCGTAAATCTTGGCAATAATACTGCTACCCATCGTGGCAACATGATTGGGTAGCTTTTTTTCGGCCAAATATTTTGCGACCATGGCCGGATCGATCATCTTGCCTTTGCCTTCGGTATATTTCAAATTTGGATATTTTTCGGCAAGCGTCTTTTCGCACTGCGCAACAACCTGCGAATGCGTCATTATTCCCTTAACCTGAGCCATTTTAGCATCGCGCCGAATCATCAGCGCATGCGAAATTTTTATAGCAAATTCTTTCAAAATTCTAAATTTGTAGCGCGACATTGCCTGAATACTTTCATCCACGATTCCTCCTACTGAGTTGTGTATTGCAAATTGGCCAACGTCTATTTCACCATTGTGCAGGGCTTTCATCACATTTTCCGTTGTGTATAAATATTTAATTTTAAACCTCTCGATATTGGCGTTGCGGATGTAATACATAATAGCCTCCTCGTTAAAACTGCCTTTACCTCCTTGAATTCCATAAACAACGACCTTTTCATCCACCCAGCGAGGCAAAAGTTTATTGTACAAATTATCGTAGCAATCACCCAGTTTTATGCGCATTTGTTTTGTGTGTGGATTGTAATGTTGAAGATCATTAAATAATTCCCATGTGTCGTTGCAAGTTTGAGATTTAACTTCAAAAAGTTTCTTTGCGCCAAGCGAATCAATTTTAGTTGGTTCAAACCCAAAAGAATCCAAAAGACGACCAATAAAATGTGTGAGCCCTTGCGAATGCGCCGCCAATTTATCGTGTTCGCCTGCCGACATTTCTATGATGCGTAAACCTTTTTTAATAAAATATTTTTTCCAAAAAGCGTATGCGTCAGTTCCAGAGCGAAATTTATCCAAAATAATTGGTAAATCTTTAAATCCATGCTGCACGCTGTCTGGCCCAAACATCGGATGCGTTAAAATGGCCTGAATCTTAGTACCTTTTAAATATTTATTTAAAATTTTCGCAGGATGCATTTTTACGGACAAAACGTCTATGAGTATATTTTTCTCAGTAAAAAATTTCTTATGCTCCAAAATAACTTTTTCAAATTCACCAATCGGCACGGCATAAAAAACCGCATCAGCATCATAAATTTTTGCAACCTCGCGTGAAATGCCACTAATTTTCTTTTTATCAAAAACCGCCACTTCAAAATCGTCTTTTAAAAGTTTATAAAGAGTTTTTCCAAAGCGACCAAAGCCGACGATACTGATTTTTTTACAAGAAAAAGCCATATATATGCCAATTCTAGGCGAATCAGAATTTGACAGCAAGCTTTAAATGATTTAATATTTTCGCGTACTATGAATCTCACCTCCACAAATCGCGTAAACTTTTATTTTTACTTCCCTACTTCCTGAGGGCGATTTTGTAGTTTTATCACACTAAACAAATCTCCCTCAGACACGAGGGATTTTTTTTATTTATTCTTAACCAATTTCTCTATGTTACACTCAGTGTCGGTGTCGAAAATGCAGGCCGTATCATTTAAAAAGAGTGCCTGTCTTTATCGCCGCAGTTCCCTTTAAAAAGCCATTAACCAATCAAAATATGATTATCGTAATGCAAAGGCATGCGCCAAAAGAACAAATTGAGCGCGTGCTGGAAGAAATTAAAAGGTACGAAGGTTTAAAACCGGTTCCCCTGCATGGCACGGAACGCACAGTGATTGCCGTAATCGGCGATGAGCGCGTTCTGGACGAAAGGCACGTTGCCAGTCTGCCTGGCGTTTCCAATGTAATGCCGGTGCTTCAACCATACAAACTCGCAAGCCGCGAAACAAAGCATGAAAGGACTATCGTTAAGTGCGGCGACGTGGAAATTGGAGGAAACACGGTGGCAATTATGGCCGGCCCATGCTCTGTGGAAAGCGAGGAGCAAATTGACGAGTCTGCCAAAATTGTTGCGAAGATGGGCGCGAAAATTCTGCGCGGTGGTGCTTTCAAACCTCGCACAACTCCATACGCATTCCAGGGGCTCGGCCGCAAAGGAATTCAAATGATGGAAAAAGCCGCGAAGGCACATGGGCTAGTTACAATTTCCGAAATAATGGATGTTCGCGACGTTGATTTCACGGCCAGCCACATAGACATTCTTCAAATTGGCGCACGCAACATGCAAAACTTCGACCTGCTAAAAGAAGTAGGCAAATGCAAAAAGCCCGTAATGTTAAAACGCGGACTTTCCGCTACAATTAAAGAATTCTTGCTCGCCGCAGAATACATACTTTCACAGGGCAATCAAAATGTAATTCTGTGTGAACGCGGAATTAGAACTTTCGAAACGGAAACTCGCAATACGCTGTGCCTTGCAACGGTTCCGCTGGTAAAAGAACTCTCTCACTTGCCAATAATTGTTGATCCAAGCCATGGAACCGGCAAAAAGCCGTTAATCACTCCAATGGCTCGCGCAGCGATTGCTGCAGGTGCAGACGGAATCATGGTAGAAGTTCATCCAAACCCTGCACAGGCGCTCTCTGACGCAGACCAGGCCCTTACAGCCGAAGAGTTCGCAAAGTTCATGAAAGAAATTGAACCTATTGTGCTGGCATGCAATAAAACGCTATAAATATATATTGATATGCAAACTAAAATCATAGTCCAACACGGCGTATTTAAAAACATTGCGCAAAAAGTTAAACCTCTCGGGAAGAACTTTGCCATAATCACGGATGCAAATATTAAAAAGCAGGGCGAGGAACTGCTCAAGCAAATGCGCGGAAAAGGACTTGATTGCAATCTTATTATTCTGCCTCCAGGCGAAACCACAAAATCCATTTCTTACGTAGAAAAAATCGCAAAATCCCTTTTGAAACTCGGAATCAAAAGGGATTCTTGCCTAATTGCGCTTGGCGGCGGAGTAATCGGCGATTTAACCGGATTTGTCGCTTCTATTTTTATGCGCGGAATTAAGTTTGTATCAATCCCAACCACTGTAATGGCAATGGTGGATTCCTGCATTGGCGGCAAAACCGGCGTAGACTTGGAAGAAGGCAAAAATTTACTTGGAACTTTTTATGATCCGGAAATGATAATTGTTGATCCAAAAATGCTTGATTCTCTGCCAAAAAAGGCTTTTTGCTCCGGAATGGCGGAGGTTATAAAACATGGAATTATTTATGACAAGAAATTGTTTGATTTTCTGGCGAGAAATGCCGGAAAAATCTTAAAGCTTCAACCGACTATAATTAAAAAAATGGTTTCTTGGAACTTGGACATTAAGGGAAAAATTGTAGAGAAAGACAAAATGGAATCAATAAAATTAGAAGGCGGACAATCGCGAATGATTTTAAATTATGGCCATACTGTGGGCCACGCAATAGAGCAACTTAGTAATTACAAGCTTCCTCATGGTGATGCGGTTGCAATTGGAATGGTGGCGGAAAATCGCGTAGCTGTTGGCAAAAAAATACTAAAAGAATCTGAGGCTGAGCGAATTAAAGATGTAATTAAAAGATTTAATCTACCTACTAAAATCCCGACCGAATATTCCAGCAAG
>Ga0172379_10005934_pt1 | contig 16720 bp, 20 predicted proteins | sample GrowelOW334metaG_FD_119756 | JGI IMG/M metagenome (GOLD analysis project Ga0172379, IMG submission 119756) | Groundwater microbial communities from an aquifer near a municipal landfill in Southern Ontario, Canada - Groundwater well OW334 metaG | ecosystem: Environmental > Aquatic > Deep... | reverse complement strand
AAGCGTGGGCGATCGGGTGAGTTCATTTCATCCGGATTGAGTAGTGCAAGGTGTGGCATAAGTCGGTGCGGACGTCCTAAACAGTTATTGGTAGCGATGAATCATAGGGCTTTGGCTGGCGATCGGGCGATAGGTTTGACGAATCTGCATCCAGTCGAGTAATCGAAGCGTTAGAACACCACTTCCAGGCGGCGTTCGACATAGAAGCTGTTGGGGTTGGTGTTATTTGGGCAGATTCCGCCGCTGGGCTGATTGCAGGCGGTGGCGATGATTTGAAATACCGTCGGGCCGCAGCGAGACGCCACGTAAATGCCGCTCGCCGGATCGCAACTGGCGGGCGTAGGTGTCTGCAAGGGCGAAGGGTCATAGGTTGCAGTGCAAGTGACGGTCACGGTAAAGGCGCTCAAGGTGGTGGCGCTGCCGGGAAAAGCGAACGAACCCGCCGCGGTGGCGCACGTCCGGGAATTCGGACTGGTGGCGACGCCGGCGGCCGTGTAGCCGAAGCGGTAGGCCGCAGTGGATTGGACCCGAAACACTCCCCATTCGATACCCGAACGCGCCGCCTGGTAGGCGCGCGAACCCTGGATGTCCAGCGCGGAGCCGATCGCCTGGGTGGTCGAGACGGTCACCATGAAGGCTCCCAGCGCCGCCAGCACCACCAGGATGAAGATGGCGGCGACGATGGAGAAACCGTGCTGGGCGGCGAGCCTCATGGCGCGTTATCCACGTGGATCTGGCGGACCAGGGTGACCTGTTCCTGACTGCTGGGATCGGTCAAGGTCAAGGTGATGGTCAGGAGTCCCTTGCTGGCGGAGTTGGTCGACGAATACGGGGCAACCACGCAACTGGCGTTGTTTGCCAGCAAGGCCGAGCTGCCGCTCGGGGTGGTCGCCAAATTGGCGTTGAAGCCGTAATTCCAGTAGCGGGTCAGATTCCCCGGCGTAACCGTCGGGCAGGCGTAGGTGACGGCCTTGACCCCGCCGGGGACGACCTGGAAGGCGTTGTTGGGCGACGATAAGGGCGGCGATTGGGTGTAGAAGGGATTGGAGGTCAGGGTGACGAGATTGCCCGACACCGCCGAGACCTTGGCGCGATTGCAGTTGGTGCAGGGATCGCCGACGGTATAGGCATTGGCCGGCGTATTGCCCGGCCCGAGGTTGTAGACCACGATGTAATCGCCTGCGACGATGGCCGGATTGTTCGGCATGGGACCGAGTACATCGAAAGTCAGGTTCGCACCGGTGAAGCTGAGGAAATTGCCGGCGGTGGAGCCATCCGAAGCATCACGGTAGCGCCCGCCACCGCTGGTCATGATGAATTCGATGAAGCAGGTGACACTGGGCTGGGCGGCGCAGAAGCCGACATTTCCCGATGAGTCCTGCACCCGCAGGCTGTTGGGCAGGGCGATATGAATTTCACGGGCAAAGCGCCGGGCGATCAAGTCGGCTTGGTCGGTCAGTTCAGCGCGGCGCACGCTGTCCACGTAGCCCTTCACCGGATTGGTGATGAACACCGCCACGACGCCCGCGATGATACCGGTGATGACGATCACCATCACCGCTTCGACCAGGGTGAATCCCTTGGATCGGTGACGGGGCGAGGTAGGCGTTCCGGGCGGCTTCATGGTTAGAAGTTGGGCGAATAGCGAGTCCGATAGCCCTCGACCGTCAGGCTGTCGCTGCCATGCGTGACGGTCACGGCGATCCGCAGTGCCTGCATTGGACTTGCCGAGCAATCGGTGGAACCACTCGGGCAGCTTGATGACGCGATGCCGTTCAGCGCCTCGGGGACAATGTCGATTTTCGCGCTGTAACCGGCCGGCGCGGTGAAGGTCGTGGTGATGTCCGGAATGGGGCTGGCCAGCACAAACCCTGTGCCGGCAACGTAATAATCGTTGACGTTGTTGAATGGGGTCGTGGCGCTGGTGCGTGTTTCCCCCGCTTCCGGGCCGAGAGTCTCGAGGGCTGAGGTGCAGCCAACCCCGCCGATCTGGTCGGACGCCGCGGCGGCCACATTGGCGTCGTTCGGGTCACAGTAGGTGAATGACTTCGCTTGCACTTCTTCCAGCAGCGCTTCGGCGATGGCCAGCATCTGCTTGGCGATCATCGGGTCCGCGCTGCTTTTCACCGTGACGTTGAGCACGGTCAATACGCCGGCCAGCGCCACGCTGACGATGACTATGAACATCACCAACTCGACCAGCGTCAAACCGCTCTGGGGGCGTCGCCGCAGCGGTTTCATCTCAATGCACATAACCGGTCTCGGCTTCGACGGTGACGACCGTGTCGGAACCGCCGTGCACCGTGAATTGGGCCGCAGTCGACAGCGTCGCCGACGCTGCGGTCCAGGGTCGCCCCTGGGCGTCGAAAACCACCGCAGCGGTACTGGTGCCTAACAAGCTGACGTTACCGCGCGGCGAGATGGTGTTGCCGCTGCCTCCCGGCAGCATCAGGTTTTGTTCGCGTGGGCAGGTTGCCACTCCCCGGCCTTCCGGGCTGCTGATGTCTATGGTCACCGCGAGCGTGTTGCCGCTGCGGCTGACGCAGGAGTAGCGCCTTTGTGCAACGGCTGCTTTACGGGCGAATTCCAGGGTCGCCTTGACCTGGTCACGATAACCGACTTCATCGTAACCGCCCAGCAAGCTGAAATTCGGCAATGCCACAACGGCCAGCACGCCGATGACGATCATCACCGTGACCAGCTCGATCAAGGTAAAACCGCGCTGACCGCGACCGAGGGCAATCCGCCGTGGCAACCATTCAGCAGTCATCGCAATCCTGCGGGGCTTAGCCTGCATTTGGCAATTTCGGAAGACAGGAAATACAGTTTATCAGAGCTAGGCACGACAATTCATCGGTGGTTCACGCCATGTCGATCCGCCATTTGACGGATAAGCTGCGACCACCTCATAGGATAGCCCGATTTGAATTCAATCCAACGAGACATATGCCACACTTTCACAAGTACCCGCCCGGGGGGATTCAGGTTGGCACCGCCGGGCGGCGGGATCAATACCGCTGCGCCTACCGGCTATCGTGGCCGCCAGTCAATGAATTAGGGGGTAAATCGGCGGGTATTGTGTGCAAGGACGCGGGTTCAGCGGGTTATCATCCCGCCCATTCTGGTCAATTCGATGATGCCCTTACTGCGCCCCAAACTGCATGACGGATGGCTGTCCGTGGCGATCGCTCCCGACAGGATGGATTTCGCCCATATCCGGCGGCGGGAGGGAAAGAAACCCGAGGTCCTGCTGTTGAATTCCTACCAGCGTGGCGGCGATGATGTCGAGGCCTTGAGTCGCCTGCGCAAGGTCCTGAAGCTTGCCCGGTATCGGTGCACCACCGTACTGCGCGTCGGTGAGTACCAGGTGCTGCAAGTTGAGCCTCCCGATATGCCCGCCGCCGAGTTGAAGGAAGCCTTGCCCTGGCGCATCAAGGACATGCTCAACTACCCGGTGGAGTCGGCGACCGTCGATGTGCTGGAGATACCCGGCGATCCGTCGGCGGTGGGGCGGGCCAAACAGGTCTTTGCCGTGGCGGCCAACAACGCGATTATCGCGCCGCGCATGGCGCTTTTCGACGCTGCCAAGGTTCCGTTACTGGCGATCGACATCCCCGAACTCGCGCAACGAAATATTTCGGCACTCTTCGAAGAGGAGGATCGTGGCCTGGCGATGTTGTGCTGCGACGACGCGGGCGCGATGTTAACCTTTACCTTCCGGGGTGAACTTTATGCCGCCCGGTTCACCGAAGTCCCGCTGGCACAGTTGCAGCAAGCCGAGGAATTGCGGCGCGAACAGCTTTACGAGCGCATCGCGCTTGAGGTCCAGCGCTCCCTGGACAACTTTGACCGGTTGAACGGACATATTCGTCTGCCTCACCTGCTGGTATCCCCTCCGCCTGGCGTGCCGGGTTTCCTTGATTACCTGCGCGACAATTTGTCGATACCGGTGATGGAGATGGACTTGGCCAAAGTGCTGGACTTTCCGGCGATTCCGGAACTTTCACAACCCACGCGTCAAACTCAGTGCCTGAAGGTTCTGGGCGCCGCGTTGCGCGAATAGGCCGGGACCGATGAGCCAGCAGATCAACCTTCTCAACCCGGCTTTCCGCAAGGTATTCGACTGGCTGACGGCGACGCCATTGGCGATCGCGACTTGCGTGTTGGTGGTGGTCCTTGGGGGCGCTACCGCATGGGCCAGCGTCAGGGCGGATAAGCAGGAGCACGCGGCCAGCGAGCGCGCCAAAGCGCTGAAGGATGCCCAGGACAGGCTGGTGGCGATGGGGAAGTTGATCGCGGATAGCAAGCCCAACGCGGAGCTGGCCAACGAACTGAGCGATGCGGTGGCGCTGCTCAGGAGTCGCGAAGAGATCATAAAAGTGCTCGATGGGGGCGTGATAGGAAGCACCACAGGCTTCGCCGAATTCCTGCGCGGGTTTGCGCGCCAGACGCCGAACGGTCTGTGGTTGACCGGTTTCACCATCGGCGCCGCCGGCAGTGAAATGGAGATCCGTGGACGCATGACGAATCCTGCGGCCTTGCCGGAATACATTCGCCGCCTGAAAACCGAGCCGGTGTTTCGGGGACGCGGTTTTGCCGCCTTGACCATCCAGCGACCCGCGGCGGGAAAAGATCTGAAGAGCCTGGAAACCCTCCTGGATGCTACCGGGAAGCCCGCGAATCCGGCTGCTGCCGCCACCAAGGATGCGCAGCCGAAATTTGTTGAGTTCGTCTTGACGCCGCAGCCGCCGGATCCGTTTGCGTCCTTGGCCACCATGGCGGCGATACCGAGGCCGGCGCCTTCGACAACCCCGCAAAAGCAGGAATTCGTCGATTCTGTCCTGACCCCCAAGACGGAAAACCTTGGCAAGGCGGCCATGGAAGAATTGAAGAAGGGGAGTGACGAGACGACGAAAGCCCATGCCGACGCATTGAAGAAGCTCCAGGAATTGATGCCCTCGGAGAAGAAGCCATGAAACAACAATGGCTGGCCTACGCCGCACGCTTCGACGCGCTGGCCCGCCGCGAGCGCGCGATGCTTGCCGCGGCCATCGTGGTGGGTCTGGGAATGCTGGTTTACACCTTCGTGATCGAGCCCAGCCTGGCCCGGCATGACATCCAGGCCAAGAACCTGGCCAAAGCGAGTGCCGAATTGAAGACGGTCGAGGCACAACTGGTCGTGATCCAGGCGCAACTCAAGGATCCCGATGCGGCCAATCGCACCGCCTTGCAGCAGACCCGCAAGGACTTGGCGGCGCTCGACGCGAAAGTGCGGGCGATGGAAAACAGCCTGGTGCCGCCCGAGAGGATGCAGGGCTTTCTCGAGTCCTTGTTGGCCAAGAACCACAGCTTGGAATTGCTGGCATTCAACACTCAGCCGCCGACGCCATTGATCGAGCGCAAGGCCGGCGCTCCGGCGGCAAGCGCGACAGCCGGCGCAACGGCCGTGACGCCGGCGGCTTCCGCGGCGACGCCCGTCACTGCGCCGAACATCTATAAGCACGGGATCGAGATCAAGATAGCGGGTAGTTATAATGACCTGCTGGTGTATTTGGCGGAGATCGAGCGCATGCCGCAGCGCATCATCTGGAATCGCATCAAACTCGCGACCGATGTTTATCCCCGCAATGAAATGACGTTAACGGTGTATACCCTGAGTCTGGACAAACAATGGCTGGTCGTATGAACCCGTTATTCCGTCCGCTGTTCTTCTCCGCCTTGTCGCTGGGTCTGGTCGACCTCGCCTGGGGGCAGAAGGATGCCGCGCTGCCCGACCCGACCCGGCCACCGGTGACATCCGCCGAACCCGTGGCCGCGGGAGCTGAGAGCGCCCCGCCGCCCAGCGGCCTGCAAACGGTCATCCTCGGCCGGGGACAAAAGCCCATGGCGGTGATCAACGGGACCATGGTGGAGTTGGGGGGCAAGGTCGGAGACGCCACGTTGGTCAAGCTCACCGAGTCGGAAGCCGTATTACAGGGACCGGCCGGCAAGCAAGTGTTGCATCTGTTGCCCGGGTTGGTCAAGAAGACGGAAGGTTCCGGGTTCAAGAAGGAAGATGGTAAGAACCATGACCAATGAACGCTACCTGAATCTCGTGACGCTGTTCACCCTGATCCTGGTGATCCTGGTGCTGGCTTCGTGCGGTTCGCCGGCGCAGAAGCCCGGCAACGCCTTCGATCGCATCAACGCCGAGTTGGGACGGGCTGCTTCGGAGCGCAAGGTCGCCAACGACGGGATCGATCAGGCCTTGATGCCGCCGCTTCAGATCGAGATGCCCAAGGCCATCAACGATGCCGAGCTGCGTTTCGATCTGTCGGTGGTCAAGGCACCCGCTGTCCAGGTCTTCATGGCTCTGGTGAGTGGGACCCGCTACAGCATGTTGTTGCCCCCGGAGTTGTCGGGGAATATCACCGTCAATCTCAAGGATGTCACTATCAAGGAGGCGCTCGATACCATCCGCGAACTCTATGGTTATGAATATAAGGTGCAGGGAACGCGGATCTTCATTCAATCCAACACCCTGCAATCGCGCGTGTTCCAGATCAATTATCTTTCTGCCCGGCGTCAGGGGAACAGTAGCTTGAGTGTGACCTCCGGTTCGATGATGGGCTCCGGCGGCACCACGACGGGGCCGACGACCGGAACGGCGCAGCCGGTCGCTCAGCCCACGGCACAAACTCCCACCCAAGCCAGTCAGCAGGGCGGCATGTCAGGTGGGGTACAGGCCAGCAGCGGGGGCAGCAGCCGCATCAGTACCAGTTCGGACTCCGATTTTTGGCGTGACCTGACCACGGCATTGACCGCCATTGTGGGAACCGCCGAAGGGCGGCAGGTGATCATCAACTCGATGTCCGGCGTGGTGGTGGTCCGCGCCTTTCCGGCCGAAATGCGCAACGTGGAAAGTTATCTCAAGGCCACGCAACTGGTCGTCGAACGCCAGGTGATGATCGAAGCCAAGATCATCGAAGTGACCTTGAGCAATGCCGCCCAGTCAGGCATCAACTGGGCCGCCTTCAAGACCATCAATAACGTCAGCACCATGACCGGATCCCTGGCGACCGGATCGACGCTCAAGACCGACGCCAACTTCCAGGCCGGCAATGCCTCGGTGGAAGTGGTGCCGGGCGCCATCAAGTCGGTGACGCCGATGGGCAATGGCTTCATCGGCCTGGCCTTTCAGACGGCCAATTTTGCCGCCGTGATCAACTTCCTGGAGACACAGGGTGATGTTGCGGTGCTCTCCAGTCCGCGCATCGCCACCCTGAACAATCAGAAAGCCCTGCTCAAGGTCGGCACCGACGAAATGTTCATCACCAACATCAGCGGCGGCACCGCCGGCACTACGGCCGTTGCCGGCACCGCGCCGTCCCTGACCATGCAACCGTTCTTCTCCGGTATTTCGCTGGATGTGACGCCGCAAATCGACGACGAAGGCAACATCATCCTGCATGTGCACCCGGCGGTGAGCAACGTCGCCGAAAAGGTCAAGGTGGTCGACCTGGGTACCGTCGGCGGCACCTTGAACTTGCCGCTGGCCGCCAGCAGCATCAACGAGACCGATAGCATCGTGCGCGTCCAGGATGGCAATATTGTCGCCATCGGCGGACTGATGAGGCAATCGCAATCCCAGAAGAGAGTCGGGTTGCCGGGAACCACCAGCGGGTCCGTGCTCGATGGACTCTTTGGTCAGCGCAGCAACAGCTTCGACAAGAGCGAAATGGTGATCCTGATGAAGCCGACGATCATCAGCAGCGACCGGGTTTCACAGGAAGAGCTGCTGCAAACCCAGAGCCGCTTCGAGTCGATCACTCCGCGCAAGCCGGCGGTTTCCAAACCACGCTAAATTACGACGCGAATGTACCTCGCCCACTTCGGTCTCGTCGAACGTCCCTTCGGTATCACTCCCGATACCGAATATGCATATTCCGCGGCGTCCCACCAGGAGGCGCTAAACACTTTGCTGATCGCCTTGCAGAGCGGGGAGGGATTCATCAAGATCACCGGGGAAGTCGGCACCGGCAAGACCATGCTGTGTCGCCGCTTTCTGGCGACCCTGGGGCCGGAATATTTCAGCGCCTATTTGCCAAATCCGGCGCTATCGCCCTTGCCCCTGCTGCTGGCGGTGGCCGACGAACTGGGCCTGAAACTCGACCCCAGCGAACAGCAGTTTCAGCTCATCAAGCAAATCAATCAGCGCTTGCTCGACCTCGCCGAAGAAGGCAAGACGGTGGTGTTCTGCGTCGACGAGGCACAGACCGCGCCTTTGGATAGCCTCGAGGCGCTGCGCCTGTTGTCGAATCTTGAAACCGAGAAGCGGAAATTGCTGCACCTGGTGTTGTTCGGCCAGCCGGAGCTGGACGTCAAGCTGGCCGATCCTTCAGTGCGCCAGTTGCTGCAACGGATCGCCTTCCACCACCGCATGCAGGGCCTGCGCCGCGACGAACTGGGCCACTATCTGACCCATCGCCTGCGGGTCGCCGGTTATCGCGGCAGCCCGATTTTTTCGCGGCCGGCGCTGAGCCGCCTGTATCAATATTCCAAGGGAATCCCCCGGCTGGTTAACATCCTGGCCCACAAGTCCATGCTCGCTGCCTTTGGCGAAGGCAAGGTGAGTGTCGGACGGGTCCACGTGACCGAAGCGGCACGCGATACCGAGGGTGTCAAAGTCAGCCGCTGGCCATTTTTCGCTTAGGTTAATACGATGAGCCTGATCAACAAGATGCTGCGCGATCTGGATGCGCGCCATGCGTCGACCGGCCAGACGGTGCTTCCCGATGAGGTCCGCCCGCTGCCCGAAGAGGTGGTGGCGCCGCGGGTCAGCCGCCAGGTGTGGATTATTGCCGGAGTGGCAATCCTCGGCGCCGCAGCGATACAGACTTCCGCACTGTGGCTGCCGTTGCTGGCCGATTATGTCCCTGTTCCGGCGAGCCTTCTGCCGCCTCCGGCGCCGGCGGTGGTTGCGCAGTCAGCTCTGCCCCAGCCGACCACCGTGGTGTTACAGCTGCCGCCGCCCGAGCAGATGCTGCCGTTGCCGTCCTTGCCCGACACGGCGCCGGTGACGGCCGATGCCCCAGCGGAGCAGGTTCCACAGGCGGCGCCCGCCGCCCAGCCGACTCCGCCGGCGGTAGCGGAGAGTCGAAATACCGATTTGAAGATCGACCGGTCGCTGCCGGAACTGCCACAGCCCAAACCCGCTGCGACAAAGCCTGCTGCGGTGGCGGTCGCCCCGACGCTTGCACCTGCGCCTGCGCCCAAACAAACCACTGCTGCGCCGAAGTCCGCTCGCATGTCGGGTGCGGTGGCGGTGGAAAAGCAGCAGAGTCTGGGCAGCGCCCAGGAGCGGGCCGAGGCCGGCTATCGGAAAGGTGTTGCAGCCTACAAGCAGGGACATTTTGGCGAAGCTGCCACGCAATTCAAGGCGGCCCTTCAGGAAGACCCCCGGCATCTGGCTGCGCGCCAAACCCTGCTCAGCATGCAGGCCGAGCAAAAGCAGTGGGAAGAAGTGCAGACTGTCCTGAAGGAGGGCCTGGAGCTGATGCCGGAACAGATCTCCTGGGCCATGGCATTGGCGCGTATCCAGGTCGAGCGCGGGAAATTGCCGGAAGCGTGGGAGACCTTGCAGAAACACATGGCGCATGGCGAGAAGAGCGCCGATTACCAGGGTTTCGCGGGGGTGCTGCTGCAACGCATGCAGAAACCGCATGAAGCCAGCTTTTACTATCAGGCCGCCGTCCAGCTCAAGCCCAACGAAGCGCGCTGGTGGCTGGGTTTGGGACTGGCCCACGAGGCCGAGGGCAAGGGTTCAGAAGCGCGCGAGGCCTTTCAGCGCGCTCGCAACTCGGCCGGCGTGACGCCGGAAATGGCGGCGGCAATCGACAAGAAGTTGCGCTGACGTTGGCTTCTCTCCGAGGCGAGAGCGATCACGCCCCGGTCAATGCCTCAAGGTGCGCGCCGCTACCCAGTTGATGACCGTTGCCGCACCGTGTTTCTTCAGGGTGCGGGCGAACTCGTCGAGTGTTGCGCCGGTAGTCATCACATCATCGACGACGATAACGGTCTTTCCCGACAAGTCCAGGGCGCATTCGAAAGCGCCCTGAATGTTCTTGCGGCGCTCCTGCCAGGGCAGGCTGGCTTGCGGGGCGGTGTCGACGACCCGCCGGTAGCCGTCGAGCAGCAACGGCAGGCCGAGGTGCCCGGCGAGCGGACGGGCAATTTCCAGTGCCTGATTGAAGCCCCTTTGGCGTAGCCGTTGCGCCGAGAGCGGCAGCGCCAGCAACAGGCCAGCGGGTATTGTCGGCACCAGCGGCAGTGGCGACGCTTCCAGCAGCGCCGCCGCCAGGAAGTCGGAGATGACCAGCCGATGCTGGTATTTCAGTGCCTGGATCAGTCGATCGACCGGGAAGTCATAGCTGAAGCAGGCGAACGTTGCATCGAAATGCGGCGACCGCTTGAGGCAGGCGCCGCAGGTTTCGCCGCGTGGCGTCGGCAGGGCGCAGATGGGGCAGCGCCACGCCGGCAGCCGCGGCAAGTCGTCGCTACAGGCACGGCACAACAATTCATCGCCGCTGGCCGCCCCGCACAGGAAGCAGTCCTGCGGCAGCAAGGCCGCGCCGAGGCGCCTGCCGGCGTGTGCCAGCAAGCGGGTCAGGGCCGCGGTCGGGTGCGGTGAAATTGACAAGCGTGACTCCTTCAAACATGATGCGTGGTCACATTTTCGCAGACAGTGACCCGCCATGCCGTCCACCAATTCAACTATTGCCGCCGCCTCGTCGCCGCACACTCGATTGCAGTCCGCGGTAACGTCCTGGCTCACCGCCGACATCGTGGCCTTGTTCGAGCTGCCTTTCAGCGATTTGCTGTACCGCGCCCAGCAGGTGCATCGCGCCCATTTCGATGCCAATGCGGTACAACTGTCGACCCTGCTTTCGGTCAAGACCGGCGGCTGCTCGGAAGACTGCGGCTATTGTTCGCAGTCGACCCGTCACCACACCGACGTCGGGCGCGAGGCATTGCTGCCGCTGGAGGAAGTGATCGAGGCGGCGCAGGCGGCCCGCAACCAGGGCGCCACCCGTTTCTGCATGGGCGCCGCCTGGCGCGGACCGAAACAGAAGGATCTCGATCGGGTGACGGACATGGTGCGGGCCGTGAAGGATCTCGGGCTCGAGACCTGCGTCACGCTGGGCATGCTACAGGAAGGCCAGGCCGAGCAACTCAAGGCCGCCGGCCTGGATTACTACAACCACAACCTGGATACCGCGCCGGAGTTCTATGCCCAGGTGATTTCGACGCACAGCCAGGCGGACCGCTTCGACACCTTGCGGAAAGTGCGCGATGCAGGCATCAACGTCTGCTGCGGCGGCATCGTCGGCATGGGCGAGGACCGCGCCGCGCGCGCCGCCCTGATCGCCGAACTGGCCAATATGGAGCCGCCACCCGAGTCGGTGCCGATCAACAATCTGGTGCCGATTCCCGGCACGCCGCTGGCAGACGCGCCGCCCGTCGATCCGTTCGAGTTCGTCCGGACCATCGCCTGTGCCCGCATCACCATGCCGGCCAGCATGGTGCGCCTTTCCGCCGGTCGCCAGCAGATGTCGGATGAATTGCAGGCACTGTGTTTCCTGGCCGGCGCCAACTCGATCTTCTACGGCGACAAACTTCTGACGGCCGGCAATCCCGAGACGGAGCGCGATGAATCTCTCCTCGCCCGTCTCGGCCTGCGGGCGATGTAGGGCGACTGCTCCATGAAGCAGAACTTCGCTCGCGCCGCCTCCACCTACGCAGTGGCCGCGGTGTTGGCTGATGAGACCGGGCGGCGCATGGCTGAGCGCCTCGATTATGTGAATATCGCACCTGGACGGATTGCCGACATCGGTTGCGCCAGCGGCGCGGGTATCCGCGAGCTGCAACGGCGCTACCGTAAGGCGCTGCCACTGGCGATCGATTTTGCGCTGCCGATGCTGCTTGCCACGCGCGCCGCTACGCCGTTGCTACAGCGCGTGGCGCGACGTGGCCCGCGACTCCTGAATGCCGACGTGCTGGCATTGCCGCTGGCCGTCGGCAGCCTCGGCCTGATCTGGTCCAATCTGCTGCTGCACTGGTTCGACGATCCGCTGCCGGCGCTGCGTGAATTCCAGCGGGTACTCGAAGTCGGTGGTTTGTTGATGTTCGCCATGCTCGGCCCGGACACGCTCAAGGAATTGCGCGCCGCCTGTCATGATGCCGGGATCGCCGACACGGCCGTCCCGCTGCGGCGCTTCCACGACATGCATGACGTCGGCGACATGCTGCTGGCGGCGGGTTTCGCCGACCCGGTGATGGACATGGAGATGATCACGTTGACCTATCCCGCAGCGCGCGGCCTGATCCGCGACCAGCGCCACCTTGGGGTGCGCGACGCGCTCTTCGGCCGTCTGCCCTGGCGCGACTGGCGGCGGGTCTTTCAGGCTTATGAGGCGCAGCGCCAGGATCAGCGTTTGCCGGCCAGCTTCGAAATCGTCTATGGCCATGCCTGGAAGCCACAGCCACGCAGTATTTCGGACGGACGGGCCATCGTCCATTTCAAATGAAGCGTGCAAAGAAGATTCGCCTCAAGCCACGCAATCCGCTGGCGCTCGATCCTTTGCTCAGGAAAGGCGGCGCCCACCAACGCGTCGACAAGCGCGCGGCGCGAGCCCGCCTGAAGGCACGCCAGCGGCGCGAGGGCAGGGATCTGGTCGAGGAATGATTACTGCCGGGCGATGATGGGGATGACCTTGTCGCGTTCCTTCGTCCGCGGCTTGACGCACGCCAACTGCCGGCGCCGCTCCTGCTCGCGCCATAAAGCGCGCACGCCCAGCAACAGAGCCAGCAGCAGGGCGTAGACCGCCGGCAAGGTCACGTCCTGCTTCACCAGCCACCAGTAGTGCACCACCGCGAAAATCGCGATGGCGTAGATAGAGCGATGCAGTTGCTGCCAGCGCTTGCCGCCCAGGCGCCGGATCATGGCATTGCTGGATGTCGCGGCGAGCGGCACCAGTAGGACGAAGGCGGACATGCCGACGGTGATGAAGGGGCGCTTGAGGATGTCCTTCAGGATCGCCGGCCAATCGAAGAACTGGTCGAGCCAGAGGTAGGTGGCAAGGTGCAGTACCACGTAGAAGAAGGCAAACAGCCCGAGCATGCGCCGCAGCCGCAACAACCAGTGCCAACCGGTCAGCTTGCGCAACGGCGAGATCGCCAAGGTGATCAGCAGGAAATTGAGCGTCCAGGTACCGAGCGAGCGGGTGATGAATTCGATCGGATTGGCGCCGAGCTGGTCGCTCCATGAACCCCAGCCCAGCCGCGCCAGGGGTAGCAGGCAGGCGACGAACAGCAGGCTCTTGAGCGCGGATAGTTGCTTCTGGGAAAGCATCAGTAATATTTCTTCAAGTCCATCCCGGCATACAGTTTCGCGACCTGATCCGCATAGCCGTTGAACGGCAGCGTCTTGCGCTTGATGAATTCGCCGATGCGCCGTTCCTTGGCCTGGCTCCAGCGCGGATGATCGACGTCCGGATTGACATTGGAGTAGAAGCCATACTCGCGGGCATTGGCCTTGACCCAGGAAGTCTGCGGCTCGCGTTCGACGAGGCGGATCTTGACGATGGATTTCCCGCTCTTGAAGCCGTATTTCCACGGGACCACCAGGCGCAACGGCGCGCCATTCTGGTTGGGCAGCACTTCGCCATACAGCCCGACCGCGAGCAGCGACAGGGGATGCAGGGCTTCGTCGAGTCGCAGGCCTTCAACGTAGGGCCATTCGAGGACGCGGCTGTTGACGCCGGGCATGGTCCTGGGGTCGGCGGCGGAAATGAATTCGACATACTTGGCAGCGCCCTGCGGTTCGACCTGCTTCAGCAAGGTCGCCAGCGGCAAGCCCAGCCAGGGGATGACCATGCTCCAGCCTTCGACGCAGCGCATCCGGTAAATGCGCTCTTCGAGCGGGACGAGCTTGATCAGGTCGTCAATGGCGAAGGTCTTCGGCTGTTTGACCAGACCTTCGACGGCAATGCTCCAGGGCCGTGTCTTCAGCGTGTGCGCGTGCTCCGCCGGATCGCTCTTGTCGGTGCCGAACTCGTAGAAATTGTTATAGCCGGTGACGTCTTTGTAGGGCGTCGGTTTTTCCGCGGTGCTGAATGGACTTCTTGTTGCCGCAGCCAGTTTCTCGGCGGCGAGGGCATCGGTCACGGGTTGCAGGGCCAAGCCCAGTGCCGTGCCAGCGGCGGTTTTGAGAAACTCGCGGCGCCTGTCGAACACGCCTTGAGGCGTAATCTCGGATGGTGCGATGTCGGCGGGTTGTTGAATCAGCATGGTGGCGCCTCGTTCTCGGGTTATGCCTATTCGTCGTGGCGATGGGGAGAACCTTACGGAATTCTCAAGGATTCACGAATTCATGGATTGAGCTGGCGATAAACGAGCGTCGCGAGGCGCAGCAGCTCGGCGGAGGTGAATGCAGAGGTTTCTCCCGAGAGGGCATAGCCGAAACGGCCATCGATCCAATAGAAGACGCGGATGCCGCCTTCCTGCGTGGTGCGGAAGGCGGTTTCAGCAGGCCCGCTTGCATCGTTGCGCACGTATAGGGTCAGGCGCTGGCCGTTGGTTGCCTGGTACATGAACTGCGCCACGGCGCCCCCACCGGTGGCGCTTTCCCCGGGCAATAGACGGCCACCGACCAGGGCGTAGCCGGCATTTTCAAGGTGTGGCGGCTTGAGCGGCGCTCCCAGCCGCTTCGACAGCCAGGCGGACAGATGCGCTTCCTGTTCCGCCCCGACTTCCACCGGGTGGCGGACTTCCGGGCTGTAGACCGCATGGGCGATGGCTGCCTGGCGTGGCAGTGAGGCCAATGCCTGGGCAGCGGGGGAAACGCCTGTGTCGCCGCGCAGCCAGTAGCCGGCCACGCCACCGAGCGCCAGCCAGGCAACGGCCGCAGCTATCTGCCAGGACCGGTGGTTGGCAGCCTGGGCCGGCTTGCGGCTGGCATCCAGTAGCCGCGCCGGTACGGGAGCATCCAGGATATTGTCGTAAGCGCGATGCAGCAGGGCATTCTGGGCGCGCCAGGCGGCGACCTGTCCGGCTTCCTGCGGATGGCTGGCGAGCCAGCTCTCCATTTCGACGCGGCGTGGTCCGGAGAGCCTGCCGTCGGCCTGGGCGTGCAGGTCGTTTTCGCCGATCGGCGTGGAGATGGATGGCCAATTCGAGTTCATTTGATCACTTTCAGGAGGACGCCGCCGACCTCTTCATCCAGCACGGCGCGCAATCTGGCGCGCGCCCGCGAAAGTCTTGACATCACGGTTCCCAGCGGCACGCCCAGCACTCTGGCGGTGTCCTGGTAAGAGAGTTCTTCCAAGCCGATCAGCAGCAGGATTTCGCGTTGATCGGCGGACAGCGTGTCCAAGGCCCGGGTCAGGTCACGCAGAGCCAGGGCATCGTCCTGGGTCGGGCGGGTCGGCAGTTCGGGCAGTTCGTCGTCGGGCCGGAATTCGATGGCTTTCCCGGCTTTCAGCTGATTGACGAACAGGTTGTGCATGATGGCGAACAGCCAGGCGCGCGGCGTCGCCTGTTCGCCCAGAGGGAGCCATAAGCGCCAGCGCGACAGCGCCCGCTCCAGCGTGTCCTGAACCAGGTCGTCGGCACGGTGGGTCTCTCCCAGTAGCGCGTGGGCGTAGCGGCGCAGGCGTGGGATTTCGGCGACTATGGCGTCACGGGAGCGCAATCAGGGGTGCCTACCGGGATCGATCGCCGCGCATACGAGCAGCCCGGAGTGACCATTGAAGCGTGGTGACGGGTTGCTGAGGAGTAGACCGTTCATTTGAAGGAACATCGGCGGAGTTTGGGATAGTCTCACTTCATCAACAATGAGGCTACCCGGTTTATTCCCAAAAGCTGTTTGTCCCTCACCCATCGCGGGGGAATAAAAAAGGGTGGCTGAACGCCACCCCTGCGTGATTCCAACCGACAGGCGGCTAGCGCAGTCCGGCGACGTAATCGGCAACCGCCTTGATTTCGGCGTCGGTCATCTTGATCGCCACCATCCGCATCATCTTGTTCGAATCATTGGCGCGTTCGCCGGCGCGAAAACTTTTCAATTGTAGCTCGGTGTAATCGGTGAACTGGCCGGCGATACGCGGAAACTGCGCGGGCATTCCTGCGCCGGTCGGGCCATGGCAGGCGGCGCAGGCGGGCAGTCCCTTGGCCTGGTCGCCGGCGCGATAGAGCTTGCGGCCGTATTCGATGGTCTCGGGGTTTTTCGAGACTTCGGGCTTGAGTTTCTGTTCGCTCAAGAAGGCCGCGACATCGCGCATCTGGTCGTCGGTATAGGCGGCGATCATGGCATTCATGATGGGATTGGCGCGCTCCGGTGGTTTGCCGCCTTCACCCTTGAAGTTCTTCATCTGTTTGAACAGGTACTCGGGGTGCTGGCCGGCGAGTTTCGGATTGATCGGAATGACGCTGTTGCCGTCGGCCGTATGGCAGGCGACGCAGACCGTGGCAACGATCTGCTGACCCTTGGCCGGGTCGGCCTTGACGGCGGGAGCGGGGGCGGCAGCCCAAACGGTCGTGGACAGGGCGGCGGCGAGCACCGGCAGGAAGCGATTCATTGTGACACTCCTTGAAGCCTCGGATTGCATAAACCTGATATTCTATACCAACTTATGTTCACCCTGTAGGGCTCGCGCGTCCGCACCATGTCGTCCTCATTGTT
>Ga0172379_10005933_pt1 | contig 16720 bp, 16 predicted proteins | sample GrowelOW334metaG_FD_119756 | JGI IMG/M metagenome (GOLD analysis project Ga0172379, IMG submission 119756) | Groundwater microbial communities from an aquifer near a municipal landfill in Southern Ontario, Canada - Groundwater well OW334 metaG | ecosystem: Environmental > Aquatic > Deep... | reverse complement strand
TAGTCTAGCATTTAGAATCGCAATTTTCAACCCGTTGACAGTAAAATTTATACCCGCTACTATTAACAATAGATTAAATTCAGGAAAGTCCTGTGAAAATCAGGCGCTGTGCCGCAACTGTAATCCGCCCAAGGCGGAAAGCCAGAATGCTGAATTTAATTATTATTTATTTTTCCCCGAGCAGGGACAGGCCTTTTTAAAAGGCCAGGAATCCTTTTTAAGGATTTTTTACCCCGCTCGTAAGCGGTTTTTTTTATGAAACCAAATTTCAAAATCGGCCTGAAAATATTTATAATCGCGGGAATTTTTATATCCCTGTTTTTTTTCTTTAAGTCCATAGAAAAAAATCCGCTCCAGAATGATCATCAATTTAATGATCCAGATAACAATACAGCTGAAATATCAGAAAATGCGCCGTCAAAAGAAGAAAGTAAGGAAACTGATTCATTGGATGTAAAAGACAGCGATCCGCTGGCCAGCGCCTTACAACCTGATTTTGCCGCCAACACCCAGCCGGACAAGGATGTTCCGATTAAAACTCCGGAAAAAACCGGAGCAAGGGCAAAACCAATGGCGGGTGATGTTATCGGAGAAAAAATTAAAAAAACAGACGAAGCGCCGGACGCTGATGAAGAAAAAATTTCGGAGAAAGAGCGAATAATTATTAACATTTACGTTGAAAATAAAAAATACGAAGCAGAGTTAGTGGAAGGAGATAATGTTTATGATTTAATGGACAAATTAAGGACTCAAAACGCCTTAAATTTTAAAACCAAAGAATACGGCGGCATGGGTTATTATATTGAAGAAATAAACGGACTGAAAGACAGCCCGCTAAAAGGCATGTTTTGGATTTATTATATTAATGACGCTCCGGCCAAGACGGGAATCTCAAGCTACTTCCCCAAAACCGGCGACGTCATTACCTGGAAATATGAAGAATCAAATTTTTAAAGGATTGGGGATTTTAGCCGCCCTGGCGATTTTTTTCCCGCTCACCGGAAACGCGGAAGGGGAAAAGGTCAGCGTTCATCTTAAAATCGCGGCCGAAGAAGAAATCGTTTACGACAACACCCTTGAAGTTATGCCTTGTGCCGAGACTGACGAAAGCGCGACCAGCACCTTAAACGCCATGTGCGCGGTTCTGCAGTCAGGATTGAAAAGCGATTGGAGTTATTGGGAGAGCTCGGCCTTCCTTAATTCGCTTGGAGGCCATAAGAATAATGATGAAGCAAACGGAATTTACTGGCAGTGGTTTTCTAATCTGGAATACGGGCAAACGGCTCTAAACAGCCATGTTTTAACCGAAGGCGAAAACCTGCTTTTAGCTTATGGCGTCAACCCGTTAAAACTGGAAATAGCGGAAAGCGCTCCACCGGTCAATTCCACTTCTACAATCCGGCTGTCTGAATTCGGACTGGATGAATTTTGGAATCCGGTCTGGAGTCCGGCGGCCGAGAGCGCTTTAATAATCAACGGCGAGAGCCGGGCTAATCCGGCCGGCGATTATGAACTTTTTATCAGCACTTCGTCTCCTTATATTATCTACGGCGAAAAAGCCGGCTATATTAATAGCCAAAGCCTCACTATAACTCCTTTACTTCCGGCTGAAGAGGAAGAGCCGGAAGAAGAAGAGACCCCTGCTCCGACAGGAAGCAGTGGTAATTACGGCGGAGGATCGGTTATCCCGCCTATTGCCGCCAATATTGACAGCGCTAAACTTATAAATTTTTTACTGGCAAATCAGAAAGAAGACGGCTCAATGCCGACAATAATAATTTCCGACTGGACGGCGATTGCTTTGGCGGCTTCGGGCAGTAACACGGAAAAAATAAAAAATTATTTACTGGGCGATCCTCAGCCCGGGAACCTGCTGACCGATTACATGCGCCGGGCAATGGCTTTGATGAGCCTCGGAATTAGCCCTTACAACGGGACTAAAACCAATTACATTAATAAAATAACCGAAGAATACGCTAACGGCCAATCCGGGGATCCGGAAAACTTTAATGACGATGTTTTCGCGATTCTGGTTTTAAGAAAAGCCGGTTTTAGCGCCGGGGATGAAATATTTAATGGCGCGTTAAGCCAACTGCTCTCCGCCCAAAGGCAAGACGGCGGCTGGGGCGGCGTTGACTTAACTTCCGCCGCCATAGAGGCGCTTTTGACCGTTAAAAATTCCGCCGGCGCGGAAGAATCTATTACTAAGGCCAGATTTTATTTAAAAGAAAAGCAGGGACAAGACGCCGGGTTTGGCAACAGCTTTTCTACGAGCTGGGCTCTGCAGGCGATTTACGCTTTGAGGGAAAACGAAAACGACTGGAAAAAAAATAATAAAACCCCGCTTGAATATCTTGCCGGCCTGCAAAATCCGGACGGCGGCCTTTTATCTCCGGCTGAGGACAAAAATACCCGGATCTGGGCCTCGGCTTACGCCCTGCCGGCCGGTCTAAAGAAAAGCTGGCCGGATGTTTTAATTAACTTTCCATCACCCGCGAGCCTGGATCCTAAAAACAAAAACAGTGGAGCAGGCTTAACTGATGACGCGGCTGAAGATGAAGACTCTGATAAAGACGGTGAAAATAAGAAGACAGAAGAAGAACCGCCAGTAGAAAAAGACAATGAAGATCCAGAAGAAAAAATTTTGGGAGAAAAAATTAATAGTCCGGAAGCGGACAAAACGGCTTTAGATAAAAAATCAGAGGATCAAACCTTAAAGCCGGCGCTTTCCGCCTACAACCTGGCGTTCGGCCACGAGCCTCTAAGCGAAGCCGACTGGGAAGACGTGATAAAAATTTTAAACGGCCGCTGGCCGGGTCAAAGAAATAAAGACCGGGAAACCGTTTCTAAAAAAGAATTTTTAAAAATCTACAAGCATGAGGCCGATATGAACGATCCCCGTGAAAACGCTTTTGTTATTGTCGCGGCTTACGGGCTCCTTCCTAAAAGAAAAATAAAAGACGAGGAAGCGGCCCTGAAAAGCTTTATCGCGGTTTACGGCCGCACGCCGGAAAATCTTAAAGACTGGAACATAATCCGGGCAATTGCCTACAGCGGCGCGAAAAGGCGCTAGCCGGATGACAAAATAAAAACCGCCTGATATAATTAAATAATCAATCGCCGGCAAACTTAAGCTCCGGCCTTAGCTAAACTTTATGAAAAAATATTATTTGCCCGCCTTTGCCTTAATCATTCTCGGCATCTCCACCCGCTTTTTGCCGCATCCGGCGAACTTCACCGCCCTGGGAGGAGCGGCGATTTTTTCGGGTATTTATCTGCCGCGGCGCTGGGCGCTTATTTTGCCGATTGCGGCCATGTTTTTAAGCGATCTTTTTCTCGGCTTTTACGCTTGGCCGGTTATGCTTTCGGTTTACTTAGGTTTTATTATCATGACCCTTATCGGCATGGCAATAAAAAAGGAAAAAAACGCCGCCACGGTTATCGGGGGAACGGTTTTTGGAAGCGTTCTATTTTTCCTTCTCACCAACTTTTCAGTCTGGGCGTTCGGAAACTGGTATGAACATAGCCTTTCCGGACTATACCAATGCTTTTTCTTAGCTCTGCCTTTTTTCAAAAACAGCCTAGCGGGCGACCTCTTCTATACCGCGGCCTTGGCCGGAAGCTATGAGCTGGCTTTGGCCTACATGAAAAAAAACGAAAACGCGGCGGCCAGGCTTGAATTTTAGCCGGAAATATGGTATTTCTAAACCATGAATAACCGTTTAAAAAAATTCACCATACTTTTCGGCGACTTTGTTTTCCTATATTTGGCGCTTTATCTCGCCCTCAGCCTCCGCTATTTCAGCCTGCCGACGGCCGCTACCTGGCAGGATCATTTCTTTCCTTTTACAGCCATTTTTTTCGGCTGGATAATTATTTTTTACATCTCCGGCCTCTACGATTTAAAAGCCGCGGTTAATGGATCGGAGTTCATCCGGAAAATAACCCAAAGCCTCTTGGTCGCCGCCCTGCTTTCGGTCATCTTTTTTTACGCTTCGCCCGGCATGGGCATTGCCCCAAAAACAAACCTGATAATTTTCATCTTCATCTACGGCATTATTTTTATCCTCTGGCGGCGCGCCTGCAACTGGCTTTTAAAGTCGCGCCTGCCAAAAACCAACCTGGCTTTTGCCGGTTTAAACCGCCAGTCCCGCGAACTAATTGCTTATCTCATAAAAAAACCCCATCTCGGATATGAGGTTAAGTTTATTGTTGAAGAAAAAAATAGTGCCGACGCAAACCAAGCCGGCCAAAACATGGCGGAAACCGCTAATAAACAGGGTTATCAATTCACTTTTCCGCCAATCATTAGAATCAGCGAGCTAAAAAATATGGCGGAAAAAAATAAAATTTCCGCGCTAATTTTTTCCGAAAATCCCCGCGAATCCGGCGAACTTCGGACAGCGCTTTTTTCCTGTCTACCTTTAAATATTAAGTATCAGAGTCTGGCGAACTTTTACGAACAGCTTACCGGCAAAGTGCCGGTTGAAGCTATCAGCGAGATGTGGTTTCTTGAAAACATGAACGAAGGAAAAAAAAGCGGCTTTGACCTCTTTAAGCGGGCTTATGATATAATTCTCTCGCTCGCCATTCTCGTTATTACCCTTCCCTTCTGGCCGTTAATTGCCATCATTATAAAAATCCAAAGCCGGGGGCCGGTTTTCATCCGCATGAGCCGGAGCGGAAAAAACGGGAATGAATTCCGAATGCTTAAATTCCGCTCCATGCGCGAAAACGACAACGACCGTTCGCCGACAGTTGAGGATGATCCGCGCGTAACCGGCTTCGGCGGTTTCATGCGGAAAACCCGCCTTGACGAAATCCCCCAGGCGATTAACATCTTAAAAGGCGAAATGAGTTTCGTCGGCCCGCGGCCTGAACGGCCGGAGCTGGTCGCTTTATTGGAAAAGCAAATCCCTTTTTACCGCGAACGGACGCTCGTTAAGCCCGGCGCCACCGGCTGGGACCAGATTTCCGGACAGTACCATTCCCCGTCTTACGAAGACAGCTTAAAGAAACTGCAATACGACCTCTTTTATATAAAAAACAGATCCATTTATCTGGATCTGTCCATTATCTTAAAAACCGTGGCGACGGTGGTTTCAAGGGGGGGGAGATAAGATTATTATCTCAGCCAAGGTAACCAGCAATTACTACATTTTTACGCCGCACTAAATAACTATTCAGCTTCCAACTCCTTTGCAATTGCCCCTATCATAATTTCAACGTGCTCCGCCGGGGTTAACTTTGATAATTTTTTTGCTGAAATTTCAAAATAAGTATGAATACTTATTTTGTCTAGGCTGTAAAGAAAATTCAGTATATCCTGCTCTTCTAGTATAAATCCAGATTTTATTTCGGTGATAGCCGCTTGGCATGATAAAACATCATTAACCTTAAACACTCCCGGACAATAGCGATAATTAGGATAGCCAAAAGCAATAACCGGCTTCTTACGGAGCAAGGCTTCCCGTCCGGCTGAGCCGGTAATAGTGGCAACCGCTTCCGACTTTTCTATTAACTCTTCGGCTGAAGTATCAATCGGGACAATCTTCACATTTTTTATTTTAGCTATCGCCTGATAGTAACCAGGGTAACGAAAAGTAGTATAATTTAGACCGCTAATCAGCCACTGCGCAGGATGCTCTTTAACGTAGATTACCCAGTCGTCCGGAAGAGCATAAGCTAAATTTTTAACCATCAGAAGCTGATCGACAAAAACTCCCCCTAAGGGAGAGGTAGCTGCTTCGGGTTGGTAATGCAAGGCAAGATAAATAAATTTTTTATTCCAGTCCGGCCGGGTCTGGACTTTAGTATATTCCTTCCGGAAATTTTTTCCGAATTTTTTTATTAAATAGAAACAACTTTTTTTAAAAATCGAAAAATCAGCCATCGCTCGCTTCAGCATTCTTAATTTAATCAAGACTAAGTTAACCCCGGAAAAACTTTTTTTAATACTCCCCACCTCCTTGTTAATTGCCTGCTTGGCCCGGTCTGCCTGCCTTAGATAAAACTCGCTTATGTCAGAACTTAAGTCTTTAATTCTTATAGTCCTACCCTGGTTATTTTCTATCTCTTTCCGTAATTTGTCGCAGCCGACGCTATAGTCATTAATTACGAAATGGCGGTCAGACACGCTCGCGTATTCAAAAAGTACTGTTTTAATTTTCAGATACTTTGCGATAGAATAAAGGACAAAATCAAAACCGGCGTGAGGCTGAACTGCGAAAATAACTGCTTCCGGTTTTAATTCTTTAATAACGCCGAACCAATATTCCAAAAAACCGTGATAAACGCTTTTTTTTTCCAACACGCTCGGCGTCAATTTTTCAAACTGCTTAATTGTGGCAAGGATTGACTCAGCCTCAAAAAAATCCCTTACAGTTTCTTCGCCCGGCGGCGGAAAGCGGGTGTCTTTAAATTCCTGAGCCGGCCGGCCGGCAATCGCGTCAAAAATATTATGGAATATCGTCTTCGTGAAATTTTGGCGACTTAGTAAGGAAACATTTTCGGGACTAGCGCCCACCCAATACGTAATTTTATGGCCTTGATTTTCTAATCCTTTCGCAATCGCCAGATTATCCTCGTTATTATAATCCCATTTTATAAAAAAAACATTCATACCCGCATTAGAATAAATTATTAATCTCATGCGAAAGGTTACCATTATCTTCAAGAAGAAGTTTTTTTATTTCGACAATTGACAAAACCTTCCTGTTCTCAGTACTAAAATCACCAAGCCGGCTTTTCTTCGCGTTTAAATATTTTTTACGCCTGGCCGCTTGATTAACATCAAAATTTAAAACTGGTAAAACTATAAACATCTCTTCGTTCTCTAGGGCATAGCCTGATTCGTCCTTACTCAATAATTTTTCATGTAGCCTTTCTCCGCTTTTTAAACCGGTAATATTTATCTTTATGTCCTCAGTTTTTAAGCCTAACTGGGGCGCGTAGAGTTCAATCATCGCCCGTGCCAAATCAATAATTTTTAGAATGGCCATCTGCTTCAAAACGAAAATTTCCCGGTCGCGCATTATATTTGAAGCTTTAAAAACTAAATTGACGGCCTCATCAATTGACATAAAAAAGCGACAAACGTCCTTGTCGGTTACGGTTACCGGACCACCGGCTTTAATTTGCTTATAGAACAAAGGAATAACCGAACCCCGAGAATTTAATACATTGCCGAAGCGGACGAAACAAAACTTAGTCCGGTGCGGCCCGCTGTAATGCGACAGCATGATTTTTTCCGCTAAAAGTTTGGTGCAGCCCATAACGGAGGTCGGATCAGTTGCTTTATCAGTTGAAATCCCAATTACTTTTTCAACGTCATTAGTCATGGCGCAATCTATTATATTTTGCATGCCGCGGACATTGGTTTCAACCGCCTCAAACGGGTCATTCTCGCAGGATAAAACGTGCTTCATGGCGGCGGCGTGAAAAACAATATCAACATTCTCCATAGCTTTATTTACCCGATCCTTATTTCTTATGTCACCAATCAGCATCCTTAATATAGAATTGTGATTTAATTCATTAATTAAATTAAACTGCTTAGTTTCATCACGGCTCAGAATTCGGATTTGCTTGGGTTTAAACTGCAATAATTTTTTGACAATTACCGAGCCGATGGAGCCGGTGCCGCCGGTTACTAAAATCCTCTTGTTTTTAAATTCATTAGCCATATATTTTTTATACCTATAAATTATTGATTTCCTTTATTAGTTTATTTACTATATATTGGCAATCGCTCTTAGTCAAACCGATAAAAAGCGGCAAAGCCAGGCTGGAAGCGCTTACTGCCTCGCTTACCGGAAAATCGCCCGCCCGGTAGCCAAATCGGCTTTTATAAAATGGGGACAAATGAACTGAAGGAAGATAAGGCCTGGTGCAGATGCCTTTTCTTTCCAAATTGACAATTAACCGGTTGCGGCCAATTCTTTTATCTTTAATTTTTACAACATATACGAACCAAGTGTGGGTACTACTGGCGGCAATTTTGGGAGACTGAACGATATCCGCATAAGACTTTAAGAATCCGGAATACCAACGAGCGATTTTCCGGCGCTCGTTAATCATAAAGTCAAGCTTTTTTAACTGGCTTATGCCTAAAGCCGCGCTCATCTCATCCAGCCGGTAATTATACCCGAAATATTTATGCTCCAGCCAGCGGTCATTCTCGTCCCGCCCCTGATTCCTTAAGCTGGCGCAAGCATTATAAGTCTTTTTGTTGTTGGTAATAATCATGCCGCCTTCCCCGGTTGTCATCTGCTTATTGGGATAGAACGCGAATACTCCTGCTTGGCCAAAAGTTCCAGCTTTTTTTCCACGATAAGCCGCGTTAAGCGATTCACAGGCGTCTTCAATAACTATTAACCTGTTTTTTTTTGCGATGGCCATTATTGACCCCATATCACATGGCTGGCCAAAGATATGCACCACCATAATAGCCTTGGTAAACTTCGTAATTTTCTTTTCCAGTTGTTTTGGATTAATATTATAAGTCTCAGGATCAATATCGGCAAATACCGGCTTGGCGCCAACCGAAACAATTGTATTGGCTGATGCCACAAAGGTGAACGGAGTAGTAACAACTTCATCGCCCTCGCCGATGCCTGCGGCGATTAAAGCCAAGTGCAATCCGGCCGTGCCGCTGGATACGGCGCAGGCGAATTTTGCGCCCAGTTTCTTCGCGAATTTTCTTTCAAACTCCCCTAATTTCGGCCCGAGGCTCAAATAGTCGGTTTTTAAAACCCCAAGGACGCTTTCCCGATCTTCGTTAGTAATAAAAGGCTTGGCTACTGGATATTTTTTCATATAATTAGGTTTTATTTTTTTTCATAATCTTTGCCGGCACGCCGCAAGCAACGACGTTAGCTGGAAGGTCGCGATTAACAAAACTGAACGCGCCGATAATAGTATTTTCTCCAATTGTAACGCCGGGCATTATTACGCTGTGCGATCCGACGCGGCAATTTTTTTTCAATACCACTTCCCCCTCTTTATTATCAATCGTGGAAACCGAATAAACGGAACAATGTGAGCCGATCTGGACTTCATCCTCAATAACCACCCCGTTTCGCGCGTTAATATAAGTAAATGCGCCTATATCACACCGCGAGCCGAGCTTTAAATTTTTTTTATGCTTTACAAGCCAATTCCACTTGGTTAACTTCCCTTCTTTTATTTTTGGCGCGCGCCAATTATTAAATCTTGGTTGCATAAGCTTATTTTTATTTCTAAGTTAACGCTGTGGGATGCTCGGCCTCTGGATCATAATATTTCCCTAATTAAAACAAAGGCTTCCGCCAGCCTATAGCCTGCTTCTGACCCCCTTTTTTTAGCCAGCACCTCCATCATCTCAAGCGAGCGAGGATGAGGAAATTTTCGAATTTCACTTTTATAAGCTTTCATGGCCTGTATTTTTTTCGCGAATTCACTATCAATTTTTTCATAAATGGTTGGAGAAAACTCTTTAATACTTCTTCCTTCGGCCGTTTCCGATAAAGATTCATAAGATAATATTCTTTTAACTGAAGTATTATTACTTGGCCTTAAGGCTACCAGTCCAGCCTCAAAAACCAGGCGATGGTCCTTATTAATATCACCGCAATGGGGCAAATAAACAATTCTCGGCTTTACTATTTTAATAACTGACAGAATAGCTTCATTTAATTCTTTTTGTGGAACCGTATCAAGCTTAACCGTGGGAAAATCCAAAAAGAATGTTTTTTTTATTCCCAGAATGTTATTCGCGGCGACTACTTCTTTCGCCCGGTTTTTAATAAACGATTTTGACCACTCCGGCGGATAGGCTTTGGTAACTACGCAGAGAAAGACTTCGTCACCCGCCTTTGAATATTTTTTTATTGTCCCACCGCATCCTAAAACTTCGTCATCAGGATGAGGGGCGATAATGAGCATTTTTTGCATATTTTTTATCTGTTTAAATAATGTCCGGCCTTAAAAAACCGGGAGCAATCATTAATCGCCGCACCGCCAGACGAAATTTTGTTTAGCTCAATAATACCGTTAATTGTTTTTACCCAGATACAATCAGGTGAAACCTTGATTATTTGGCCGGTTGTGGCTGAATAAATATAATACTTTTTCGGCACTATCGCCGCAGCCAGAAACTCCACCCTATTGTTTTCATAATCCGCGAAAGCGGGCGGATAGACGCCGGCAACCGCTCGGACTTGGTTAAAAATTTGTCTGGTATTTAATTTTTGAAAGTCCAGAAAACTGTCACCCGCGTTCCTGATAAGGAGATATGTCGCCCGGCGGTCATCTTGCGGACGCCTTTTTATTTTATTTACCGCTAAACCAGCCAGGGTTTTATTTAATAGCGCGACCGCGGCTTCTTCAGCTTTCAGATAATAACTTTGGGCGTTATCTTTATCAGTTAACCTAAATTTTTTCTGGCCGATTATATCGCCACTATCACAACTGTCGTCAATAAAAAATAAGGTGGCGCCGCCATATCTCTCTTCATTTATAAAATGCCAGGGTATAGCCGCTCGGCCCCGATTCTTCGGCAGGAGCGCCGGATGGAAACCGACGCAACCGATCTTTGGAATTTTTATCAGTTCTCTATTAATAATCTGGGACCAGCCGATAATAAAAATAATATCCGGATTGATTTTTCTGATTTCATCTATTTCGTTATTGATATTTTTTATCCTTTTAACCGAAAATTTAAATTTTTCACACAAAGGTTCTACGTCTTTATAATCGGAAATTTTTTCCGTCAGTTTCTGCTTTAGAGTGTACACTTGTTTTATATCAAAAACCCCGGATCGGGCGATTGTTTCTAAACAAAGACAGCCAAGCCGGTTAAAAGTAATGAAAATTATTTTATTGCTGTTTGAACGCGGAGCGGACATAATCCTAGGTAAAAGTTTTTTTTAAAATTAAATCTTTTTCTTTTATGTTTTCCAAAATTTTAACGATTTTTTTTGCCGCGCCACCATCGCCGTAAGGACTAATCGCGTTCTTTGCTATTTCCCTAAAAGCCGGAGCCGCGGCCAGCTTAATGGCTTTAATTATGGCGCTAAGACTATAACCGCAGTCAATTACATTCTTTCCCCGGTCGCGATATTTCTGCCGATCACCAATATTAACCACCGGCAGTTTAAAATAAGTTGATTCCAATACTCCCGAACTTGAGTTGCCAACCATAAATTCAACTTCGTCCAATAATGAAAGATAATCCAATCGCGGCAGGTTGGAAAATATACGGAAAGAATTGTCTTTTTTATACGAGTTTATTGACTTTATAAAAATATCACTACCGGTATCCGCGTTGGGATAAATCACAATTTTTTCAAATTCTTTAAGCCGGCTAATAGCCTTTAACGGATTACTTATCTGCGTTTTAAGCGAAATTGGCGAAAAAGGCGTCGGATGCATCAAAAATAACAACCAGGAGCGGTTAATATTAATTTTTAGCTTTTTCGCCAGAGTTTTACGCGATGAAAAAGATCTTTGCTTTAAATTATCCAAACCCGGCGCACCAACTAAAAAAATATTTTTGGGGTTTTCCTGTAAAAGACGAACCCGCTCAAAGCTCTTTTGGCAGGCGGTAAAATGAAGATGCGATAACTTAGTTACGGCGTGACGAATGAGGCCATCAACAATCGTCCCTGTGTAATCTCCACCATGAATATGCCCGACGGGAATACCTAGATGGCTGCCGACGATCGCGCCAGCCAAAGCTTCATCCCGGTCACCTAAAACAATAATTAAATCTGGACGGTTTTTCAGGCAAAATTTGTTAATACCAGTGATTTCCGCCGCCAAGGTATCAATCATACTATCACTATCCTTGATTTTTACCACTCCGTCAATTAGAACACCATCTTTTTTAATCGCTTCTAAACTATAACCATGCTTTTTCAAAGTATGCATTCCGGTTGCCAAAAGTTGCAAACTTAATTTATTACTTTCCCTGACAGCGTCAATCGTGGATTTCAAAAGTCCGTATTCAGCGCGTGTTCCGGTTATTATTAGAATTTTTTTTCTTACTTGCGCCATGAAATTTATTATTTTGTTATTATTTCACACTTATCTCCCTGCCACTGATACTGCTTTTCTCCAGGGCGTAAAGAGTATTTAATACTTGCTGACTGTCTTTAAAATTGTGCGGAAATTCTTTTTTGCCGTCAATAGCTCGTAAAAAATCGCCGATTTCTTCATTATACATTTCCTCTTCATTAACATAGCCGGTTTCTGGATGGCCTCTAGGAACGTCAATAATTTTTGTCTTCTTATTTTTCGCATTATAAACCTTTATTTTAAAATCAAATCTTTCCCAATCCAAGACTCCATCCGATCCGAGAAGCCGCAAAGTCCGGTAAGGTTTTCTGGCAATCACGTCAATAATAATATTGCCCCTGATTCCATTGGCGTATTGGACGTTAGCGTTAATTAAATCATCCGCTTCCATTTTTAAGTCAGACAACTTTCCTGTGGCGCCGGAAATTTTTTTCACTTTTGAACCTAATAGCCGGTTAAGCCAGATCAGTTCAAAAGGCAACATCTCCCGGCAGGCTCCGGTTTCTTTTTTTGAATAATAAACCCGGCGGTAATCTTCCCAAGGGTGCCAGTCAGGCAAATATTGACCCATATGATATTGAAAGGCTAAGACTTTGCCAATTTTACCTTGATCCAAAATTTTTTTCATCATCCTGATCGGCAGGTAATAAAGCAAGGTGCAAGATGGCGCTTTGGCGATCCGCGGATTCTTATTTAAAAAAATTTCTTTATAACCGTCAGTGCTGGTCGGGTGCTCAACAAAAAAATGTTTCTTGTCCCGCAAAGCCATCCGGACATAGTCGCCATGCTGATCAGGCGGAGTGGAAATAATCATGGCCTCATAATCGCTTTTGGCTACTTCCTTTATATCCGCTGTTTTGATACCATATTTTTCTTTTGCTTCTTTCATCCGTTTCGCCTGAATATCATATCCAATAATCAGTTTTTGACCATTATGAAACAAGTTGCGAATTCTTCGCTTGCCCATTGAGCCCAAACCGATAATTAAAAATTTTAACTTATTTTTCTCCATAAATTTTTTTCGCCCGTTTAGCTAGATTATTTTTATTTTTAAACAAGATTTCAGCCAAAGCCCAGTCTTCAGGTTCATCCAAGTCCACCGACCGCCATTTATCGCAAATAACCGCTTTGGTATTCTTCATAATCACGTTTTTTTCTTTTAAGAAAGATTTTGTTTTAAAAATATAAGCGAAACAGCCGTTTAAAATATAAGCTGGGCGCCAGTCCTGGATGTTGGTTGACATTTTTTCATTACCGTTAGCCAGAACGATATTTTTATTTTCGTCTAAATAATAAAGCCTTGGATGAGTCGGACAGACTGTTAACACAGTATCCGCTTTAGTTTTTTTTATGAGCTCCCAGCATGCTTCAATATCCCGGAGCTCTCTTAGGGGCGAAGTAGTTTGAAGGAGTAAGATATAATCGGGCGTGTATTTTTGTTCTTTTTTTAAGCGTTCCAGAATATAGGCAATCGCGTCCCGGATGTTTGATTTATCCGAAGCCAATTGAACCGGCCTGAGCCAAGGCGTTTCGGCGCCGTATTTTTTGCTGATTTCGGCTATTTTAGGCGAATCGGTGTCAACGATTATTTTACTAACAAACCCGCAAGCCCGAGCCTGTTTAATAGTATAAGAAATTAAAGGCTTGCCGAGAAAATTTTTAATGTTTTTGTCTTTTATCCGCTTAGAGCCGACTCGAGCCGGAATGTAGGCCAATACTTTGTCCATATTTTAATCTTTAAATTTATAATGTTCTTCTTTTTTGTCAGCCGATTCTTCATAAGCCGCCAAACCAATAGTATTTTCGCCCGGCCGCGGCTGATAAAGCGCCAAAGATTTTTCCAAAAAACCCATCTTCACTCCGGCCCGGAACATTCTTATTGATATGTCAATATCATTAACCCGGTTCCAGTCCTTGCGCCAGCAATTAATATTATACTTGAACAACTTCAGGTAAGACCGATAGAGCCAGGTTAACGTGCCGCCGATTTTCGGATTAAACCCCTTAACCGGCTCATGTTTATAATTATAATAAGGCCCCTGGGCGTATTCCCCATCAACTTCCCGCCTTATGCCACGATTTATTTCGGTATAAAAAGAAGAAACAAATTCATAGCTCCCCGCTTGGGCAAAATTTATCAACTCTTCAAGATGATCCGTCGACCAAGTATCATCATCATCAATTCTGGCTATCCACTTTCCCTTAACCATTTTGAGCGCCTGATTAGCGGCTGCTACCGGACCGGCCAGCCAATGGTTTTCGGCCGTCGGCGGATAACGGTAGCCCCTTTTGGGGATATTATAAAATCTTATTCTCGGATCATTAACCTTTAAAACCAATTCTTCAGTATTGTCAGTGCAACAATCTCCCATAATAATATATTCAAAGTTTTTATAAGTTTGGGATAATACCGAAGGCAAAGCCCGTTCCATGAGCAGGTTGCCGCGATTATACGTAGGCGTATAAACGCTTATTAACGGCTCTTTATCATTCGGATAATAAAACTTTTCACTCCTCGCTCTGGCTAGTCTAAGTTTTAAAGGCTCAGCAATCCTAAAACGGAAATTATTATATTGGCAAATAATTTTATCAGCTAAAGATTGTTTTTTTATATTTTTTTCAGCCATATTTTTAAACTTGCAACGGTTCGCCGTAAACTCCGCAACCAATAACTTCTAACTTTTTACCATTAAATTCTTCACCGGTATTTTCAAAAATCCAGTCAAGGATGCTGGTTTTATTCCGGGGAGAAAAAATAACCAATAAATCGCTCTGCCTGATAAGATCGAGCTTTTCAGCGGGCTGATATACCGGGACGCTCAAATGATCCTTTTTTCTGGAATCGGAGTCAACCACAATAACATCTTGCGGCAACTTATAACCTTCTAAAAACCTGTAGAGAAAATCCGTAACGCACCAAAGCACGATCTTTTTACCTTTCAATTTATTAATTTTATCCCGTAAATTATTTATTTTAAGCATCACCCGGTCAATCTGGTTCACTCCGCCTCTCAGACAGGCGAGGTTGTCCAGATACTCATTATAACCGCCGGAGTATTTTTTTATTTTACCCTTTTTAAATACGGCGAGAAAACTGAATGGCCTGCTCGCCGCGTGGCTAATCTCTATGAGATTAAATCCACATCGGCAGGCGATTCTTTCCAGCGCGCAGGGCGAAAAGTGGTTTAAATGTTCCGCTGAAAGCAGCATTAGATTCTTAGGATAATATTTAATGTTGGGCACTTCAACTATCATAACCCCACCATCGTTAAGCAGCGAGTTACACGTCCTGAGAAAATCTCCAACATCAGCCACATGTTCTAAAACGTCGTAAAAAGCCAGAACATCAACGGAATTTTTTTCCAGCTTATCTATCGTTTCAGATCCAGCCGCAATTTCAGAATTAGGCTCGATATTTCGCGCTGAAATAAATAATCCCTTTATGCGTCCATGAAACTTATCAGATTGGTTTCCGCCGATTTCAATAAAATTGCCTCCGGCGTATTTTTTTAACGTTTCCAGCCTGATTTCTATGGAATAAGCCAATGGGATGGCTTTATTAATTGATAAACAATCAGCATAATATTCCATTAACTCTTCCTTCACGGGACTGGGTGAATTAAAACAAAATCCGCAATTTCTGCAGATGACCACAAAAGCTTCCAGCCTGTAAATTTGCGCGCGAGTTTTGACCATAGTCTTATCACAAAAAACCGATTCCAAATCGCTTGAACCGCAACACTCACAAATTCTTTTTTCCATCATTAATTCTTTCATATTTATGCTTTCTGCCAAACAAATCACCGGCTTTAAAAATTTAACTCCAAATTTTCATAAACGGAAATAACTGATATGAGGGTCTTCGGGAAATTTTTTAATTTCATAATCGTTAATATTTAATTTTTCCAGCAGCGCGACAGTTTCGCCCGGCCACCGGCTTTCATTCAGCTCGTCAAAAGCGACGATTGCTCCTTTTGGCATGCGAGGCAAAATGGTATCCAACGCGACTTTAGTCGGTTCGTAGACGTCAAAATCAATATATAGCATAGCAACTAAAACCGAGGGGTTGGAAGTAAAAAATTCGGGAATGGTTTTTACCGCGTCCCCTTTAATTAACTTCACTTTGTTAATATGGTTAATCGGACGGTTTTGATCGTGAAGTTTAATGCTTTTTTCTATCGTCTCCAGATTGGCATCAGACAATTCCCCAACGTTAAAAGCGGAACCATCTTTGTCATGAATGCTGGGGAAGCCGCTAAAAGTGTCAAAACCGATAATTTCGCGGTTAAAAGCGTAAGGCTCGTAAGCTGCGCTTAATTTAGCGTAGAGCATCAGCGAGGCACCTTTATAAACGCCGCATTCCACGATACTACCTTTAACGCTTAAAATCTTTTTAAATAATTCATACCTGACTAAATATCTGGCGAGTTCTTGCCGGGTGATAAACAAGGGGAAATTGTCGGCGATTTCTTCCGGCTTAATGCTCTTTAAAAATTCCTTTCTCTCTTCGCCTGAGTTTATCTCGGCGGGGGTGCAGTTCACTTTCATATTTTTTTATTTTTTATTAAAATTATTATTTCGCACATCATTCTTATCGGTCCACTTCTTTTCCGGGCTACTTTGCTTATAGGGGCGGTGGCTCCAGGGAGTCCAGCCTTCTTTT
>Ga0172379_10005932_pt1 | contig 16722 bp, 21 predicted proteins | sample GrowelOW334metaG_FD_119756 | JGI IMG/M metagenome (GOLD analysis project Ga0172379, IMG submission 119756) | Groundwater microbial communities from an aquifer near a municipal landfill in Southern Ontario, Canada - Groundwater well OW334 metaG | ecosystem: Environmental > Aquatic > Deep... | reverse complement strand
TAGTTCCATTGCTGCTAACCCGTCATCTTTACATTCCGCGGGACAAGCTGCTAACAAAGCCGTGACACAGGCGCGAAAGTCAATTGCTGAAATCATAAATGGCCATGCCGATGAGATCATTTTACTTCGGGGGGAACCGAGTCGGATAATTTGGCGATTAACGGTGTCATTGCGGAATGTCGTACAACGTACAACGTACAACGTACCAACGTCGAAAGCGGGTTGCCACATGTCGTCACGACCGCGATCGAGCACCATGCGATATTGGAGTTGCTGACGCGTTTACAAAAGAAGGGCGAGATTGATTTGACTATCGTCAAACCGCAAAAGAATGGCGTCGTGAAAGTCGACGACGTGATGTCGGCCATAAATGACAGAACCGTCTTGGTCAGTGTTATGTATGCCAACAACGAGATCGGCACGATCCAACCAATCGGCGATATCGGACGGGCGATACTCAAATATCGAAGCTCGAAGCTCGAATCTCGAAACATCGAACGTGGTACGTCGTACGATGTACGTGGCACGTTTCCTTTGTTTCATTCCGACGCCTGTCAGGCCGCGGGTTATCTTGATTTGAATGTTGAAAAATTGCATGTTGATTTGCTGACTTTAAACGGCGGAAAAATTTACGGACCAAAAGGCATCGGATTTTTGTTTGTCCGCCGCGGAGTAAAACTTGCACCGACTGTTATCGGCGGAGGTCAGGAAAGAGGTTTAAGATCCGGCACGGAAAACGTGCCGGGAATCGTCGGCATGGCAAAAGCATTGGAGCTGGCGCAAAAAGATCGCGATAAAGAATCAAAACGTCTTGCGCAGCTTCGCGACAGATTGATAAAAGGACTTTTACGCATTCCAAAGTCGCGCTTAAACGGCGATCCTGTCGAGCGTTTGCCTAATAACGTTAACGTCTCGTTTATGGACATCGAGGGCGAGGCAGCGATGTTGTACTTGGATGCAAAAGGCATCTCGTGTTCAACCGGTTCGGCCTGTGCATCAACTTCGCTCGATCCATCGCATGTCATTCTCGCACTCGGCATGTCGTACGAAGCTGCACACGGTTCACTTCGTTTTTCTCTCGGTCACGACACGACAAAGTCGGACGTTGACTACGTAATAAAAGTAATGCCCGGCATTGTCGAGATGCTGCGCAAGATTAGTCCGGTAACATTGGACATGTCGCATTTCTAACTTAATGACTTGTCTGTCATTCCGAGCGAAGTGCCCAAACTCATGGCACGTAGTCGAGGAATCCCTTGTTAAACAGTTGGATTGTTATGTAAGGGATCCCTCCACTTCGCTACGCTACGGTCGGGATGACAAATAGAACTTATGACCAAACCTACCACAAACTCACCAGACATAACTCCGCGCAAAAACTCGGACGGCGGTTTTTATTCGGATGTCGTTAAAGATCATTTTTTTCATCCCAAGAATTTCATGGAAGATGAATCCGCTTATAAGGCCGACGGACAAGGCGTTGTCGGATCTCCGGCCTGTGGCGATGTTATGCGCGTTTGGATTAAAGTCGATCCAAAAACGGAACGCGTTACTGATTGCCGTTGGAAAACTTTTGGATGCGCTTCTGCGATCGCCGCGACTTCCATGATGTCGACGATGGTTATTGAAAACAACGGCATGACTCTCGATCAGGCGCGTCAAATCCGTCCGCAAGATATTATGGAGCGCCTCGGCGGTTTGCCTGCACGCAAAATCCATTGTTCCGTTTTGGGAGACAAAGCTCTGCGCTCCGCGATCAACGATTATTATCGTAAGTCGGGACAAATCGACAAGATCGAAATCGAGCAGGGCCTCGTCATCGACAAGGTTTTGAAAATCACAGATCACGACATCGAGGAAGCCGTGCTCGAAGGCGCAGATACATTGGACAAGATCCAATCCAAAACAAAAGTCGGCACCGGCGATCCTTCCTGCATTCCGGAAGTCGAGCAGCTGATGAAGTTTTATAAGGAGAAGTATTTCGGATAAATTTAATTGTCATTGCGAGGGAAGTCGGAGCGACGTGGCAATCTTCAAATGGAAACAGCTGCCGAGAGCAGCTGTTTTGTTTATAACAAAATAGCTCCGAACCAACTATTGCTAATTGACTCGGAGCTATTCCTATCTATTGAGACCCGATAGGAAGGGTGAGAGAGTTGGAGGCGGACTACGAGTGAGGCGCTTCAGCCTAAGGAGACCTCGATCAAGTCGGACTGCCATCTTTTGTCGTCGCCTTCCGGGCTTGCAAGCTCCTTCCAAAGCTCCTTGACCTCGGCGAGGAGCGCATCGACTCCGGCCTCATCGGCCTTGCGCCACGGCGACCTTTGCTTCCTGTCTGTACAGTACTGCAGGTTGTCGTGACCCTCGATTCGGACCTCGAACCAGAGGCGCACTGCCCAGCGTTCGTCCATGTGGAACACCTTGCTTGACGTGTCCACGACCTTCCAGCAGCGACCGGGGCCGACCTTCTCGATCTGGATTGCAAACTGCGTGGAGTCCACGTGCTCGCTGAATCCGGTGAGGCAGATCCTAACCTCGGAGTTGGGGAGATCGTTCTCGAGCCTCGCGACAAGCTTCGCTATCGCTGCGTACGATTCCGGCCGTGTACGGCCTGGGCTGAAGGTTGCGAAGATCTGTTTCAGGGCGTCCAGTCCTACTTCGATGAGCGGTCTCTCTTCCATTGCTACCTCCTTCATCGTTGGTACGGGTTATTTAGCACCTTCAGTACTGACGGTCAAGCCAAAAAAACGACAGCTGTTATATAAAAAACAAAATAGCTCCGAACCAACTATTGCTAATTGACTCGGAGCTATTCCTATCTATTGAGACCCGATAGGAAGGGTGAGAAAGGTGGGTGGCTAGTCGTCCTCGTAGTCGTAGTACTCCTCGGTTTGCCCTAGCGGTTACGTGCGTGAGTTCTCGCCCGCTCGAAGTTGAAGTCGTCGAACAATTGGAAGACAACGATGAGCATCCAGAAGCAAATGCTCAGAGTTGCCATTCCGACAGTCTCGAGCTTCAGAGTCTCCACGTCGCTGATTCCTCGCGCGGTGATCATGAGGATCCAGCTCATCGCGAACAATGGTACTGTGATGATGGTTGCGAAGAGCGCCGCGTCTTTTACGCACGATAGCAAGATCTTGAACATGAGATTCTCCCTCGCGTTTTATGTTCAAAGCCAGCGGTTGTCGAGGTTGTGATGGAAGTCGCATTCCTCGGCATAGCGCTGGCGGAGTCGCCTGGGTGAGAAAATGAATTCGCCGACCAAGGCCGCACGGCAGTCTTCGGGTGTGATAGGCCACAACCTGCGCAACATACGCAGATCCTCGCGCACTGTCTCCATTACACGGGGTGCTGCAGCCCAGAGCCCGACGATGTAGTAGAAACCAATGATGTTCAGGATCGTGCGAATCGCTCTTGTCATAGCCATCTCCTTGTGGTGGAAGTTGCGAAACCGGTTACTGCCCCCGAATGAGACAAGCAAATTATCTCCTTTGGGGGAAGTTGCTCGCCGACTGGGTGCCGGCGAGCGAGGGTGGGACTAATGATTGCAGAGTTTTGAGGTGAACCCGGCCAGCGTGCGTGTGATCGCGCCGAGCTTGAGGAGGCGAGCAAACTGTCCGTTGAATCGCGAAAGATGCACCCTCTCGTCCTCTGTCCAGCGGTGCCAACTCCATGGAAATACCTGGAACCAGACACGTTCGAACGAGGACTTCTGATCATCGGGGAATCCGATGGGCCAGCCGTCGGCACCGAAGAACTCTGTCCGAGGGATCTCGCATTCCGTGACGCTCGCGCTGGGAGAATTCTCGGCGGTGAAATCCACTTTGAACACCGCTCCCGACGGCCAGGAATCAACATTCTCCGCTTCATCACGGAACGTGGGGCGCGGATCGTCTTCAGTGCCGAGAAAGTTGCTGCGGTTCATGATCTCTCTGTCGTCTTGAGGAAACAGCGACAAATATCCGTCGCGCTTTAGCCGTTGATGCGGCTCCTCAAGACAGGTACTGTTTTATCAGTTCAATGTGCACCTCTTTGATTCCGGGGGTTGGATGATTTCCGGAATGCGTGACAATGATTTGGGTACAAATCAACATTACGCATTTCATAAATCTGATGCAATAATTTAGCATAAATTAGCCATTTTGTCAAGGATAAGAAGTTCTGTTTTTGGTGTTTTTGGCTAACTAATGACTAGAAACTGACAACTGTAAACTGGAAAGAGCGAATTAAGTTGTTAAGCACTGAGATTTCTCTCCCGCCTCCAACTGATACATATCTGCGGGATCCCGAAGGAAGCGGGACACTTCGCTTTTACGCTACGGTCGAAATGACAGGAGGGGAGGAACTTTCCGGTAGAAATGACGGAGGGTACTCTTTCCAGTTTACAGTTTCTAGTTTATCCTGTTGCAGTATGAAAAAGATTACTAAAATAGTCGTTGATCGTGAGCTCTGCATTGGCGCAGCCCCGTGCGTAGTCGTGGCGCCGAAAGTTTTTCAGTTGGATAATGAAAATAAAGCAATCGTCGTAGATGCGCACGGAGCGGACGATGATACGATTTTGCTGGCAGCTCAATCTTGTCCGGTGCAGGCAATCAGTTTGTTTGACGAAGAGGGGAATCAGATTTATCCGTAAAATCCCACCCACAGGATCTCTCCGAACGAAAGTAAATAAAAAAGAGCCCCACTTAGCCGAGGCTTCGTGGGGCAAGTAAGCTAGAGCGGAGCGTCCGCTCTTTTTTATTTCTTGCGCGCTGGAGGCGGATCGACGAAGTCTTGAATAGCTTGGTCGTTCACGCTGTCGCGCAATCCGCTGAAAATGTCGTCATTACTTCCTTCGGCGACATGCTCAGCGTGGGTGAGCGGACGAACATTTCGGATTTCGTCCGGAATGCCGATCGAAGATGTTTGGGTCCCATCGAAGGCAGGATCTCTTTCGACGCCCGTAGGAACATTGATCCCTCGCGGCCGTGAAGAAGTCTCGGGTCGTGAACCGAATTCCGCTGTGCGCCGAGGGTCGAAATGTGATTGAGCTACTGGAAGCGGCGGCGGTGTTATTCGTCTCGCCGGAGCCGGCCTAGGTGCGCGCGCCGGCGGCGGGATGACGACCGGTGCGGAAGGTTCTTCTGGCTCGAGTCCGATCGACATAGTCTCTCTTGGTTCTGCCAGGCTTACGCTCGCCGGCGATTCGTCATCCGCAATAACTTCGAGTTCGCCGGTAGAAACGTCATCCCAGTCGATTGAGTCGTCTGCTTGTGCTGCTGACGGCTCGACGGAATCCAGGAATCGGAGAGACAGTGCCTCGATATCGTCTTCATCAGCCGGCGGCGGTTCCTCACCTAAGAGCAAGTGCAGTGCCGCGTCGCGGATGAACATCTTGGGATTGTCGCGACTGATCATGTCCAGTCCGCGCTGAATACGATTCGCGTGCAGCTCGAGCTCGCTCTGGCGTTGTCGAGCTTCTTCAATGACGCGCTGCGCCGCTTCCGCTGCCTGCGTCGCTTTTTCGGCAAGGGTCTTGTAGCGCTCCAAGGCGTTGTCACGCAGCGCCTTCCAGTCAGCATGCTCTTCGTCCATCCTGATAGTCCGACGGCGCATAGAATCAACGAGCTGCTTGAACTTGCCGTTCTCTTGGATCTGCAATTCGAGCTCTTCCTGGATACTCTCGAGAAGTGCGAGATCGCCGCGGTTGGCAGCTGGATTTTTAGGCAGGCAGCCGGTAGCTACGATGCCTTGCAGAACCAAAGACTGCTGCGAGACGGACAGGACGACTTCCTTGAGCATGAGCATACTCGCCAGGATGTCGGGTACGGGAATCGCCTCGATTACCGCGCGTTCACTGACGACGCGATAGCGGATTCGGTATCCCATGTTTTGCGTCGATGCTGGGTGAAAACGGAAGTAGTCACCCTCTTCCAGGCGGTCGACGGTTTTGAACTGGTTTGCTGACTCCAACTCAATATCCACGGAGCCCGCCTTCACCTTAAAGACGCAACCCGGATATTTATCGACGTCGATCAGCTTGTCCCTGGCGCGGACAAGAGTTGATCTCGAAGCAGACTGTGAAGATACGAAACGGTTGAGCTTGTCGCTTGCCATTAGACTCTCCTCGTAGATCCCCGCAGCATTATGCGCAGGGGAAAGAACGATTGTTTTTGTTTTAAATCTTTCATCCGGCGCTACTCGCAAAGAGCTTAGCCGAACGTGTGATTGTACATTTTTTTGGGACTTTGTCAACCCTATTTAACTAGAAACTGGAAAGAGCGATTCGGTTTAACACATAACTCTTTCCAGTTTCTAGTTTCCAGTTTTCAGTATCCTTACGTTCCTACGCAGATGCTGTCCGGTTCTTTCGTAATACATGTCCATTTGCCTTAGATTGGCGGGCAAATCCTCCAAAGCGAATCCCAGTGACGCAAAGTCGATGTCCGAATCCGTTGCAATGATTTGCGAGCCGACTTTGTAAGACGGAAAAATGGCAACAATGCGTCCATCTTTTTTCATCAATGGTTTAAGCGCTGCCAGAGCATCTTTCCAAAGTTGAGTGATTTGAGATGCGTTTTTTTGAATCTCGCTCAACGATTCGCGGCCTCTCAAAGCAGGTCCGAGCCAGCCTTCCGTAACAACCGCATCAATCGATTTCGGCGAAAGATAGTGCCCGACTTCTTTTACATCAGAAGTAAAAACTTTAAAACGAGTTTCATCGTCTTGCGATAAAATATTTTTATTCAAAAGCCATTCTAAGTTTCCGGAAGTGTCATCCGTTTGTCGTTCGTCGATGTCGCTGCCGATTATTTTTGTTTCGCTTGTCGCCAAAGCGGCTTCCATTAAAATAGTGCCTGATCCGCAAAACGGATCCAACAAAGTTCCGCCGTCCGGCGTTTGTGCAAGATTGACCATCATGCGCGCAAGTTTTGGCGGCAACATTCCGTTGATATCATCGCGGCATGGGCGGCCGTAATCGCGCAAACTCCACGCGTCAGCATCTTGTACCTGCGTTGTGCGTCCCAAAAAAGTTTTGCCTTTGTCGAGCATCAAACAAAAATCTGCGTTTGGTTGTTCGGTCAGATGGCATTTGGCCACCGCGGCAGGGGAGAGCGGCTGCCCGCCTTCGCCGCTGACCCAACGGATCTTCCATCCCAATTCTTTTAATGCACGTTTAATGTGCAATGGATATTTTTCAAAAATCTTTTTTTCTTTTCCATTTCCTCCAAAGGACGTCCAACCGAATTCAAGACCTGTCATCTCTTGTTTGCCGGAGGCGAGCTGTGCAATATCTGCAGCTTTCAAATCCGTGCCTTTTGACTCCAAAATCACGTCGCCGAGCTTAATGACTCCGCCAAGTTGGCTCATTAGAACATCAGCCTGCCAGTCGTTCATCTCCACGATGCAGGTGTTTGGAGTTTGGGAGACTATTTTCGCCTTTGGTTTAAAAGCCAAAAATTCCGCTAAAGATAGCCGTGGATGGTTGCCGAAGACAAGAAAGTGGAGAGCCATAATAAACGCCAATATGATACAGCGTCCCGCGTCCCGCGTCCATCGTCCCACGTTAGCGGTCAAACCTTGACTTTTTGAGTTATTTATGGTGGTCTATGCGTATCTCGTATATTCTATACGAAGGTCTTCGACAACCTAAAAGACGGCTATGGCGGCCGTCAAACCAGGGAGAAAAACAATGTCTCACCACGTACTGTCCGTACTGTATTCGATCGTTGGACGGAGGGGAGCGTTGTCGCTGGTAACCCTCCTCGTCACTCTTCTCGTCGCGCTGACTGCGCAGACCGCGCGTGCCGACGACAACCCGTACGCTTCTGAAGCCTGCGTGACGACGATCAACCCCGACAAGGTGATTGGCGACAAGCACTTCAGCGTCATCACCATCAACAAAAGATTGGCGCACGAGAGTCCTAAGACGTGCAGTCTTCGGACCGCGCATCAGATACACCCGATCGTCGTCGACGGCAAGCAGCTTGATGTCGAGTCCTGGTTGCGCAGCGTGTACGCCGCCAATCAGAGCGAGCATCCGACGGTTTTGTGCCGTTGCGTGTCGCGCTCCGGAAAGGTGTCGCAGTGCTCAACCGGAACAGATTCGTTCTGCTCCGATGGCACAGTAGCCAACATCATGGGCGTACCATCCAACGGGTGGAAGGCTTATATTCTCATTCCGAGCACGTTAATGCTTACTCAAGAGCAGAGGAACATCGCTGCCGCCAAGGCCGCATGTGCCGAGGCAAGCGGTGCGAGCGCCATTAATGCGTGTCGCGAAGCAGGCCTTCTTCTGCAGACTCCCGGTCCCGCGGTCCCTTATGTCAGCGATGCAGAGATCTTCAAGAAGGAGATGGAAGCTTCGAAGGCCAAGGTCGCGGAGATGACGACCAGGCTCGCGCAGATGGATGAACAACTGGTCGAAACCCAGAAGGCGCTTGCCGCTGCGCGCTCTGATGCGAACTCATGGTTGTTGGGAGTCGTAATAGAGGCGATTGCGTACGCCGTTCTTAACTTGGTTCTCGCCTGGTACATCTGGACCAAGCGAAAGCTCGCAAAAGAGCTCAAGAAAGAACGCGCGGCAAACGAGGAACTCAACCGTGCAAACCTGGAGTTGCATGCAGGGCTGGCTAAGGCCGGCGACTTCTTGAAACAACAAGGCCTCGAACATCGCAAGGCCATGTTGCGGCTTGAGAACGAAGCGCGTGATGAAATCAGGCGCCTCAAGGATGAAAACAAAAAGCTCGATCAAGAGCTGAACAAGACCAAGAATGTCTTGCGCAACGTCAATATCGACAAGGCGACGAAAGAGGTTGAGGAAATCCGACAGGAAATTGCTAGACTCAACCTGCTCCTCACCGGCGACGTCGAGGTCTTGAGTCAGCGCTTGAGTCAGATTCCCGGCGAAGCCGCCGCTCTAACTCAGCCGTCCGACAGACGTGCTGACAAGATGAATAAGGTCATTGAATTCTACAGCGGTGAGCTTGGTGATCTCATCCAGGGCTGTGCGCCGGACGGTTACAGTCTCGTGCCGCCGGCTATGGACGACATGGATCAGGCGAAGCGTTTGGTTGCCAAGATCGCGCGCCTTGTCGCCGACAAGGAAATTGAACTCGAGGCGCTGCGCCAAGCGGCTCCTCTCGCAGTTCGGCCTTTGAACGACAACGCCGCTAGTGCGGCTGACTCTGCATCTTCCGCGGGCGCGGCTGATTCAGCCCCCGCAGGAAGTCCTAAGGACATCGACGACGCGACCATGATTCGCGCCGTGGACAAAGTTGTTGACCTCTTGTCCCACTGGTTCGAAGCTCTGCGCCGCGTTGCAGAACTTGAAACGCGCATCAAGACGTCGCAAGACGTTGTTCGCGCTCTCAAAGATCCGTTCAATATACCGGCAGTGCAGTCGGGGCTCGATGCGCATCGCATCGAGTTGTGAGACGCTCGCAAAGAGGAGAATGAGCTAAGTAATAAGCTCAACTCGCTGGGAGCGAATCGACTCACGCTCCGCGCGGCGGAAGTCTCCAAGGATGACTACGTTGATCTTGTGAAGGTAAAGTCGATCATTCTCCAAGAACTGATTGACGTCTTGAACCATGCGGCTCCGGCCGCAAGAGTTGGCGCTGCGCCTACTGCGTATGCGCATACTATTCCGCCGCCAAACGGCACAGACGATCCAAATGGTGGACACTCCACCTGACCCCCACACTTCTCGGGGTCTCTTTTTTTATCCCTCCTTGCTGGGATGGTCGGAACCCCCTCGCCCTCATGCCGGACTACCACCTCCCCCTTCGGGTACTCCTCCTTCGCAAGGAGGAGAGTCGGAAAACCTCAGTCTCGTCGGACTCGCCAGCTCCTTTATCAAGGAGCAGTTTTGAGTAACTTAGTAACTACCCCCTAGGCAAAGGTGGTAGGGGGGTTTTCGGAAACTCACAAACTACTCTCCTCCTGGTGTAGGAGGAGTGGCGAACGCGTAGAGAGCCGAGGTGGTAGACGGCTGGTCTTGACTGAAAGCAGGTAATATATTAAGTTATAGGCCATTAATACCTAACCTTTGCCGGCCAAAATCCCGAATTTTTAGCCAAAAACGGGGTTTCCGCAAATAGCGGACGTGCAAAAAACTATGCGACTTTACGAGTTGCTTTACATCATCCCGGCTACCCTGGCTGAAGAAGAAGTCAGCCGAGCCGAGAATGAGATCCAGGCGCTTATCCAGCGCTACAACGGCGTGCCAAAAGAAACGCGCCGCTTGGGCAAGTTCAAGTTTACATATTTAATTAAAAAGGTCAGACATGGCCATTACGTGCTTTCTTATTTTGAGGCAGAACCGGTAGAGGTCGCCAAAATCAACGAGGCGCTGCGCATTCATGAAAAAGTTTTGCGCCATCTGATTTTGCGCGCCGAAGAAGCGGGCGGAAGCGAGTTTAATCTGGTACAATTCCAAGAGGTGGTTGTGGAAGGCGGCGCCAAAGATGACCGCACAAGACGCCGCAAGATGGAGGCTGAAAAATCCAAGGCAGCAGAAGATGTCAAAGTTGCCGCGGAGTTAGACGCCAAGCCTGAAGAAAAAACGGAAGACGAGGAAGGCTCTGTAAAAGAAGAGGCTGAAAAAATCAGCCCCGAAGAGCTCGACCGCAAAATCGACGCTGCGCTCACTGAAAATACGTAATTTATTCATTGTTAATTGTTATTTGTAAATTGTTAATTGAATAAGTATGTCCATGAGCTTGAATCGCGCCACGATCATCGGCAATCTGACCAGGGATCCGGAAATGCGCACAACCACCAGCGGCCAGAGCGTTGTAAACTTTTCAGTCGCAACATCGTCGCAGTGGACTGATGCTGCCGGTCAGCGCCAAGAGCGCACCGAGTATCATCCCATTGTCGCTTGGGGCAAGTTGGCGGAAATCTGCCATCAGTACCTTGGCAAGGGCCGCAAGGTCTATATCGAAGGACGCTTGCAAACCCGCGAGTGGGAAACTCCGGACGCGCAAAAGCGCCAGCGCACCGAAATCGTTGCCGACAACATGATCATGTTGGATAAAGCCGGCCAAGGCGGGGCAGTTGCACCGACCACGGTTAGAACGCCTGATGACAGTCCGGTACCGCAGGTCGAAACTGGCGTGGGCGATCAAGAAATCAGGATAGAAGATATTCCATTTTAAACTCTATGAATAAAAAAACTCCGCATAATTGTTATTTCTGCCACTCGAACATCGAAGAGATCAACTATAAAGACACTAACTTGCTGCGCCGCTATCTTTCCTCTTTCGGCAAGATAGTAGCCCGCAAGCGCTCCGGCGCCTGCAGCTGGCACCAGCGTAAGTTGGCCGGCGCTATCAAACGCGCACGCTTTATGGCCATCCTTCCATTCGTAGTCAGATAAGTTAAATACCCCGACTTGACGTCGGGGTTTTGATTAGCGTGTTCATTTGTGATTTACTATCAATCATATGACAGATCAATCTTTAGAGCATCATCGTCCTTCAGCGGACGAATATTTCCTCGAAATAGCCAAGACCGTCGGCTCGCGCGGCACTTGCGACCGCGGACGCATCGGCGTCGTTCTTGTCAAAGATAAAAGAATCTTGGCAACCGGTTATGTCGGTTCGCCGATCGGCACGCCGCATTGCGACGAGGTCGGACACCAAATGCACAAAGTCACGCATGAGGACGGTACCGTGACTCAACACTGCGTGCGTACTTCCCACGCCGAGATAAATGCAATCTGCAATGCGGCCCGTTACGGCGTTGCCATCGACGGCGCAACTTTGTATGGTAAGTTTGAGCCGTGTTATACTTGTGCCAAAGCGATGATAAACGCCGGCATCAAGCGCGCTGTTTACGAGCGTTGCTATCACGCGGCAAGCGAATCCAGAGAACTGTTCAAACAAGCCGGCGTGGAGCTTGTCGTGTTGTCCGACGAAGTCGAGCAGTACGCGAATCAATAAATGACATTTAATAACCAATAAACAATTCTGGCTATCGTCTATCGTCTAATAATATGAACAATCCCGAACAAATACAGTCCGCCGCGCAAGAGAGTGAAGACTCCGGAGTGCGGGAGAAAAATGAAAGATTGACGCTGCGTGTCAAACCGGATGAGGCGCTTGAGCCATACGAAGAAAACATTAAGCCTCAATTGGAGAGATATGTCGCAAATGCGGGGGAGTTTTTGAATCAACTGCATGTTTTGCGCGATCTCGAAAAAAGTAATTTTTCCAAAGATAAAGAATCAATAAAAAATGCAAAAGAAAACTTACTTTCTTTGTTCAATGCAAAGTTGTTTGTAGATTTTTACGGTCGCGACAGCGGTGAGGCGCTTGAGAGTTTGTCCGGTCTGCTGGATCTGCCGGAAGATGTAAAAGAAGAATTGCAAAATAGGGTTTTAGCACGTTCTTCAAAAGATGTTGCAACTTTGCGGCAAAAGCAAGAGGAGATAACACAGACGGAGATTGATGTTAATCCTCCAATTGCATCAGCGTTTGAAGATGCACCTGTGGCAATCCCTGTGGCGGAAGTTTCTACATCCCGTCAAATCCCCAAAGAAAAACCTGCAGCTGAGACGGAAAGCGAAAATGAATTAATGATGAAATTGACGCTTGCCAAAAGAGTTTTGCGCGATATGGAGAAAGAGCTCAGGAAGAACTATGCAGACGCTGAAGGTGATGAGAGAAAAACTATAAAATTAAAATTGGATGAAAACGGCAAGCTGCAAGATCGTTTGGCAAATGAGTTAGATGACGTTTTAAGTCAAATGCCATCGCTGCATCAAGGAGAAAGAGATTTGTTTCCTGATCAAGGCAGCGAGCATATGGTTGTTGTAAGGCAGTCTCTTGCTAAGGTTCTGACTGATATTAATAAATTCATTGAGAAGCAGACGAACGGCGTCATTCATCAGCCTTCTGATTGGCTCGAGCTAAATAGATAAAAAAAGAGGACCCAGATGGGTCAAGATGCGCAGAGCTCGATCATAGCTCTGCGTATTTCGTTTAGCTTGTTAGTCGCCTGCCTTGAGACGCCGAGTTGTTCCGCTTTTGGCAGAGCGGCGGCAATGCAGCGCGGGAAATTTTCGAAGTGTTCCCAGTCCGGCATATCGTCGGCAAATGCTTCATTGAGCTGCGGTGTTCCCCGCAGAATGTCAAGAAAGGCATTGATCAACACTACGAAATCCCATTGCTTGAAGGTGCTTTCGCGAGCAACCTTCCTACACATCTCGTGGGTCGGGTTGCCGTTGCCGTCAATCACGATCTCTTCGGCCGTTGATCCGGGTTGATTACAATGGATGCAGACGAGATTGGAGTTCACGTCCATGATGCACCTCGTTTTGAGCGGTTTGGAGCATGACCGAGTAGTCCTCGGCCGAATGGAGCACCTTGGCAGATATATTGAATCATGTCAAGGCTAAAAGGTAAAAAAACCGGCTTTGACAAAAGGGTAAAAAAATGCTATACTGTATTAAGTAAATCAAAATAAAAGCTAAGTTATGCAGAGTTCGCGTATTGATTCAAGATTTTATACATCATAAAAAGTTAAAAACGCCCAAGCGATTAGCTTGGGTTTAAAATTAACAAAAACAAAAATATGTATTCACCCGAAATGAAGTTATCGCCCGAGAACATACCGCAGCTTCCGGACAAGGACGTTGAGTCTGTAAGGACATCGCCTTCTGAAATGGCGCCGACTATTAAGATGCTTAAGCCGGAAGATGTGCACGGCCCGTTGGAAGCGATGCCGGAGACTTTGGTGAAAACAGTCAGGCCGGAGGCCGTTGGGATGGAAGAGTATGTTGAGCCGGACGAGTCTATTACTTTAAAAACAGATGCTACTGTCGCTCGCGAAAAACAATCGCTCGCCGAAAAAGCGCCGACAGTCAGAACTGAGGAATCTGTTGCGCTTAAAGCTTCGGAAGTCCAAACATTTAAAACAGGCGAGACGGTCGCAAGAGAAGATGCTTTGGCAAAAGCGAGAGCCGATTTTCATGAAAGCGGGATTGCGGCATCCAAAGAAACGATTAGAAATTTCGATCAGATGCACATGGAGTATGATGCAATCCACGATCGCGTAACAAAGTGGCTGGATAAGCTGGACGAGATGCTTGCACAACCAAGTCCTTTGTCCGAACTTGCCGGTCTTAAAGATCAGGCGATGAAAGCAAAAGCACAGATCGAGGGCCAGCTTGATTTGGAACAGTACGGTATTGCAAAATCAGAATCGGGTGCTGCCCCGTTTAAGGTTGAAGTTCCCACCGACTGGCCGCAGCTTGAGGCTCGTTTAAATGAAATAGCGGAAACGATGAAAGCCGGACATACTTTGAGGGAGCAGCCATTGCCCACCATCAAAGAACAGCCGACAGCCAACGCTCAAGGTCCTGAAGCAACGGCGTAAAATTATTAAAAAAAGAGCCCTCACTTCCAGAGTCGAAGTGGGGGTTTTAGTTTGCGCCGGTAGAAGCCAGATGTCGTATCCGGTCCCGCAGACCGTCGACCGTCTCGACCAGACGGGATTTGTTGTTGGTTGTGAAAGACGAGCTCTCAACCAACTTCGACGCCTGATCCAGACACTTGATGTAGTCGATGATGGTAGCCTCTCCGGGCACCCAGTATTCCCTGAAAAGCTCCATGAGCTCGTCAAGGGGTTTCGGTAATTCGCGGCAGAGCGCGGTGTATGCCTTGAGCCAGAGGCCATGGGCTGTGGACGCGATCGCGAGCTGATGCACATCTTTTTTCAAGCAGCGGCGATGCATATTCGCCTCGCTCTCGTATTTATACTCCGGGCCGTGCAGAATCGGTTGTTCGCAGAGCTTGCAGACCGGTTGTGTCGAGGATGAATCCAGGGGCTGTCTGATGGTTTTGGTGCTCATGACTCACCTCGTTTTTGGTTGGGAGCGCGGCTCCGCGTGAACGGAACCGAATGGGATAGCTTGGCAAAAATCCGGGTTTTTGTCAAGATGTCTGTATATGAATTTGGACAAAATTATTATACGCTCAAAAGTCGTAAAACTCATCCGCGAGTTTTTTGATAATCAAGGGTTTACGGAAATGCTGACTCCGCGCTTGGTCGGTCTCCCCGGCCAAGAGCCTTATCTTGAGCCTTTTTGGACTTCTGTAACCAATAACATCCCCCTTGTCAAAGGGGGGAAGGGGGGATTTCCGGCTGCATTAATAACTTCCCCTGAATACTCGATGAAGCGTCTTTTGGCGCAGGGGATGGATAAAATCTATGATCTTGGATCTTGTTTTAGAAACAATGAACCGTGGGACGGCACACATGATCCCGAGATTTTGATGATCGAATGGTATCGCCGCGACTCTGGAGTTGACCAGTTGATGGATGATACGGAGCAAATGATTCGCTTTGTTTCCTCTCATGTCATTCTCGCGAAGGCGGGAATCCAATATGATAAAAAATTTAATCCATTGGATCCCCGGGTCTCGCGTAAAGCGACGTGGTCGCCACGCGACTTTACGTCGTCGGACTCGCCCGAGGATGACAAAAAGGTTGATGTGCAATTTCGCCGCATGACAGTCGAGCAGGCATGGCGCGAATATGCAGGCGTTGAGCTTGCCGACTATCTGGGCGATCGAGAGGCGATCGCGGAGTTGGCGCGCACGAAATTCAATCAAACCGTAAACGATGACGATGATTGGGACGATATCTATTTTAAAATTTTTCTTTCTAAAATAGAACCAAACCTCGGCTGGTCATCCCCGAACTCCGAATTCCGAACCCCGAATCCCGTTTTTTTACATTGTTATCCCGCGAGCCAAGCATCTCTCTCTCGCAAATGCGCCGACGATCCGCGCTGGGCGGAAAGAGTTGAGCTCTATATCGGAGACTTGGAACTCGCGAACGGTTTTGCGGATTTGTGCGATGCAGACGAACAAGGAAAAAGATTTTTGGAAGAACGCGCATTGAGGTCCAAGCAAGGAAAAAAGACTTGGGCTTTGGACGAGCGATTTTTGTCAGAACTGCCAAAAATGGGTAACGCCGCAGGCATCGCTTTTGGCGTTGACCGTATCGTGATGCTTTTGACCGACTCGATTTCGATAAATGACGTGTTACCGTTTCCTGCAAGTGAAAGGTTCAGCCCGTGAAGCTGACAACTGACAACTTACAACTGACAAGAGTTACTAAGTTGCTCTTGTTAGTTGTCAGTTGTTAGTTTGACCGCTACTCGTCGTCATGCGAATATGCGGTCAGGTTGTTAATGGAGGTAACTGATGATGGACAGTGTTTTGTTGAAAAATCTGAAAGAGCTTGTCGACTTGCTGTCGGCTTTGGGCTCTACGTGCACGTCCTTTTTACGTTTGTCGCAGATTCGCGACAAGATTCTCGCTTTGCCGCTCGAGGAACAACAGCGTAAGATGATCGAGCTGGAACATCTTGCTCAGGACTGCCGCGGCTTAAACGAGAAACTTCGAGTCTTTCGTGCCTCGTTGACCGGCGAGTCGCTCGTCAATAAATCCGCACGCAAACGTTTCAGCTCGCTCTAACGGCTTCGGCCGTCTCTTTTTTTAAAATCAATCTTGATGAACCCCGTTGTTCCTGTTAACCTACTGCCGTACTTCGGGTAATGCCAAATTTACGAGGCCTGCGGCAATATGAATGATATCGCGAAGCGATTCATGAATTCGTAATTCGTAATTTGGCATTCGTAATTGTTTTAAGCGGGTATCGTATAGTGGTTATTATGAGTGCTTCCCAAGCATTAGAGACGGGTTCGATTCCCGTTACCCGCTCCAC
>Ga0172379_10005931_pt1 | contig 16723 bp, 17 predicted proteins | sample GrowelOW334metaG_FD_119756 | JGI IMG/M metagenome (GOLD analysis project Ga0172379, IMG submission 119756) | Groundwater microbial communities from an aquifer near a municipal landfill in Southern Ontario, Canada - Groundwater well OW334 metaG | ecosystem: Environmental > Aquatic > Deep... | reverse complement strand
TAATGTAATGGTTATGAGAAGAGGCCAGGTATTGGTAGTGGTGTTGTTTGTGTTGGCTATCGGGATAACGGTGGCGATGGCAATTTCCTCCCGTTCGGTAACGGAGATTTCCGTGTCTACGACCCAGGATGAATCTTCCCGGGCATTGGAAGCGGCTCAGGTGGGGTTGGAAAGATATTTAAGCGGTTTGCCTTTTCAGTTTCCGGCTACGGAAGCAAATCCGGCCAGCGGGGATATTTCCGAAACGAATTCCACTTACTACGTACCGGCGACAACCATGGTCGGCGGGCAGACATATTACGAGTTGCCGTATCCGCTGATGGCGGGTGATGTGGCCACAGTGGATTTGCCGGAAACCGGTTATACCGGGGTAGAGATTTGCTGGTGTAAGTCAGATGCAACTTGTCCGGCAGCGGTGCAGCCAAAAATTGAGGCGGAGTTTTTTTACCGGCTGAACGGAGCGCAATATATGAAACAAAAACCGTTTTACGGGGGGGCGGCGGGAAATTATTATAATTTTACGGCGGCTTCAAACAGCTCTAATTGCGGCATGCCGTCGAATAATTTCAGGTACAGCGTAAACATTAATTTCAATACTGACGATTCAGGACAAAATGTAAGGATGCAGGCGCCGGGGCTGACGACTCTGTTTAACTTTGTCCGGGTAAGGATGTTGGGAAACGGGAATACCGATGTGAATTTGGCTATCCAGCTGTTGGGCGGGTCGTCCGGGGTAGTATTTCCGGAACAGTCAGCGATAGTGGAATCGGTAGGTACGTCCGGGGATACGGTGCAGAAAATCAGAGCTGAAGTAATGAGATATGATTTGCCGGGCGTATTTGATGCGGCAATATTTTCCGGAGGAAGTTTAATTAAAAATTAAGGTAGAATAATAGTATGAGTAACCTGCCCAGAGTCGGAATAGACATCGGTTCAACTTCAATAAAGATGGTAGAGCTGATGCCGGCGGGAAAGAATAAATGGAAATTAATGACGGCGGCTTCAATGCCGTCACTGGCCGGCGGAGTACCGGCTAACCAGAACAATGCGGCCGGATTTGTTCAGGCGCTGGTGAAGATGAAGAAGGAAGCCGGGATCAGGTCTAACCGGGCGATAGTGGCATTACCCGAAGAACAGGTATCGTCACATATTGTGGAACTGCCTTTAATGAGCGACGAAGAGGTAAAACAGGCATTGGCCTGGCAGGTGGAACAATATATTCCGATTCCGGCCGACAGGGCGGTGTGGAGTCATGAGGTAATCAGAAAGGATCAGACATCCGGAGCCATGGAGGTACTCTTGGTGGCTGCAGCCAAGAGCCTGGTTAATTCATATATGGGAATTCTCGAGCAGGCCGGATTTGAAGTTGAAGCCATGGAAACGGAGCTGATGGCAACTTCCAGGTCAGAGATCCCGCCCGAGTATCCCCTGTCGCTGATTGTGGACATCGGTTCGAAGAGTACGGATGTGGGGGTAGTAGAACGGGGTCAGTTGGTGTTTGCCCGGACCATACCGACGGCCGGGGAAGCATTCACCCGGGCGATCCAGACAAATCTGGGTCTGGATGTATCGCAGGCGGAACAGTATAAGATGACCTACGGTTTTGATACGGGTAAATTGGGCGGAAAGTTAGTGGAGGCGATGAAGCCGGTACTGAATGTGATTGCGACGGAGATAAAGAAAACCGGCGATTTTTATACTTCAAAGCATTCGGGGGAAGTGATAAGTCTGGTAACCGTGTCCGGAGGGATATCGGCGCTGCCGGAGATGGTGGGAGTGTTATCCGGAATGCTGGGAATGGAAGTGTCGGTAGGCAACCCGTTTGTAAAAGTGGAAATGGATAAAAATCAGGCAGCAGCTCTGATAACCGGCGGGCCGGTTTATGGGGTAGCCATTGGTTTGGCGATGAGAGAACTATGATAAATTTTGTCGTTCGGGATGAAAAAAGAGCACAGACAATACGGAAGGTAAAAAGTGGGGTGGTGGGCTGGACATCATTGATACTGGGGATTTATATCGTGGCCATGGCGGGGTTTTTGGGCTGGAATGTATTGTGGTCGACAAAGGAGAAGAAGGCTTCCACCGAAGAAGTAAGTCTGCGTCAGCAGATTACTTCCCTGTCGGAGAATCAGGTATTGGCAATGAAACTTTTGGACCGGGCAACGGAGATTAATAAGTTTCTGGATGAGAGAGGAACGGTGAGCCGGAAGGCGGAGCTGCTGCCAAGAGACGGGTACACAATATTTAAGTGGGCATATGGCTCCGGCGGGATACAGGAAGTTTCGGTGATTGGAGAAAATCCGGCACAACTGAAGGGTTACGAAGATTATCTGCGGACGGTTTATAACCAGGTGCAGGTAGAAAAAGTGATTTTTGACCCATTAACCGGCTGGATGGAAGTGATTTCCGTGAAAGGAGCGGAAAAAATATGAAGTTATTCGGAGTGAAAGTGGCCGACTGGGTATGGGTGTTTTACCCCATTCTGGTGGTGGCAATTTTACTGTTCGGAACGGATTTTCTGTTGTCTACGGGACAACTGAGTCTGGTGAAACTGGCATCCCGACAGGAAGAAGTAGAGGCGAAAGAGAAAATCGTGCAGGAACTGAGAGTAAAACTGGACAGATTAAAACAGGTAGACCGGGAAAAAGGTTTGGCTGATATTCAGACAATGCTTTCGGCTATGCCGGCGAATAAAAGAGTGTGGCTGGTAATCAATCAGCTGCAGCAGGCGGCAACCGATTCAGGCGCGGTGCTGTCGTCTTATAAAGGCACGGTGGGTGACGTATCTGAGGCCAGTGAAGGGGCGAAACTGACTGATGAAAGTTACAATACCCCCTTAATCGTGAAAGCCAATTACGAGTCAGCCAGTTTTACAGGTCTGATTACAATTCTGCAGGCTTTGGAAAAATCCCTGCCGCTGGTGAAGATAGAAAAAATTGATTTCGGGACGAATGTGACAGCGATTGAGGTAAGAGCGGGCTGGCTGGCGTGGAAGAACATTACCGCCGGAGATGTGACTAATGCCATGCCGGAGTATAAGACGACGGTAGAAAAGGCCCTGCAGCAGATAGACGGGTTGAATAAAGTGGAAGTGACAGTACCGGAAGCGGCGGCGGCGTCTGCGTCAGGATCGGCAACAACACCTTAAGGATAATTAATTAACCGGTTACTTTTCCGGTCAGGGAGACTGAAGTCTTAGGCTTTGGGTTCCGGAGCCGGAGGGGTATTAAGAACCAGATTGGTCGGAGGCAGCTGATGGACGGCACAGTAAGTTTTGAGCAGAGTGCGGATGGAGTTGATGACGTTGCCCTGTTTACCGATTACCCGGCCGACGTCACTGTCCCCTACTTTTAAGGTGATAGCGCCGGTTTGAGAAGAGATCTCCAAACTGTCCGGCTGAGAAAGAAGCGGGGTAACTATGTAGCGGATGAAGTCTTCCATTATGATTTCTTGGTAAGGTTATTATACAGTTTTTTGACGCGGGCGGTAGTCTGAGCCCCTTTTGATACCCAGAGTTCAACCTGGTTTTTGTCCAGTTTGACTTCCCCGGAGATGGGATTGTAGTGACCGATTATGGCCAAATTATTACCGGTCAGTTTTGATCTGTCTTCGGCAACAACAATCCGGTAGTCCGGATGGTTCTTTTTGCCGACAGGTGAAAGTTTTATTTTCAACATCGCGTTATTTTATCATACTGACCGGTTAGGAAAAAGGGAATTGAGGCAGTTTTGGGCGGCCTGGGTTTCAGCCTTTTGTTTACTCGGTCCCTCTCCCTGAGCAGAAGCCTGGCCGTTTACGGAGACGGAGATGACGAAGTGTTTGGCATGGTCAGGGCCGGAAGCGGAAACAGTCTGGTATAAGGGGGTGCCCCAACCGGCCGCCTGAGAGAGTTCCTGTAATTGGCTTTTGGGATCTTTGGAACTGACTTTATCGGAGAGAATTTCCGTATCCGGGAAAATCTCAGACAGAAAGTCGGAACAGACCTGCATACCGGAATCCAGGTAGATGGCGCCTAAAACCGCTTCAAAGGTATCAGCCAGAAGCCCGGGGTTCTGGCGTCCGCCGGAATCCTCTTCGCCTTTGCTGAGTTTTAATAACCGATCCAGACCCAACTGGGCGGATTTTTCGGCCAGGGCGGTGGTCTGGACTAAATTGGATCTGCGGGCAGTCAGTTCGCCTTCCTGAGCCTGAGGCAGCAGTTTAAACAGGCGGGTGGAAATAATGATGGAGAGGACTGAGTCGCCGAGAAATTCCAGACGTTCGTTATGAGTAACTCCCGGATGCTCATTACAGTAGGAGCGATGGGTCAGAGCTTCGGATTGAAGGGCGGCCGATTTAAGGTAATCAGATATTTGGATTGGCATCTTCGGGGTGGAGGCTGTTGAAAAGGTCTCCGACGGTATGTATCTCGGCGATTTTATCTTCAGGAAGCGTAAATTCCAAGGCATCCTGCATACGACCGATTAAATCGGTTAACTGATCTTCATCCAAATTAAAGTCCTGATGGAAATCAGTGTCGGGAATAATATTCTCCGGAGAAAGCTGAAACTGATCAGCTAAAAATTGAATTATGGCTTGTTCAAGGTTGGGATTCATGAGTTCCTTCAGGTAAATAATCCTTAACGGCTTTGCCCAGGGCACCATTAATAAAACTGGGGCTGCTTTCACTGCCGAATTCTTTAGCCAGTTCTACAGCTTCATCTATGATAACCTTGAAAGGTGCCTGTCTGTCAATAATTAATTCGTAAACAGCCAGACGCAAAATAGCCAGATCCAAAGGGTTTAGTTTGGCTATCGGCCATTCAGGAGCGCATTTGACTACCAGCTCGTCAATCTGGGTTAAATGCGGCCAGATATATGCAACCGCGGCGTCCGGTTGTTTTTGAAATGCGGCCGAGTACAGGTGTTTCATCAGAGTAACCCGGTGCTGGTGGCGGGGATCGGTGGCGGTTTTCATATCAGAGTAAGTATAAATCTAAGTTTTGGCGAAAAGAAAGGGAAAAAGTGATTGTAGTATTGCAGACAGTCATCGGCAAGTAAGAGGATTACCTGGTGACTTTTTGGCCTTTATAGAAACCACAGTGGGCGCAGGCCCGGTGAGGAAAGGTAGGCTGATGACAATTAGGACAGACAACTAAGGTGGGCAGCTTAAAATGGATAGCAGCACGGCGCTTGCCCTGGCGCATGGTACTGTGACGTTTTTTAGGTAGAGGTGTCATATTAGTTTGGTCGAGTGAGGGCAATTTTATCTTCTTTTAGCAGATCCAGCAATAGGCGGTGGCGGGAAAGGTCCGGGAAGATTTTAGCGGCTGCGGATTTGGACAAAGCCAACAGTTCCAGATTTTCGTAAGTAGCTACTTTAAAATCCGGGAAGCCGTGCTGGGCGGTGCCGTAGAGCTGACCCGGACCGCGCATTTTTAAGTCGATTTCGGCCAGTTCCCGGCCGGAATGGTGGGTTTCTAAGGCCTTAAGACGTTCGGGCGAGGAGCCGTCTGAAGTGAAGAGCAGACAGTATGACTGAAAATTGCTGCGTCCGACCCGGCCGCGCAACTGATGCAATTGGGCCAAACCGAAATGCTCCGCGGCTTCGATGATGACCAGACCGGCGTTGGGGATATCGATACCGACCTCGACAACCGGGGTAGCAACTAAGATATTAATTTTGCCGTCTCTAAAATCCGAAATCACCCGGTCTTTTTCCGCGGCTTTAAGCCTGCCGTGAAGCAGCCCCAGTTTCAGATCCGGGAAGACGGACTGCAAACGGTCGAATTCGGACACGGCCGCCTTAACGGTAACCGAAGTTTCACTGTCGTTGATAAACGGGCAGACCCAAATAGCCTGGTGACCGGTGGCTCTGATCTGGTCGGAGATCCAACGGGAGGAAGAAACGCGTTTATTTTCGGGGACCAACCAGGTTTTTACCGGGAGGCGGCCGGAAGGCAGATCGGAAAGAGCGGAAATATCCAGGTCGCCGAACATAGTTAAGGCAATGGTTCTGGGAATGGGTGTGGCAGTCATGGTGAGGATATGCGGGGACAGACCGAGCTGTCCGGCTAAATTGCGCTGCAGCACGCCGAAGCGGTGCTGTTCATCAATGGTAACTAAACCGGAGTTTTGTAACAGCGGCCGGTTTTTTTCGGAAATCAGGGCATGAGTGCCGACAATTACCCCGCCGGTTTGTTTGGGAACGGATTTAGCGGCGGAAGTGATAAGAGAAACGGGAATACCAAACCGGCGGAAAATCGCGGATAAAGTCTGGTAATGCTGGTGGGCAAGAATCTGGGTCGGGGCCATGAGGACTGACTGCAGACCGTTCTGGTGGGCAACAAAAGCGGCAACTGCGGCGACAATAGTTTTGCCGCTGCCTACGTCCCCTTCCAGAAGCCGGTTCATGGGTTTTGTGCCGGACATGTCGGAAAGAATTTCCTTAATTGCGGTCAGTTGTGATCCGGTAAGCGTAAAAGGCAGGGCAGCCAAAAAGCGGGAGACTTGTTCCTGATCGACGGCGAGAGGATGAGCAAGTTTCAAATGGTCCCAGTTCTGACGGTGGGCCAGGGCAGTTAACTGCAACAGCACTAATTCATCAAAAGCCAAACGGTTGCGGGCCGGGCCGACCGCACTCAGATCGTCAGGAAAGTGAACCTGGGTTAAAGCGGTTTTCCAGGAAAGCAGTCCGAAAGTTTCCGGTAAGAAATCATCGACATCAATTTTTTGCAGGAGAGAGTAAAGCTTGGAGCGCAGCAGTTTGGAAGATATACCGGCTGTTTCCGGATAAACCGGGACCAGCCGGCCGGTGTGCAGGGTGACCGGGTTGGTTCCTGAGGAAAGTAATTCGTAATCAGGGGAAATCAGGGCCCGCTTGGGACCGAAAAAATCCACCTTGCCGAATAAAGAGACGGAACGGTGTTTAAGGGCTCTGACTAAAAACATCTGGTTGAACCAAATCACATCCATTTCACCGCCGGGGTCGGCAATTACGGCTTTCTGAATGAATTTTCCGGAACGGGTAAATTCATTTTTTATGGAAGTGATGGTTCCCCGGATGGTAACGGTTTCTCCGGGCTGAACCTGACTAATCGGGAAAACATTCCGCCGGTCTTCATAGCGGAACGGCAGGTGGTAGAGCAGGTCAAAAAGAGTGGAGATACCCAGTTTAGCAAGTTTGGCGGATGTAGCTTCCCCTATTCCGGGAATAGAGGTAACCGGAGAGGACAAAATCATGTAAGGGTTAAAGGAAGTAGAAATAAGGCAAAACCGAGCCGAGCAGCAGGGCCAGTGAACTGACGATAATGATAATTGTATAAAGCCGACGTTTTTTCTTGGCGACGTGCATAACGGATTTGATTATATAATATCAGGAGAAGCGTTTGATATGATAAACGTAATGAAGCGGGTGCAATGGTATGATGTCTGGCAGGCAAAACAAATGAAATTATCAGGACACAGAAGCAGCAGAAACAGAGATAAAGGTAAGTTGATGGTTCGGATAGCAATGGGAGCTTTTGCCTTACTGGTTGCCGGAATAGTGGCGCTGGTGATCATGTTTGCCTATTTTGCCAAGGATTTACCCAGTCCGGATAAAGTCGTACGACATGAAGGATTTTCGACCAAAATTTATGACCGGACCGGGAAACTGCTGTACGATGTGTTTTCGAACGAGAAGCGGACTCCGGTGAAGCTGGAAGATCTGCGGCCGGATTTAAAAGAGGCGGTCGTGGCGATTGAAGATAAGAGTTTTTACACCCATAAGGGGGTGGATCCGCTGACTCCGTTCAGAATTGTTTATAACCTGATTTTCAAGCACCGGCTGATCGGAGGGTCAAGTCTGACACAGCAGTTGGTAAAGAATGCGCTGTTGTCCAATGAACGGACCATTACCCGGAAAGTGAAGGAGTTTATTCTGAGTCTGCAGGTTGAGAGCAGATACAGTAAGGATGAAATACTTTTAATGTATCTGAACGAATCACCTTACGGCGGCACCGCCTGGGGGGTAGGCGAAGCGGCGCAGATGTATTTCGGTAAGCAGGTAAAGGATCTGAATTTGGTGGAATCGGCAATACTGGCCGGGTTACCGCAATGGCCGTCCAGGTTCTCCCCTTTCTCGGGCAAGGCATATGAAGACAGGACGAAAGAAGTATTGCGACGGATGCGTGAGGACGGCTATATAAGTGCGGATGAAGAGAAAAAAGCGCTTGAGGATTTACCGAACGTGGCAATAGCCACCCAATCGGGAACTTTGGAAGCTCCGCATTTCGTGTTTTACGTCAAGCAGCTTTTAGAAGATAAATACGGTGAGGAAGCGGTAGAACAGGGAGGGTTGCGGGTAACAACAACTCTGGATTTGGATCTGCAGAAGCAGGCCCAGGAAATGGTGGCCGCGGAAGTGGAAAAAGTGAAACATCTGAATATTAATAACGGAGCGGCGGTGGTGATGGACGTAAAAACCGGACAGATTTTAACGATGGTGGGAAGCAAGAACTGGTCAGATCCTAACTATGACGGTAAATACAACGTGACTACGGCTTTAAGACAACCCGGTTCGTCAATTAAACCGGTGGTGTATCTGACGGCGCTGCGGAAAGGATATACCGCTTCAACCCTTCTAATGGATACGCCGGTAACTTTCCCGGGAGGAGATGCAAAAGATTACAGTCCGGTAAATTATGACGGAAAATTCCACGGACCGGCATTGGTTCGGGACGCTTTGGGAAACTCATTAAATATTCCGGCAGTTAAGATGCTGGCCATGGTGGGGATAAAGGATATGCTGACGGTGGCTTACGACATGGGATTTACGTCTTTAGAACCGACGGCAGATCTGCTGAAACGGGTAGGATTGTCAATGGCTTTAGGCGGAGGGGAAGTGAAACTTCTGGATGAAACGGCGGCGTACAGTGCGTTTGCAAACGGCGGACTGAGGGTAGATCCGATAGCAATTCTTAAGGTGACGGATATAGACGGAAAGGTGCTGGAAGAATGGAAGCCGACTGAAGAAAGACGGGCAATGAGTCCGGGAGAGGCATTCATAATTTCCTCAATATTATCCGATCCTGAAGCCAGAAAAATGACTTTCGGAACAGGGAGCAGATTGGAAATCCCCGGAAAGACGGTGGCGGTAAAAACGGGAACAACAAATGATAAGAAAGATAACTGGACGGTAGGATGGACGCCGTCGGTAATTGTCGGAGTCTGGGTGGGAAATAACGACAATACGCCGATGAAGCAGGTGGCCTCAGGTGTGACCGGAGCCTCGCCTATTTGGGCCGGGATTATTAAAACAGCCCTGAAAAATAAAACGGATGAAAAATTCGTAATGCCGGATGAAGTGATGCAACTGGATGTAGACAAAGTATCCGGATTCAGGGCGCATGACGGATTTGAGTCAAAGAAGGAATACTTTATTAAAGGAACCGAACCCTGGGCGGATGATTCAATTCATAAGAAAGTGAAAGTCTGCAAGGGAGAGGGAAAACTGGCAACTCCGGCTGATATCGGATCCGGAAATTATGATGAAAAAGAATTTTTCTATTTTAAGGAAGAAGATCCGTATGAATCACAGACCGGGAAAAACCGGTGGCAGGAAGGGATTTTAGCCTGGCTGAATGAGCAGCAGGATCCGAAGTATCATCCGCCGACTGATTATTGTTCAAACAATAATCCGATCTGGGTGCGGATAACTGAGCCGGGAGATAAAGCAAGAGTGAACAACCGGGATGTGAAGCTTCGGGTGGAGGTAGATGATTTAAGTCCGGTACGGAAGATTGAAGTATCCGTAGACGGGTCACTGAAATACACGAACAATTCGGCGCCTTATGAAGTCACCATTCCGAATTTGTTGAACGGGTATCATAAGGTGGATGTGCGGGCGGAAGATGAAGCCGGAAAAGTCGGGACCAGATATGTGGAATTTGCCGTGAATCAGGACTATTCCGGTCCGCCGCAACCTACGGCTACACCAACACCGATTCCAAGTCCGACTCCGACAATGATTCCCGGTCCGTAAGTTCTAAACAGCAGCTATTTTCTGATAACAGTTTTGCCGGTTTGAGAGTTGTAGCATTCGGGGATAAGGGAAACGGGAAAATCAGGGAAAGCAGTGAGAGACTCACAGGGAATAATTCCGTTGCCATCGGCGACGATGACCCATTTGTTATTCACCTTTGCGGCATAGAAATAACCTCCCCCACCCTGAGCGGCTACCGTGCCGCCGGCATACTTACCGTCGTCGGTGGTGAGGGTAACCGAAACCAAACCGGCCGGCCAGTTGTTTTTGGCATATAGTGCAGCGGTAATTTCTTCTTGATCTGTCGGGGCCGGACAGCCCTCTTCCCAAATTCGCAGGCATTTGGATTTAGGTTCGCACCAGGAATAACCGGCCGAGCCGATACAATCATGGGAGTCACGATCCCCGCCTACCAGCTGAGGCGTTGAAGTTGTGGTGGGAGTGGAGGCGGTTTGGTTGAGAACGGTTTTCTTTCCGAACCAGTAAGAAGAAAAGACAGCACCGGTAACAAACAGAGCGAAGGAAATGCCCAGAAGAAAACTCTTCATTATGGGTGATTATATCAGCTGTCAGCCGACTTGACGGAAAATGCGGCGGTAATTTGGTTACGGATAGGGGTGATATCCTCGGAAGCAAGCTGCTTAGTATCGGAGTGGAAGGTTAAACGGAGAGTGAGCTTGTCTCCGTATTTATCGATTAAACGGACATCCTTAATCAGCGGATTGAGATTGGCCAGCTGTTTCGCAATTGCGGCAAATGTGCCCCGATGGGGCAGATTGACGTCTTCAATAATCGGTGAGAATTTAGAGATGGGAGTGTAGGTTTTCAGATCAGTGGCCAGAGACAGCAGCTGATCAAGAGGGATTTCCCAGTAAAGGAAATTATCGGTTTGATTTATATTTATGACGAAGTCGGAAACGCCCAGATCGGAAAGCAGAGCCTCGATAATGCCCTTAAGACGAAGATAATCCGGATTGGCGGTGGAAATGATCAGACGGGGTTGTTCGTCAGGCAGACCACCCGGTTTAGGCAGGTAGACGTTGGCAATTTCAAAAAAATCTAATTTTTCCGACTTACCGAGATTTTTGGTCAGGATATCTCTGTGAGAGGGAGCTAACGCCATGCGCAGGTGTGTCCATTCGGAAGAAAGCGGATTTTTAAGCGGCAAGCCGTTGCCTTTGGAAACCAATGAATAGGTATAAACTTCATTCAGACCCAGGTATTTAAGGGTGGTTTTGATCCGGTTTTCCCAATAAAAAGTCTGATTGTAATCAGGTTGCGGTAATGGTCCGGACATTAGTACCGGCGGAACGTTGTGGTAACCGTATAACCTGGCTACTTCTTCGATCAGATCTTCAGGAATGCTGATGTCATGTTTACGGAAGAAAGGAACTTCAACTTTGGTCGGGGAAACCGGCTTAAAGGAGAGATGTTTAAGGATGGTTGCGGCCCGGTCGGCGGAAATAGGGACGCCGATCAGATCCGTAGCTAACTGATGAACCGGAGCCGGAAGATTTAGGGTAAAACTGTTTTCCAAAACAGAGAGAATGTCCAGGACTTCTGGTTCAGGCTGTCCTCCGGCAAACTGTTTAATTAATTGAATTCCGTATTCCAGCGCGGGCAAAACTTGTTCAGTGGGAAGATCTTTCTCGAATAAAACGGCAGCAGCGGTCCGGTGCGCCAGAGACATGGAAGTGCGGCGGATATACGAGCCGGTATAGGTTTGAACGAACAATAAGATATTTTTGGTTTCGTCGGTAACCGAAGAATTGAGTCCGCCCATGATGCCGCACAGATCAATCAGTGAACCGGATCCGTCTTCAATGACGATGTCACCACCCGGTAAAGTGTGGGTTTTACCGTCTAAAGTGGTAATCGTCTCCCCTGCCCGGCTCTGGCGCAGAATCATGGAATGTTTGGCGATCCGGTCATAGTCAAAAATGTGGACAGGCTGGCCAAGTTCCCACATCAGTAAGTTTGAAATATCAATAATATTGTTTAAACCGCGCATGCCGACTTTCTCCAATTTGGAAACAATTTCTTTGGGTGACGGTTTAACGGAAACATTTTTAATGAGAACTGCCGAAAAGCGCGGGCAAAGCTTCGGATCGATTTTTACTTTCAGGTAATCAACAGTATCGGCGGTAGCGATTTTAGTTTTGCGGCTGAAAGGATCAGATTCGAGTTGGGCGGAAAAACCGGCGGACGGCAGAATGGCGGCGGCTTCCCGGGCGATACCTAAGACAGACATGCAGTCGGGACGGTTGGTGGTGACTTCAATGTCATATACGGTATCGTCATCAATCTGATTAAGGCGTTCGACGGACGGTCCGCAAAGGGAAATGTGTTTCTGAATATCTTTGGGTTTGGCATCAGTGGTGAGGTATTCGCGCAGCCAGGAATCAGGAATAAGGATGTTCATAAAATTTGTTTAAATAAATTATTAAAACTGATTCAGAAATCTGATGTCGTTGTCATATAACAAACGGATATCGTCTATTTTAGTGCCGGATTTCATCATGTAGCAGCGTTCGACTCCCCAGCCGAAAGCAAATCCGGAATATTTTTGCGGATCGATTTTGCCGGCCTTAAGGACTTCGGGATGAACCATGCCCGAACCACCGAGTTCCAGCCAGCCTTCCTTACACAGTCGGCAGCCTTTGCCGTTGCAGATGCCGCAGGAAATATCGACTTCAAATGACGGTTCGGTAAACTGAAAGTGATAGGGACGCAGTCTGGAAGTACGGTTTGGACCGAAAAAACTTTTGACGAAGTATTCGATAGTGCCGCGCAGGTTGGCAATGGTGATGTGCTCATCGATGACTAAGCCCTCAAACTGATGGAACATGGGAGTATGGGAGATATCGGACTGGCGGCGGTAGCATTTGGCAATGTTGATCATCCGGATAGGCGGAGTTTTTACCCGTTCCATTTCCCTAACCTGACCGTTGGAGGTATGAGGAGTGAGAACCAGGGGTCCGAATTTTTTGTCCGGAGGAACATCGACAAAGAAGGTTTCCCAGTCGTCTCTGGCCGGATGATCTTTAGGAAAATTCAGAGCGCCGAAGGCATACCAGTCCCAATCTGCTTCCGGGTATCTGACTCTGGTGAAACCGACCTTTTCAAAAATGGCGGCGATTTCATTAACGGCCTGAGTGACAGGATGTAAATGGCCGATAACCGGTTTAATTCCCGGAAGGGTCGGATCGAAATCGGAAACAGAAGCCGTAGAAACTACTTTGAGGGGGGAAGATTCGATAGCTGAGGAGATGGCGGTTTTGATGTCATTAAAAAGTCTGCCGGTTTCGACCCGTTCTTCCGGCGGCAGGTTTTTAAACTGTCCGGCGATTTCAGCCAGCTGACCACTTTTGCCCAAATATTGAATGCGGATATCTTCCAGCTCTTCGGCAGACCCGGCGCTGATAATTCTGGCCAGGGCTTCATTTTTAAGATTTTGAAGCTTTTGATGCATAAGTTGATTGTACCTTATTTTGATATTTATGACTTAATCGCCCCGGTCGGATAATCAGCCGGGGTGATAAGCCGGTTTTTAAACATGGGCGGCAGACTTACTGTCTGATTTCAGTCTTTTGAGCGTGCTGGTGATTTGTCTTCTGTCCGGATCTGAGATCGGGGCGCCGACCTGATTTAACCAGTGCAACTGCTCTTCCAGGGCATGGATGACATAACCGCCGACCGGGTTTTGGATGCCATCAAGATATTTAATCTGATCTGTAGCTTCCGCAATCCGAGCTGCGGTAGTAATTGCTATTTCTGTACGATTGGCCATTTTTATTCACCTTCTTTCAAACATAAAAAAACTCCCCTTTCGGGGAGATCCGATAAAAAAACACCGGAATACTCCCCTACTTGGACAGAGTAAAGCCGGCGGTTTTAACTACCTGTTTGAAAATTTCAGGTTGATTGGTTGCCAGTTCGGAAAGAATTTTGCGATCAAGTTTAATGGATGACTTTTTCAAAGCGGAGACGAACTGGTGGTATTTGACTCCGAGATCAGACAAAGCGGAATTGATGCGGATAATCCAGAGAGCCCGCAGATCGCGGCGGCGAAGTTTGCGACCGGCAAAAGCGTATTGGCCGGCATGAATAACGGCTTCGTGGGCGGTTTTATACCAGCGGTGCCGACTCATGCGATAGCCTTTGGCTAATCGCAGAATTTTATTATGTCGTTGCTGGCGGGGAGATTTAACACGCATAGAATTAGGATAAAGCCATTAATCTTTTAACCCGACGGGCAATTTTTCCTGTGACTATCTGGGTTTTGCGATATCGGCGCAGCTGAGAAGCTGACTTGTTGCGGCGAAGATGACGACTGAAAGCCACCCGACGCTGGACCTTCCCGGTAGCGGAAATTTTGAAACGGCGGACGACTGACTTACGGGCTTTTTGTTTATTTGCCATGGGGGGAATTATACACGGAAACAGGTACGGACGTAAAGGTTTGCTAATAATTCGAGATCCTAGCGTTTTTTGACCGGAGAAAGCATGCCGGTATATTGCCGGCCGACCCATTTAGGCTGGGAATCAAATGCGGAGATATCGGAAAGGGCGGCAAATGCCTTATCCATCAGCTGCGGGCCAAATTCCTTGCGGCTTAATTGCCGGCCGACGAATTTAACCGTGATTCTGACTTTATGTCCGTCGGTCAAAAATTCTTTTCCCCGATTAATTTTGGTCTGGAAATCGTTGTCGGCCATGAATGGGGTGAGACGGAGTTCTTTGAGGTCAACCTTTTTAGCTCCGGCCTTGCTGGCGCGTTCCTTTTTGGCCAGCTGATAAAGAAATTTTTTGTAATCGATAAGTTTAACTACCGGAGGGCTGGCCAGTGGGGCTATTTCAACCGCGTCAATGTGTTGAGCTTCAGCCTGAGTTAAGGCTTCCGTTAAAGAAACGACACCGATTTGGGTCCCGTCCTGCCGTAAAAGTCTGACTTCTTTAGCTTTGATTTGTTGATTAATACGATAAGTTTGATCGCTCACGAGTTGTCTTTGATTGTATCAAACAATAAGTTTTTCGTCTATTTCCCGACGCAGCTGAGTAATAAATTCGGCAACCGGGAAGGGCCCGCTTTGTTGTCCTGATCTGTTACGGACGGTAACTGTATCAGCGGCTACTTCTTTATCTCCCATGACCAGCATGTAGGGGGTCTTTTGCAGCTGAGCATCACGGATTCTGGCATTCAGGCTTTCACTGCGGTCGTCGAGTTCTGCCCGGATGTTGGCTGATTTCATCCGGGATAAGACCGTCTGAGCAAAGTCCTGGTGTTTTTGGGAAATCGGCAGTATTTTAGCCTGAACCGGTGACAGCCAGGCAGGCAGGGCGCCGGCAAAATGTTCAAGTAAAATCATGAGAAATCTTTCAGGTGAACCGACAATTGCGCGATGCAGCATGATGGGGCGTTTTTTCTGTCCGTCCTGGTCGGTATATTCCAAATTAAATCTTTCCGGCATGACGTAGTCGATCTGGACGGTGGACAGCTGCCATTCGCGGCCAAGGGCATCGGTAGCCATCAAATCCATTTTGGGAGCGTAGAAGGCGGCTTCTCCGGGGCCGGGGAAATAGTCGATTTGATTACGCTGCATGATTACTTCAGCCCACTTTTCAACTTTGTCCCAGATTTCCGGATGACCCAGGTATTTTTCCGGATGTTCCGGATCCCGGGTGGAGAGGCGGTAACGGTATTTAAAACCAAAGGTGTGCATGATTTCCTTAGTCATAGACAGGGCCTTGTCGACTTCAGCATCAACCTGATCTTCGCGGCAGAAGATGTGACAGTCATCCTGAGAAAATGATCTGACCCGGGCCAGACCGTTTAATTCTCCGGGTTTTTCATCCCGGTAAAGCATGGCGAAGTCGGTGTAGCGCAGGGGCAGGTCCCTATAGCTGCGGGGCTGACTGGCATAGATCTGAGTGTGTTGGGGGCAGTTCATCGGTTTGAGAAAAAATTCTTCCTGGCTGTAGTGGGAATGGACGGTGAACATGTCATCCTTGTACTTGTCATAATGCCCGGAGGTTTTGAACAGTTCCGCTTTAGCTACCTGGGGGGTCCAGACCTGCTGATAGTCCTGACGGACCTGAACTGATTCGACATATTCATTAACCAGACGACGGATTAGGGCTCCTTTAGGGGTATAAAGCGGAAAGCCGCTGCCGATAAGGTCGGAGAAGGTAAACAGATCCAGTATTTTACCCAGTTTGCGGTGATCACGTTTTTTGGCTTCTTCAAGCTGGTTTATGTAAGTGTCAAGTTCAGACTGGGTGGGCCAGCAGGTGCCGTAAATCCGGGTGAGCATTTTATTTTTTTCGTCACCCCGCCAGTAGGCTCCGGCTACAGAGATGAGTTTGAAGTACCGGAGCGGTTGTTTGTTCAGGTCGGTGTGGCCGCCACGGCAAAGATCAAAAAAATCACCGGATTTATAAATGGTCAGAGGTTGGTTATCTGCAGAATGTTCTTTGATCAGTTCCAGCTTATAAGGATTGCCGGCAAACAATTCATTTGCCTGTTTGGGCGTAATTTCTTTTCTGACGAATTCTGTCCATTTGGGAGAAATTTGGTGCATTTTGGCTTCAATTTGAGGGAAGTCTTCTTCAGAAATTTTGGCGTCGCCGAGGTCAATATCGTAATAGAAGCCGTTTTCGATGGCCGGTCCCAGCGTAAGTCTGGTCTGGGGCCAAAGCTCCATTACGGCTGCAGCCAAC
>Ga0172379_10005930_pt1 | contig 16724 bp, 15 predicted proteins | sample GrowelOW334metaG_FD_119756 | JGI IMG/M metagenome (GOLD analysis project Ga0172379, IMG submission 119756) | Groundwater microbial communities from an aquifer near a municipal landfill in Southern Ontario, Canada - Groundwater well OW334 metaG | ecosystem: Environmental > Aquatic > Deep... | reverse complement strand
TACCCCTGCTTTGGTTGAGGATATTACAGTAGAGTATTACGGTCAAAAACTTCCCATTAAGCAGATGGGGTCAATTTCGGTTGTTTTACCAAGAGAGATACAAATAACCGTTTGGGATGCTTCAGCAGTAAATGCGATTGCTAAAGCCGTTTCTAACGCTCTTAATCTGTCTGCTTCTCCGGATGGCAACACTGTTCACGTCAATCTTCCTTCTTTAACTCAAGAAAGGAAGGATGAGATTATAAAAATGATTAAAGCTAAAACGGAAGATACCAGAATAAAATCAAGAAATGCCCGCGATGACATAAAGAAAAAGATGAGTGATCAGGAAAAAGAAGGAGGAATAACCGAGGACGAGAGGTTTAAAATTTCAGAAGATATTCAAAAAGATATAGATAAATTTAATAAAGAGATAGACGAAATTTTGGAAAAGAAAATAGTTGAGATAAACGAATAATCTTATATATGATAGTTGATATTATAATTTTTATAGCGGTCCTGGCGGTTTTGGTTTTGGTTCATGAATTTGGACATTATTTAGTTGCCAAAAAATCTGGGATGTATGTTGAGGAATTTGGATTTGGATTTCCTCCCAGATTATTTTCATGGAAAAAAGGAGAAACCGTTTGGAGTATAAATGCCATTCCTTTGGGGGGGTTTGTTAAAATTGCTGGGGAAGACAACGAAACAGCGGATAGCACAGAGCGTATAGCGGATAGTAAAAACAACAGTTCAGAAACCGATATTTCAATAGAAGAAAGAGAAATAAAAATAACCACTCAAGGTGAGATCTACGAAAAAGACATATTTATAGAAGAAAAGTTCTTCCCCAATAAAGAAGAATCTCTCCAAGGAAGATTTTTTCATCAAAAACCATTTTGGAAAAAAACTTTGGTTTTGATGGCTGGTGTGATTATGAACTTTATTTTTGGATGGATTTTGCTGGCTATCGTTTTTAGTTTTGGGGTTGAAAAATCACTTTTGGTTTTAAATGTTGCTTCTAATTCTCCGGCGGAAAAATCGGGAGTAATATCCGGAGACAAAATATTGGATTTTAGCGATGTGGAAAGTTTTGTTTCTTTTGTTTCTCAAAACAAAGGAAAAGAAATAACTTTCTTTATTGAAAGAGGGGGAGATAAAAAAGAAATAAAAGTTATCCCAAGAATAGAAGTTCCTGCCGGTCAAGGGGCTACCGGAGTTGAGCTGGGAGTTGCCGGAATTGGTAAAATGCCATTTTTTCAAGCTATCTGGGAGTCGTTAAAGTCGGCCGCGGGAATGTTTGTTTTTATATACGTTATGCTCTTTAAGCTTATTGCCAGCATATTTTCCGGAGGGGACTTGTTCTCTCAGGTCTCGGGACCGATTGGAATATTTAAGGTTACCTCTCAGGCCGCTTCCTGGGGAATTCTTTCTTTGCTTAATTTGGTGGCTCTAATATCCATTAATCTGGCAGCTATAAACATATTTCCTTTTCCTGCTTTAGATGGAGGAAGATTAGTAATGTTGACGGCTGAAAAAATAAAAGGCAAACCGATAAGCGCCTCTTTCCAGCAAATTGTTAACGGAATCGGTTTTGCTCTTTTGATATTATTGATTATATTTATAAGTATTCAAGATATTAGAAAGTTTTTTTAAAAATTATGTTGCAATCACAACTTCCTAATTTCATAAGAAAAGAATTTCCCAAAGATGAGGAATCATATAACGCCAAGATTTTAATCAGGGCGGGGTTTATTGAAAAATTGATGGCCGGAGTTTATTCATATTTGCCTTTAGGTCTTAGGGTACTCAAAAAAATTGAAAACGTCGTCAAAGAAGAAATGAATAAAATTGGAGGCCAGGAAATCCTGATGCCGGCTCTAACTCCAAAAGAAAACTGGGAAAAAACGGGAAGATGGGACGGCTTGGATGTTTTATTCAAAATAACTTCTCGTGACAAAAAAGAATATGCTCTTGGGCCCACTCATGAAGAAATAGTGGTGCCTCTTTCCCAAAAAGCTCTTTTCTCGTATAAGGATATGCCCTTTGGTTTATATCAGATACAAACCAAATTCAGGGATGAGCCTAGGGCTAAATCGGGTATTTTACGGGGTAGGGAATTTATAATGAAAGACCTCTATTCGTTTCATTCAGATGAAAAAGATCTTGATAAATACTATCAAAAAGTCATAAAGGCCTATAAAGCCATATTTAAGCGACTCTCTTTGGATGCTAAATTAGTTGAGGCCTCAGGGGGAACATTCTCAAAATACTCCCATGAATTCCAGGTTTTTTGTGAAGCCGGGGAAGATAAGATTATTTACTGCAAGAAATGTCATTTTGCCCAAAACAGTGAAATAAACACATCAAAGAAAGGCGACTTATGTCCAAAATGCAAATCTTCTCTGGAGATTTTTTCCGGAGTTGAAGCGGGAAACATATTTAAGCTGAACACAAAATATTCAGAGCCATTCTCCTTAAAATACAGAGACAAAGATGGAAAAGAAAAAATTGTTTTGATGGGATGCTACGGAATGGGAATCTCCAGATTGATGGGTGTAATCGCCGAAGTTTTTCACGACGACAAGGGTCTTATCTGGCCAAAAGAAACAGCCCCGTTTGATTTTCACTTGATAGTTTTGGGAAATAATCCCAAGGCCAAAAAGATTTATAATGATTTAGAAAAGCTTGGCGCTCAAGTTCTTTTTGACGACAGAAAAGAAAAAAGCGCTGGAGAAAAATTTGCTCAAAGTGATTTGATTGGGATTCCCGTTCGTTTAGTAATCAGTCAAAAAACCGGCAATAAGATTGAATTCAAGGAGAGAAAAAACAAGTTAGTTAAGTTAGTTGATTTTTCTTATTTAAAAAGATATTTTAATAGGACAAAATAATTTATGTCACTATTTGATAGATTCAAAACTGATATAGGGATAGATTTAGGGACAGCCAATACTCTTGTCTATCTAAAAGGAGAGGGGATTATATTCAATGAACCGACAATAATTGCCGTTAATAATAAAACCGGCCAAGTTTTGGCTATAGGAAAAGAAGCCCAAAAAATGCTTGGTAGAACGCCGACTCACATAGACGTCATTAAACCGCTTGTAAATGGGGTTATTTCTGATTTTATTATGACCCAAGAAATTCTTAAATATTATCTTAGACGGATAAAAAAAGATTCTTTATTTAATTATATCAGAGCGGTGGTAGCCATACCCACCAACTTAACCGAAGTGGAAAGAAAATCAGTTGAAGACGCTGTTGTTTCGTCTGGGGCTTCTAATGTTTACCTTTTAGAGGAACCCATAGCAGCTGTTCTTGGCGCTAATCTTCCCATAGACGAACCAACAGCCAATATGGTTATTGATACCGGAGGAGGAACAACCGAAATCGCGGTCATTTCTATGGGTGGGGTGGTTGTCTCAAGGAGTTTGAAAATAGCTGGAGATAAATTCACTCAAGACATAATCAGAATGGTTAAAGATGATTTTAGGATGGCTATAGGAGAACCAACTGCCGAGAATATAAAAGTACAAATAGGTTCCGTGCTTCCTTATGGAGAAAAATCTGAGGTGGTGATTGGAGGAAGAGATTTGTCTTCTGGACTCCCCAAAGAGGTGGTTGTTAAAGAATCACAAGTTAGATTAGCTCTTTTGCCGTCAATGAAACAAATTATTGACGCTATCAAAGATACTATTGAAAAAACTCCCCCGGAATTGTCAGGAGATATACTAAGAAGAGGAATTTATATTTCCGGAGGTGGAAGTTTATTAAGAGGGTTTGAAGATTTAATTGAAAAAGAAATAGCGGTAAAAGCCATTAGAGTCAGCGATCCTTTAACTTGCGTGGTTAGAGGAACTGGAATGGCGGTTGAGAGTATAGACAGATACCAAAATCTTTTTGCCGTCTCTATAAAGCCGATAAATTTAGAATAATGAAATATTTTTTTGGCACTCTGATAATTTTGTTGGTCATCTTGATTATTTCTCCTTTGGCGTTTAATAAACCAGCGGGTTTTTCGGGTGGTATTTCAAAGATTTTTAAAATCGGGTCTTTGGTTGAAGAGAATACTCTTCTAAAATCAGAAAATCAGGGTCTTAGGAATGAAATAAATAGAATTACCGCAAAGGCAGATAATTTGGAAGAAAATTATATTCCAGCTAAAGTTTTTTCTCTATATCCTTTTAATACCAAGAGTCGGTTATATATTAATAGTGGAAGCTACTTAGGAGTCAATAAAAACGAGGCAGTTCTTCTTGATGGCGAAGTTATTGTAGGGAAAATATCCAATGTTAATCAAAAAACTAGTGAAGTAATAACTTTGTTTGACCCATCTTTTTCTTTGCCAGTAAGAATAGGATCCCAAGAAATTGACGGTTTACTTGAAGGAGGATTAAGCCCTAAAATATCGTTCGTTGATAAAACTAAAAGCATTAATCCTGGGGAAGAGATATTCTCGGCTTCTAAAGATTTCTCCTATGGATTATTTATCGGCACGATTAGTTCGGTTGGAGAAAGCTCTTCGGGGGCTTTTTTGGAGGCCACTATTGATCTGCCTTATTCTCTTACAAATCTTAGGAATATTTGGGTTGTAAATTCCATTAATTTAAATGGCCAATAAGCATATTTTTCAGAGAAAAAATTTATTATCAGGATTGGCTTTTTTGTTTTTATTTCTTCTTATATTTTATCTTGATTTTTCTTTTCTAAATGTAAAAGCCAACTTGGGATTAATTTTGGTTGTGTCTTTGGGTTTTTTTATAACCGATGTTTTTGATTTTTTACTCTTTCTTCTACTGGGATCGTGGCTAGTCAAATTTTCTCCTTTCTTTTCTGGTGAAATAGTATTTCTTATTATTGCCGGGATATTGACGTTTTTTGCTCTTAAATTTTTGTTTTTCAGACGTGATTTATGGATTTTTATTTTGTTTGTTTTTATCTTTCAAGTTATTTTTTGGTTTATTTTTGGAGGATTTGAGCATCTTAATATCTTTGGTTTTGTTGTGGAATTTGTTTATAATGGCTTATTATCTTGTTTGTTCTTTTTCTTAGGACTATGGCTAGAAAAGAGATTTTTTTAGAGGATGCGATTTTAGACGATTTTTCCCAAGGTTTAGAAGCCGTGGAAAAACCCGTCTCTTTTTCTGTGTTCAAAATTGTTGGGCTCGTAATCTTTGCGGTTATTCTGTTGTTTGCTTTTAGATTTATTTACATTGGATTTGGTGATGATTTTTATAAAATTAGAGCTTTGGCCAATGCCGGACAAGAAATTATTTTAACAGCTCCAAGGGGAGTTATCTATGACAGATATGGGACATCTTTGGTTGCCAATAATCCCAGTTTTGACGCGGTCTTATCTCTTTCTCAACTTCTAAAAAGAAGAGATGAATTGGATAATCTTTTAGAAAAAATAAACATAATAGTTCCTTTTGATAAACAGACCATAAAAGATTCAATTCTATCGGCTAATTTAGAGAGACAATCGCATCTTACTCTTTTAAAAAATATATCTTTGGAACAGAGCTTGGCTATAAAGAATCTCAATTTTGATTTTCTTCTGGTAGAAAACAATTTCTCCAGGAGATATATTGACGGAGAGGTTTTTTCACACGTATTAGGTTATGTAGGACTAGTGAGTCGTAATGATATAGACACTGACGAAAGTTTTGATTTAAATGATGAAATAGGCAAAAGTGGTTTAGAGGCATATTACGATAAATATATTAGAGGTAAAAAAGGAAGCACGGTGGTTTTCAAAGACGCTTTGGGAAATACTATTGAAGAGAAAAAATTTTCCGATCCTGTTTCGGGCAGTAGTTTGACCACTACTTTAGATGCTGATTTACAAAAGTTCTTTTATACGGAACTTAAAAATCAACTTAATTTTTTGGGCAGAAAATCAGGAGCTGGGCTTATTATGGATCCATCAAACGGTGAAATTCTTTCTATGGTGAGTTTGCCAAGTTTTGACAATAATAACTTGTCATCCTCTCTTTTTTCCGATTCTCTCAGGCCGACATTTAATAGAATAATTTCTGGAATATACAGCCCGGGGTCTACCATCAAGCCGTTGGTGGCTTTTGGGGCTTTAGAAGAAAAAGTAGTTGATCCTTTTTATTCGATTTTTTCTGCCGGTTACATAGAAATTCCCAATCCTTATTTTCCAGACAAACCCTCAAGATTTGTTGATTGGAAAGCACATGGCTGGGTTAATTTGTATTCAGCCCTGGCTCGTTCCAGCAATGTTTACTTCTACGAAGTTGGTGGAGGATTTTCCTCCAAAGGCGGATCCGCCTTGGGCGGAGAAAATCTAAAGGGTCTTGGGGTTTATAGGTTAATAGATTATTGGAAAAAGTTTTTATTAGATAAAAAGACAGGTATAGATATTATCGGCGAATCGGTTGGGGTCCTACCAGATCCGGAGAAAAAAGAGGAAAGAACGGGTCAAATTTGGAGAATAGGAGATACTTATAACGTTTCCATAGGTCAGGGAGATTTAATGATTAGCCCGTTAGCTCTTTTAAGATATATATCAGCCATTAATTCTAAGGGGAAACTTTTCAATCCTTATTTAGTAAAGGAAATTAAAAATAATTTACAAGAATCTGTTTTTACTAAAAATCCGTCTTATGATTTGATGGAGTTTTCTGATGTTAATAATTTTTCCGAAGTTGAAAAAGGAATGATGGATGGAGTAGAAAAAGAATATGGAACCTCTCATATATTGAATGGTATTCCTTTAAAAATTGCCGCCAAAACCGGAAGTGCTCAGATAGAAAATAATGCCAAAGTAAATGCATTTTTTGTTGGCTACAACTTGCTTCCAAAGGAAACAACGCAGATAAGCGCAGATGAGAATATCGGCGACAATCCACGTCTTGATCAGGGTGAATCTGCGATACCTCAACAAATAGCTGTCTTAGTGCTGATAGAAGACGCCAAGGAGGGTAGTTTAAATGCTGTTCCGGTAGCCAAGAAAGTGTTTGAGTGGTATTATGAAAACAGATTAAAATAATTATGAATTCAGAACTTCGCTATCACGTGACAACTGGAGAATGGGTCTTGGTTAATTCTAAGCGCTCCAAAAGACCCAATGAACTCAAAAAGAAAATAACTCCTAAGAGGAAACCTTCTCCTGTAAACTCTTGTCCGTTTGAGAACCCTCAAAAAAATGGTAATAGATATCCATATTTTTGGTTTCCGGAAAAACTGCCGTTGGAAAAGTGGGAACTTCAAGTTCTTGAAAATAAATATCCGGCCGTTTTTGATGGTCCTAAGGTTAGCGTTAAAATAAAAAAAAGGGGAATATATGAAACAGTTTCTGGGTTTGGACATCATGATCTGCTTATTACCAGAAATCATTTTAAGTCGTTTCCTGATTTGGGTGACAAGCAGGCCTTAAATGTTCTTTTGGCTTTGCAAAAAAGATACAGACAATTAGCTATAGATAAAAGAGTTAAATATATTTCTTTATTTCATAATTGGGGAGCACAAGCCGGAGCTTCAATCTTTCATCCTCACTATCAGATTTTGGCCTTACCGGTAGTTTCTCATACCATCAAAAGATCTTTAGATTCTTCATCTGAATATAATAGAAAATATCATCGTTGCATTCATTGTGAAATTATTAAAACCGAAATTAAAGATAAAAAAAGAATAGTTTTTAAAAATAAAGAATTTATTGCTTTTACTCCGTTTGCTTCCAAAGAACCGTATCAGATTAATCTCTTTCCTTTAAAACACTCGGCTTATTTTGAAGACGCTTCTTTAAAAAACTTGTCATTTCTCACACAAATTTTACAAAAAATTCTGAATTTAATCAGAAAAAATATTAATGACCCTGATTATAATTTCTTTATTCATACCGCCCCGGTTTTTGAAAAAAATAAACACTCTCGCTACCATTGGCACATTGAGATTGTTCCCAAGTCCAATATTTCTGCTGGATTTGAATTAGGAACAGGAGTTGAAATAAACTCTGTTTTTCCAGAAGAAGCGGCAAGAATATTGAGAAAATAGTATACTAAATACAGTATATCGTATACCGTAAAAATGAATAAATCTATTAAATCCAAACTAAAGAAGTATTTTTCTTATCCCTGTATACGGTCTACGGTATACAATTCCCGTTCCTTCACCCTTGTAGAACTCCTCGTTGTTATAGGTATTCTTGCCGTACTCACAACCGCAGTCATTATCGTCCTCAACCCTGCTGATTATCTTGCTCAAACTAGGGACTCTCGTAGAATGCAAGACCTCTCTTTACTCAATAACTCCCTCCAGAACCTAGAAGTCATAGACCCCACCCTTTCCTTTGGAACATCTCTTACCGTCTATGTCTCCATCCCTGATTCTTCAGCAACATGCGACAATCTTGGTCTTCCTTCTTTACCTACGGGATACATATATAATTGTGTTACTATAACTAACCTTATCAAGACAGATGGAACAGGTTGGATTCCTGTCAATTTTACTACTCAATCCGTTATTCAACTTTCATCTCTTCCTATTGATCCCACTAACTCTGCTTCAGATGGACTTTATTATACGTATATTCCAGGAGGATCTTGGAAACTAGCAGCTCTTATAGAATCAAATAAATTTATTTCTGCTGCTTCTAATGACGGAGGTGGAGATCCAATTAGATTTGAAAAAGGAACTGACCTCTCCTTAGTATCTAATGGTCCCAGATTATGGTTAAAGGCGGATTCCTTGGGGATTTCTGATAATGATCCAATTTCAACTTGGAACGATATGTCTGGAAATAATAATAATGCCGTACAAAGTAATGTAAGTTATAAGCCGATCTTAAAAACCAATCAAGTTAATGGAAATTCGGTAGTTCAATTTGATGGAATTGATAATTATCTAATTGGAGGACCAACAGGAATTTCTGGTACTAGAGGTCAAACTTTATTTATAGTAGCTAAAAGTTTGAGTTGGTATGGAGATCCTGTGGCTGTTGTTTATTTAGGTTCTTCAACCGGAGCAGACGGACAATTTAAATATTTCGGATTTAGAACTGCTCCGTTGAGTTTCTGGAGATCGATGGGAGGTGCTTGGATTAAATTCGGAGAAGGATTTGATCAAACTTCTTTTAAATTAATTGATCAACAAGATTCCACTGGAGGAACTAACTGTTCTGGCGGTCTCTATGTCAACGGAGCGGCTTATAGTTACAACGCTGCTGATGGTTGTGCTGGTACTTCAAATACTGACGACGACGAATATTTAATCGGAGCTTCGCAAGGAGCTAGTAATGTGGAAGGTTTTTCTAACGTACAAATTGCTGAAATTATTCTTTATGATCACACATTAACCACAGGAGAACGTCAAAGCGTAGAAAAATATTTAAATAACAAATACGCTTTATATTAAAATAAATTTATGGAATCCTACGAAAAAATTGCAAGAATTTTAAGAACCGATAAAGATGTTATAAAAAACGTTCAGGATAAGCTTGGCAAAATTACCAATAAAGCCAGAATGCTTGATGAAATTTGCTCTGACAATGAGGCAATAATGCTGGAAAAACTAAGCTTTCTTGGTCTCAAAAAAGATTCCAGCGCCAAACAAATATTTGACGCTCTTATAGGAAAAATAAACAAGGACGATAAAATTCTCAATTCGGTTTTAGGAAATCCATGTCATTTTGAAGTTGGTGGATGCCAAAAAATAATTGAGGCGGTTAATCTGGTGGTTGGTAAAAAAGAAGGATTTTTTATAAAAAAAGACAAGTTTATAGAAATATTGGAAAAAGAACCGCCTAAAAAGATTCTTTCCGCACTTGGTTATCAAAGCGTTTCAGAGATGCTCAAAAAAGAGGACTGGAGGGAAGTAGCCAGCGCCCTTAGATTTGTAGAAGGAGCTGAATGGATAAATATGTTTTTTATCAGGCATTATCAAGATTTGTCCAGCGCTGATTTTGAGATAAGGCCAATAGAAATCATTTCTATCAGCGACAGATGGAAAGAGTTGGCTCAGAAATTTGTTGAAAAAAAATATCACAACATTAGCCACTTAAAAGAATTAGGAATAATATTTGTCATTCCTATATCCTTGGATATCCCCGGAGAACTCATAAGAACCGTGGCTCTCTTATTCCATTATGTTAATGAAATATCTTTTTATTCGGATGTATTCTCCGCCATAGGCGGATCCGCCTCGGGCGGAAAAAAGATAATAAATCATAACTTTTTTGAAGATTTTTCCTCTCTTTTAAGAGGCGACGTAATTGATTCTAAGGAACTGATAAAGGAAGGAGATTGGATGGTTACTCAAAGATATTTAGCCAAAGACGACGAAAACGACTGGCGTCTTTTTTATCCTCACGTTAACCCGGAGGCCTTGCATTGGGAGAAAGCAGAAAAGAATATTGTTGAGTTGGCAAAAAAACATGGCTTGGATGGAGATTTTGCTTTCTGGGCGGGGCTGAATTGGATAGGCGATTATTTTTCTACTGATACCGGGATAGAAGTTCTAGTCAGCTTTAATCTTATAGATACCTCAATGGCTTTAGTTAAAAAGGTTGAAATGATTAAGTATCTTTATCATCATCAGGAGTCACTATGGAATAAAATATTTTCTTCCTATTTTGGTGAGGGGAAAATGGAAGAAATGACTAAAGAGAATATCACTAAAGGATATATTAGTATATAATAAGTCCATGCAAACATTGCGAGAAATAATAAAAGATGCTCAGTTACACAATGTAGCTGTTGGGCATTTTAATATCTCCGATTTGGCGGCTCTTAAGGGAATTTTTGATGCTGCTTACGCTTTGAAACAGCCCGTTATTATAGGAGTTTCAGAAGGGGAAAGAGATTTTATAGGCATAAAACAAGTTGTGGCTCTTATAAAAAGTTTAAGAGAAGAATTTTCCATCATAGACGGATCCGCCTCGGGCGGAAATTTTCCTATTTTTCTTAACGCTGACCATACGCATTCTTTTGGTAAAATAAAAGAAGCGGTTGAGGCCGGATTTGACGCAGTTTTGTTTGATGCCGGAAAAGAAAATATTGAAGAAAACATAAGAGAGACAAAAGAGGTTGTTAATTTTGTCAAAGAATATAACCAGAAAAATAATTGCGATGTTTTGGTGGAAGGGGAGCTTGGATATATAGGTTCCGGGTCAGTTATTTTAGATAGAATCCCAGAAGGTGTTTCTGTTAAAAAAGAAGATTTGACTAAACCCGAAGATGCCAAAAGATTTATAGAAGAAACGGGAATAGATTTACTGGCGCCGGCACTAGGGACTCTGCATGGAATGTTTTTGGATGCTTCCGACCCCAATCTTGATGTAGAGAGAATAAAAGAGATAAAAAGCATGATTGATATTCCCATGGTTTTACATGGGGCGTCTGGGGTTTCTAACGAACAATTAAAACTGGCTGTTTTGGCGGGAGTATCTATTGTTCATATCAATACAGAACTTAGAACTGCCTGGAAGAGAGGTTTGGATTTGGCTCTTTTATCTCGTCCCAACGAAATCGTTCCTTATAAGATACTTCCCGAAGTAGTTCATGAAGTGGAAAAAGTGGTGTCGGATAAAATAAAAATACTAAGTGGCGTATAACTGGGCGTCGTATACCGAATACAGAAGAAATGATTGAATTTATAAAATCTAAACTTAAGAAGCATTTGCTCTATCCCGGTATACGGTATACGGTATACGATACCCGTTCCTTCACTATGGGTGAGCTTTTAACAACAGTTGGTATTATAATCGTTCTTTCGGCGGCCACAGTTATTATTTTAAATCCAGTTTCTTTTATACAAGAAAGCAAGGATGCCAGAAGAATATCGGATTTAAACAACCTTAAAATTGCCGTTGAAAAATATAAATACTCGGGACTGGGTAATTTGTCTTTGGGTAGCGTTAATACTTTATATATTTCCATTCCCGATTCTTCTACAACATGCGCAAACTTAGGACTTCCCGCAATTTCTGGGTGGTCTTACAAATGTGCCCCTACTTCAACCTTTAAAAATGTTGATGGAACGGGTTGGATTCCAATTGATTTTACCAGAATAACATCGGTTGGACCTTTTATATCTGATCTTCCTATAGATGAAACCAATGCCGTATCCACATCTAATTTTTATGCTTATGCTGTGGATAGTAATGGTGGATATATTTTGACCGCTCTTTTGGAATCAGAAAAAAAGATAAAAGAAGTTGCTTCTGGTGACGGAGGTGGAGATCCCGTCAGATTTGAAGCTGGCATGAATCTTTTTTTGTCACCTAATGACCCAAAATTATGGCTTAAAGCCGACTCCCTAAATCTTTCTAATAATGATCCAATTTCAACTTGGGATGATCTATCTGGAAACAATAATGATGCCATACAAAGTAATGTAAGTTATAAACCGCTTTTTAAAACCAACCAGGTTAATGGAAAGTCGGTAGTCCAATTTGACGGAGCAAATGATTCTTTGGCTGGAGGAGCTTTGGGAGTAAGTGGCTCTGGAGCTTCTTCAGTGTTCTTTGTTGGAAAAAGTTTGACTTGGTATGAAGATGGGGTAAAATTCTTTTCCTTTGGATCTTCTTCTGGAGCAGGAGGAACAACAAGGATTCTTTATTATAGGAATGGCCCTTTTGATGGAGTTATCGGTTATACCGATGGATATTCAGTCATGAGAAATACGGGGTTTGATTATAGTAATTTCGGTATTTTTTCTGTGACAAATAATAGTGGAGATAGATATAGGGACCCAATATTGAGATATAACGGAACAATTGGGTCTTTCTATACCTGTGATTCTTGTAACGCCGTTCCTAATCTTACCGACGAAATTTATACAATTGGTGGAACACTCAGTGCTAATTCACAAATGGCCGAAATTATAGTATATAACAGAGCTCTTTCTGACAATGAACGCGAAAGTGTAGAAAAATATTTAGACGGTAAATATTCTTTATACTAAAAATTATAAAAAATAACGGATGCATAAATAGCTTGATTTATCTTGTTTTTTCGTTTATCTTATATACCTGTATACTGTATACGGTTAACGATTTCATATGTTAGAAATAATAGCTCAAAAAAGAGAAATATTAGGAAAAAGATTAGAAACCCTTTTAGACCAAGGGCTTGTTCCGGCAGAAATTTACGGACAGGGATTTGAGAATATTCACCTGTCTGTTCCCGTAAAAGAATTTTCTAAGGTATTTAAAGAAGCTGGAGAAAACAGCATTGTTAACGTTGTTATAGAAGGAAAAACCGTTCCGGTTCTTATTTATAATGTTCAAAGAAATCCGCTTAACGATAGTTTTATCAGTATTGATTTTTATAAAGTTAATATGGATAAAAAGATAACCGCCGACATCCCTATAAAATTCATTGGAGAAGCTCCGGCTGTTAAAGAAAAAGGAGGCACCCTAGTTAAGGCTCTTGAAAAGATAGAAGTAGAAGCCCTGCCATCTGATTTGCCACAATTTATAGAAATTGATTTATCTTCTCTTATTGATCTGCATCAAAGCTTACGTATCAAAGATATTAAAATATCCGATAAAATAGAAATTCTTGATGAGTTGGAAAGTGTTATTGTCACCATAGCTGAACAGATGAAAGAAGAGGTTGTTGAAGCTCCTCCTGTTGTAGAAGGTGCTGAGCCAATAGAAGGTCAACCTCAAGAGGGAGGACAAGAAGCCCCTGCTACCACTCCAGAACAAGCAAAATAAAACCCCCTCTATAAAGGGGTTTTATTTTGCTATTTATTCGTTATAATATATAAAGGGACAGCCCTGATTTTATGATGTATAAACGCATTCAGGATATAATCAAAAAATCGGAAGATATCAGCAAAGGAAGGTCTAATTTCAACAGGATTAACCTTTCTTCTTTGGGAACCAAAACAATCATTGTTCCTTTGAAGAAGATATCTGTTTTTGTGATTATATCTTTTGCCATATTCTCTTTTATTTTAGGTTCGGCTTATGCCCCTATAAACAATGGCTATCTTTTTGCTGCTTCAACCAGAGAAGAAGAAAGAGCTCAATTGGAAGCTCAGTTAAAGGACTTAGAAAAACAAATTAGTGATTATGAGAACACGGTAGAACAGTATAAAAAACAGGGCAAAAGCTTGGAATCGGAGATAAAGACCATAAATGCCAAGATAGCCAAACTTAATCTTCAGATAAAAGCAATAAATCTTAATCTGGATCGTCTAGATTCAGAAATTGACAGTACCAAAAGCAAAATAACCGAAACGGAAAGCGATATAACCATAAATAAAAAATCTCTCTCTTCTATACTTCAAAATATTTATGAGAGCGAAACCACGAGCGTAATTGAAATGGTTTTGGCCAATCCAAAACTCTCTGACTTTTTTTTGGATATAAATAATCTTATGGCTGTTCAAGATAATCTTAGAATTGCTTTGGAAGAAATAGTCAGATTAAAAAACCAATTAATTGATCAAAAAGAAGCATTAGCTTTGGAATATGAAGATATATCGCAACTTAAGGCATACCAAGAATCACAAAGAAGTTTGGTTAAAAAAACGGAGGACTCCAAAAAAGAGTTATTAAAAGTCACCAAAGGCCAAGAATCAAAATATCAGGATCTTCTAAAAGAAACACAAAAAACTGCCGCTCAAATAAGAAGTAGAATCTTTGAATTTTTTGGAGGAGGAGAGTTGTCTTTTGGCGAGGCCTATAAATTTGCCAAATTAGCTCAAGACGCAACCGGTGTAAGGGCCGCTTTAATACTAGCTGTGTTAGACAGAGAATCGGCTTTAGGAAGGAATGTTGGAAAATGTAAATACAATGTTAATCCTTATTATCCGGATAGAGCCAGTAATCCGACCACTATGCATCCCACAAGAGATATTCCAATATTTTTGGAAATTACCAGTGAACTTGGAATAAATCCGGACAGCATTTTTGTTTCTTGCCCCATTCCTTCTGATGGAGCTTATGGAGGAGCTATGGGACCGGCTCAATTTATTCCTTCTACCTGGAATGGATATAAAGAGCAAGTATCTGCCCTGACGGGAAATAATCCATCTTCTCCTTGGAACAATATGGATGCTTTTATGGCTACGGCTCTTTATCTGAAAAGTGCTGGAGCTGCCGGTGGAAGTTTGTATGATGAAAAAGTGGCTGCGGCCAAATACTATGCCGGCGGAAGATGGAAATACTATATTTCTACATATGGAGAAAGAGTTGTCTCAAGAGCTCAGAGTTTTCAGGAAGATATAGATGTTTTAAACGGCTGATTTTCTAAAAGCTTTAATTATCGGATCTAAATCACCCTCAAGTATTTTTTCTATATTATGAAATTTCTTTCCGATACGATGATCGGTAATTCTGTCGTCGGGAAAGTTATAGGTTCTTATTTTTTCAGAGCGTTCCATTGAGCCGATTTGTTCTTTTCTTATTGCTCCCAAAGAGGCGGCTTTTTGTTCTCGCATAGCTTCAAAAAGTTTAGCTCTTAAAATTCCCATGGCATTTTCTTTATTTGAATTTTGAGATCTTTCCGTTTGAGAGGCAATAACTACGCCTGTGGGTTTGTGTAAAATTCTAACAGCTGTCTCAACTTTATTGACATTTTGTCCTCCGGGCCCAGAAGACCTAAAAAAAGATATTTCCAAATCACCTGGATTGATAACCAATTCTTTTTCTTCTAATAAAGGCAATATGGCTACTGAAGCGGTTGATGTATGAACTCTTCCCGATTTTTCCGTGTTGGGAACTCTTTGAATTCTGTGAACTCCCGATTCTTGTTTGAAATCTTCATAGACGCCCTGTCCTTCTATTTTCCCCACAAAAGTTTTATATCCGCCAAGTGATGTAGTATTGGAATCCATAATAGAAAATCTCCATCCCTTTTTTTGAGAATATTTTTGGTACATATTAACTAATTCTCCGGCAAAAATAGAGGCCTCATCACCTCCTGTTCCAGCCCTAACTTCAATTATTAGTTTATTTACGTTTTCCATAATTAAAAAGGGTGTAGGGGATAGGATATGGGGTTCTAGAAAAAACTATACCCTAATACCTTCTCTCCCTAAACCCTAAACTAGCTACTTAGTTTTGGAAGCTTTTTTGACTTTCTTAACTGCTCTTTTTTCTGATTTCTTTCTAACAGAAACCTTAGATGCTTTTTCTCTTCTGGCTTTGAATTTTTCAACGCGTCCGGCAGTATCTATAAGTTTTTCTTTACCGGTATAGAAAGGATGACAAGCATAGCAAATTTCAACCTGTAATTCCTTTTTGGTTGAACCGACAGTAAACGCGTTCCCACAGGCGCAAGTTACTTTGGCATCGGGGAAATATTCTGGATGAGTATCTTTTTTCATATTTGTAATACTGATAAATAATACTTTTTTTAAGGGAAAAGTCAATTCTCTACACGCCTTTAACTCTCTACTTTCCACTTGACACTTTAAACTGATTTTGTATACTTATCCTTACCACAAGAAGAACCTTGATAATTTAATAGCCCGTATTGCAGATACGGGATTTTGAAAGTTTTTTTAGTTGTCCCTTTCACAAACTATTTTATGTTTAACACGGACTTTCACGGAATTTATTTTCGGTGTCTGTCCGTGTATAAGTAAATTTAGTTTGTATTTTTTGAGAGTTTGATCCTAGCTCAGGATGAACGCTGGCGGCGTGGATAAGGCATGCAAGTCGAACGCTTTGTAGCAATACAAGGAGTGGCGAACGAGTCAGTAATACCCTGGTTACGTACCCCGAAGTGGAGCATAGCTAGCCGAAAGGTTAGGTAATTCTCCAT
>Ga0172379_10005929_pt1 | contig 16724 bp, 16 predicted proteins | sample GrowelOW334metaG_FD_119756 | JGI IMG/M metagenome (GOLD analysis project Ga0172379, IMG submission 119756) | Groundwater microbial communities from an aquifer near a municipal landfill in Southern Ontario, Canada - Groundwater well OW334 metaG | ecosystem: Environmental > Aquatic > Deep... | reverse complement strand
CTTGATTCTTTGCGTGGATCTTGGAACAGACGTACTCCCGGCAATTGCTCTCGGGGTAGATAAGGCAGATCCGGACATAATGGAATCTCCACCAAGAAATCCGAAAGAAAGAATTTTAAACAAAAAATTTATAATACATTTCGTTTATCTTGGCATATTCATAGGAAGCATCGTTACTTTTTATTTTTACTTAACACTCAATTCGTACGGAGGTGAAACAAGTTATTTAAAAGCATCAACATCTGCGTTTGTGTTATTGGTATTCATCCAGATGTGGAATGCGATAAATTCACGCAGCTTCTCACACTCGATATTTAAAATAGGTTTTTTCAAAAACCCTCACTTAATCGGCGCAATCGCAATATCTATAATCGTAGTGTTTGCAATGGTGCAAATACCTTTTTTGCAAAAAGCGCTTGGAACAACAGGGTTAAACACGCTCGAATGGCTAATGGTAATCGGAGCATCATCACTTGTATTTGTATTGGAAGAACTAAGGAAGATTTTATTTAAAGGAAAATTCACATGATATGTCGGGATGATCGCCCTCGGCGATGTTACCCTATAAAACATTATTCCGTGCAACAAACAACAGAAAAAAAAGAACCGGTCTATCTTAGGATAAAAGTCACTCCAAAAAGCGCAAAAACAGAAATAACAAACACGCTTGATGATGGAACAATAAAAATTCGTGTTGCAGCACCTCCGGAAAAAGGCAAAGCGAATAAAGAACTTATAAAATTCCTGAGCGCACATTACAATGTACCAAAAGATGCAATTTCAATAATAAGTGGCAAGTCAGATCATTTAAAGCTAATCAAAATCAATGCAGTATAAAAAAGTGAGTAAAAAAGGCTTGAGCACGCGTAGTATTTCCGAACCTACGGGTCTCGTGGGTCCCGAGGGAGGAAATACGAGCCTAAGCGAAAGCCTTTTTTATGAACAACAGCTCGGAAGGGGATATCCCAAGGGGAAACCAGCTGTTTCCCCTTGGGCCAAGCCTAAGAAATCTTTAGGACAAAACTTCTTAAATAATGAAGAAACTCTCGCGAAAATAATCACAGCGGCGGATTTGTCAATTACCGACCAGGTGGTCGAAATCGGACCCGGGCATGGGGTTCTTACAGCAGAACTGATTAAAAACGCCGGAAAAGTAACATCCGTAGAACTTGATTCCGAACTAATACCAGAACTTAAAGAAAAATTCAAATACGCCAAGAATTTTCAATTAATGAATCAAAACGCGCTTGAATTCATACCACCAAAAACACCTTATAAATTAGTGGCGAATATCCCCTATTACATCACCTCCCCTATCATTAATCATTTCTTGCGAGAACAACTGCCGGAATCACGACCTACGGTAGTGGTAATATTGGTACAAAAAGAGGTCGCGGAAAAGATTTGCGCACGAAATGGAAGCTTAAGCATACTGGCAATACAGGCACATCTTTTCGGAACTCCGGGAATAATCGCAACAGTCCCGCGATCTCATTTCACACCGGCACCGAAAGTAGATTCGGCAATTATAAAAATAACTATCAATAAACCGATAATAGAAGATGCTGAAATTAAAAAACTTTTCACAATTATAAATGTCGGGTTTTCACACAAACGCAAAAAACTGATAAGCAATCTTACTCAACTGGCAAATATGACAAAAGAAAAACTATCAGAAATCTTCCGTAAATTGGGATTGGATGAAAACATAAGAGCGGAGAGGCTAACAATAAACGATTGGATAAAATTATCAGAATATGTCACCTAAACCACCGGACAAAAAAGGCGAATTATTACAATTCCCGACACCAAAAGGATTCTCACTCGCGGAAGTAGTGGCGCGTTCGCAAACCTTGCAAGAAATTGAAGCACGCTATCGGTATTTCGCGAGAAACGGAGAAACAACAGAATCTACGGAAGGATCTGATTCAGACGCTCGCCTAATCAGGATAGCTCTCGTATTAACAAGAGAAATACAATCTCCGGACGAAGAACAATTGGCAAGAGAAATACTTACCGGATTAATACAGGGAGGATTACCACACCAACCGATAAATCTACGGGAGATAATAGAAATATGCGTAATGAGAGCACAGGCAATAGCGACGGTCGATGAAGACTATGAGCTGGCAGTAAAACTTATAGCCATTTTGCTAAATGTAAGGCGGGATATAATAGAAAATCCGCCGGAAGAAAGTCGAGAGCTGGAACAAAAAATCAGAGAATTATTCAATATAGAGCCAAATCCTACCCGATAAATTCCAAACATCGCATCACCGCTTCCTTAAAAGTTGTCCGTAATTCTAAAGGAGGCGCACTTATAAACTTTATCAACATCCTCGATGAATCATAACCATGACCAGGTGATCTTTGTCGAAAATTCGAGTCGCAAATAACCAATAAGGCAACTCGACCGGAAACTGTTTCTTGAACAATATTAACAACCTGCTGCTTGCAATATGCATACATATCCTGATCGTAAATCAACAGATGAGCAGGAAACTTTTCGCGACTTTCTCCACCCTGTAATTCAATAAAGCCCGCCAAAGAACCACCTACCTTATGTATGTTGAAATTCGAGGGAAAACCAAGTTCATTTAATGCATCACTTATAAGTTCTCTCAATCCATCATCCTCAACTCCGATTAAAACATTTGTTTCTCGATTAAAGGGAGACATCGTCAACGATTAAGGCTTGTTTAAGCCAAAATACTACAGCAATACAGCGAATAATTCAAGCGAATAGTAGAGAAAATGTGCCTCAAGATTCCAACATGATTATTACGAAAAAAGTTCGTACAACAACCACATTCGGGCCAGTCCAAATCTGTTAAGTTTACAATCGATTGTTGCTTTAAATCACAGTGCATTTATGTAAAGACGAGCATGCTCAACCTGCTATAGCCAAACCATGCTGAATTTTGCAGAAATCGACAAACCTGTTTCCCCATTGATCCCAAATCATGCCATCAGCAAATCCCCACCCCCTTCAAATCCTCCTTCATATCCTCGCAAGCCTCTCTCGCGGCATCGGCATAACCATCAGCCCCGTATTTCTCCTTATCCTCATAAGCAAAAATTATTCCCCTACTTGAATTCACAATTGCACCAAGACCATCTTTATTGAAACAAGGTTTAACATCCGCCGCTCCCCCACCCTGCGCTCCATATCCGGGCACCAAGAAAATCGCCTGTGGCATCATTTTACGCAAAACACCGGCCTGCTCGGGATAAGTCGCACCAACCACGGCTCCAACCGAAGAATATCCGCTCTCGCCTATCTCGTCAGCCCCCCAAGACTCGACATAATGAGCCATCAATTCATAAACCCTCATATGCTCATTCTCGGCAAAATCCTTAGGAACTTTTTCGCCAAAAATATCCTGATCCTGAAGCTCGCCGGAAGATCTATTGGAAGTTTTTACCAAAACGAAAATCCCCTTTCCATGTTTCTTACAATCTTCAATAAACGGCTTAACGCCATCATATCCAAGATAAGGCGTGACCGTTAAAGCATCCGCATCCAAACCCTTCACCTTGGTACCAAACATCTCAACATCGCCCAAAAAAGCCTTCGAATAACCTTCGGCCGTCGAACCGATATCATTCCTTTTGGCATCGGCAATTACAATTAACCCTTTCGATTGCGCATATTTACAAGTCTCCTCAAACGCCCAAACGCCCTGAAAGCCATATTGTTCATAAAAAGCTATCTGCGGCTTAACGACAGGGACGATATCCGCAACCGCATCAATTATTCCTTTATTAAACTCGAAAAAACATTCGGCAGCAGCCTCTTTCGTCATGCCTTTCTTGTCTGTAATTTTCTTAACAATACTACCTGGAATCTGTTCAAGCCTTGGATCAAGACCGACACAAATGGGATTACCTTTTTTCTGAACTGCGGATATAAGTCGATCTGCGAAATTTTTCATATAAAATTTATTAAATCAGAACAAAGTATATACCAAGATGTTTTTTCATAAAAACAATTCACAGATTACATCAAAGATTGCCGAAAAATAAATAAATAGTACCATTAAAATAACAAATAACACTCTTGTTTATGCAAGCAATCTCAAGCCCAGGAACAAATACGGACAACCCGCCAGAAGACACAGCCCCTCTAGCCGGGGATCTTGATACCTTAACCGCAAGAGAAATAGAAACACAACTAGGTCTAAAATACGGACCATATGGTATTATTTGGAACCACGATGAAGTCATTATTGAAGATCCGATTAGACAAGCACCTCCTCCATGGTCAACAGACGAACTTGGGAATTACGTCATGATGAAAATTAAAACACGCCCCATAAGAATAGAGGTAGCTAAATCTGACGGATACACTCTTGAAAGATTGAGAGAATGGCCACTAAAATGCTCAAAAATAATTGAACAAATCGAAGCGTGGCGAACATCGCACCCTCTTGCACAACAATAACGCTCTTTAGTTAATACCCGCCTTTACCGCCCACTCTGCCGGATTCGCTTTAAACTCCTGTATCACTGCAACCTTATCCGCAGGAATATCTCCTCTTTCGGAAGCAAAACCAATCAAATCCGTAAAACCGGTCAAATTAGTTAAATTTACATTGCCTTCCTTGAACGCAACCGCCGCCTTTGGCATCTCCCAACTTACAATCGCAAAAATATCCGTAACCTCGCATTTACCCTCTCTTCTAACAACCTCGGCAACTTTTACACTACTCCCACCTGTAGAAATCAAATCTTCAACAATCAAAACACGGCTACCTTCTTTAAGATCACCCTCAATCTGTTTACCTGCACCATGCGCTTTCGGTTCCGGTCTAATATAAATCATAGGTTTCTTAAGTTCATAAGCCAAAAAAGCCGCCCAAGGAATTGCCGCCGTAGCAGTACCTCCAATATAATCCGGCTCCTTTATCTCACCTTTGGAAATCTTCTCGGCAAGAACCTCTTTAAAAGCCTTAATAACAGTCTCACGACCAGCAACATGAGAAATCATCATTCTGTTGTCGCAATAAACGGGAGATTTGATACCTGAAACCCATGTGAACGGAGGATCGATACGAACTTTCACCGCGCCAATATCGAGAAGCGCAGTTGCAACACTTTTTGAGATGTTTTCCATATAAATAAGTTAAATTTTATTCAACTGGGAACAGTATCTCATTTTCTTTATAAACCTCAAGATAATCAAGAGAAATATGTTGATCAAATTCCAATGCCATTTTTACCAAATCGCTACCTCCTGGGCACCCCATACCTTTTTCACTTAAATAAATTACAACTTTATCAGCCTCCGACTTAACAGAGTCAACTTCCAAGTCGGTACAAGTATTTATCGGAACAGTAATGAAAACAATATTCATAGCGGAAGAAAGTGTAACCGGATTCTTATCAACCTCCTCGCGCTGAATCATACATTCGGGTTCCCACAAACTGCATATAGATTCGGTGCTTTGACTCACGACAGGGATTTGACCACCACAGCCGGAAACAATCATTAGAAATAAGATTATTCCGAATTTTTTAGATATATTTTTCATAAAAACTACCAGTTGTAAGTTATTAATTCATTCCTCAACCCATTCCATATCGAGAATTTTATAATAATATCCTTGAGAAGCATGATCAACCAATGACATAGAAGCAAAAGGGAAATTTCCATACAAATTATCATCACTTTCAAAAGCAGTTCCGCTTAAAGTAACACGAATCCATTTATCATCATCGAAAGTTACCCCATCCAATCCATCCCAAATATCAAATTCCGAATCTTCGAATACATACAATGTCGACACATCAACAAAAGACTCTTCGACATCACCACTCACAAGAACGCTACCACCATAAGAATGTAAAAGACGATATCCATTATTTACAGGATCGGAATAATCAAACGGAACATCCAAAACAAAATTCTCATCAAAAGACAAAAACTCTTTTTCATAATCGACAACAAGCGACTCTAGAGACTCAATGTAGTCAGATTCTGTCACGGAATAAGCTGAAGCCAAAGATTCATCGTAAGAATATGAAGTCATAGCCTCATTGAAAAAATCCAAATACTCATAAGCATAAGTTTCATAACCCGAAAGCCAATCAAATAGAGCTTCTTGTTGTAACGAATTTTCACTCTGCAAATCATATAAATCATCAAAATTCGCCAGGAAAACGACAGCTTGGTCGTAAGAGTCTTGCATCTGGGCAACATCACCAGAATCAAGAACCCCATTGCCAAGAAAACCGGAAAGGTCATAAAACTCACTGTGTAAATCATAAACCGAATCAGTAATTAGACTGCTGAAAACAAAAACTGACAACAAGGATTCACCCGGAAAAACAAATTCAGAACTACCATTCAAGAGTGAAACCAAAACAGAATTATCATCATCCCAAGTAACACTATATCCGCATAAAGTATAATATATATCCGTTAAGTCAGACGGGACATTATAATCAAAAACACAAAACGGACTACTTTCAAAGACCGAACTTACCGGAATGCCAAAGAAATAGCTGTAATCAATCCCGCCTTCTCCATCTATATAATAAAAAAGATCGAGATAAGTGGGTTGAATCGTTGGATACATCAAGTACCATGTCGAATACCAACTGTTATTATAACCGGATGGATTTTCTATATATATTCTCAAGTCATCAATGTCAAAATCGCCGATATAAACATTCTGTAAATTTAAACCGAAATAAGGATCTTCAATTGTTAAAACACCATCTTCCACTTCTGAAACAGTAGCGCCATAAATACTCTCATATTCATCAATTGTTATAAGCGGATCGTAAAGGACGATTCCCCCATCTCCGTCCTCCAAAACAACTCGAAGCCTATAAATCAATTCGAGAGCATCCTTCCTTGTCATTTTTGAATCCAAATCGGAATCAAAACCAACAGAATCACCATTAAAAGAATATTTCAAATATCCACCATCGCTTTGATAAATGATATTCGTATCCAAAAAGACATTTGAATAAGAATCATACCAATTATAACCGGCATATTCTTCACCCGGAGTACCATATTGCGACTCCAAAATCATTTTCATCGCCTCGGCGACAAGAACAATGTAACCAGGCTTGTAACTTCCATCTTCATACCCGCTTACCCATCCTTGGATTTGAGCATAGCGAACATATTTAACATACCAAGCATTCATATCCAAATCCCAAAAATAATCATCAGTACCGTTAACGGCATCATAATTTGCAACATAAACCTCAACATATTCATCATCCACGCCGGTGGATAAGACCAAAACTTTCGCCAACTCCGCACGATTAATTTCATCTAAGGTACCAAAAGTACCATCAGCATATCCATCGAAAATGCCCCATTCTTTCATCCAATACGCCGCCTCAAAATGATCCGAATAAAGATAACGTGCATCGTAACTCAAATCACCATTGGCATCATACTGATCATATGGCAGCTCTCCTGCCAAAACCACTTGCGAAAAACTCAAACACGCCAAGAAAACACCAAACGAAAGGAATTTTCTTATGTCCATTTTTATTTTAATTAAAATTTTATTAGCAAATAAATATCTGGTCTTAAATCACGGGGAAAACTTGCCTTACTTCATCATAAGCTTCCTTGTAAACCTCAAGTCGATCAAGCGAAACAGCCTCGCTCAATTCCAATTCGATTTTCGTTAAATCACTTCCGCCATCGCATGTCATCCCATCTGCAAACAAATTAATCACCACGATACCATCATCTTTTTCTATGGAATCAACTTCCAACCTGGTACAGACATCTTGCGGTACAGTTATCGTCACAATATTGTTATTACCGGACAAAACAACCGGATTCTTATCCACCTCCTCTCGCTGAATCATACATTCTGGTTCCCACAAACTGCATACGAATTCGGTACTTTCACTTACAACCGAAATTTCATCACCCGATTTATCACTACAACCGGTAAAAATCAGTAGAAATAAAATTATCCCGAGTTTTTTAGATATATTTTTCATAAAAACTACTGGTTACCAGCTCACCTTCATCCCCACATTATCCCTATGCCATTTCGCCAAACCGTCAATTTTTCTCGCCATTTCCCCGCTCATAACAGGTCCTTTTTTGCAAACCGGAACACCCAAACCATCAACACAACAATTTCCACAAACACCGGATCCACACTTCATATATCTCTCAATTGAAACCTCAATCGGAACACCGGCTTTCTCGCAAATATCCATGGCTCCTTTCATCATAATTTCAGGACCACAAGTCATAACCATATCTATTCCGCCTGCGGCAATTAATTCCTGCAAAATAACCGTATTGTAACCTTTCCGCCCCATGCTTCCATCATCAGTTGCAATATGTAGCTTAACACCTTCCATCTTCTCAATCCTATCTGTATATAAAAGCAAATCCTTATTTCGCGCACCAACAATGAACTCAACCTTACATCCGTTTTTAACCGCTTCATGCGCCAAATAATACATCGGCGCCGCACCATAACCGCCTGCCAAAAGCGCAATATGCTTATCCTTCAGGACAGTATATCCATGTCCATAAGGACCTCGAACACCTAGCTTGCCACCAACCTTAAATTCTTCATGAAATTTTTTACTAAAAGGTCCAACAGCCGCAATCGTAAGCCAAAATTCCTTATCGTCGCAATAAGCCACGGAAAAAGGTTTTTCATTCACGCGAGGCATCCAAACATTAACAAACTGCCCTGGCTTCGCACCCAAACCACTCTTGAAAACATAAGTTTTCACAGTCGGATTTTCCGTCCTAACTTCGGCAATTTTGAGAACCTTTGGAATATCGTGCATGTGGATAGCTTATAGATTATAGCTTGGAGCTTATAGATTTAAGAGAGGGATTTAATTCTTCTCTTTCTCTTTTCTTCACTAGCATCTTTACTATCTTCACTAGTCTACTAGGTCCTCTCTTTATTTCTTCACCGCTTTCCCAATAATCTCGCTCAACTCCTTAACACCCTGTTCTTTCATCCACTCATCAATCTCCTCGTTAACCTTCGAGAAAATCTCCGCACCCCTATAGTAAACTCCGGATCCAATTCCAACCAAACTCGCCCCGGCCATCATAAATTCAATCACATCTCTCCCAGTCAAAACACCACCCATACCAATAATGGGGATTTTAACAGCAGTCGCAGTATCCCAAACCCTTTTAACCGCCAAAGGTCTGATACCAGGTCCACTCACACCGCCAACCTTATTCGCCAAAATCGGCTCAGCCGTATCTATATCGATTATCATTCCAGGCCCGAAAGTATTCGCAATCGTCAGCCCATCAGCTCCGTTAGCCTCACAAGCCTTGGCAATCTCGCCAATATTGGAAACATTCGGAGATAATTTAATAATTACAGGAATCTTTTTAACAACTTTCTTAACAATCTTTGTAACAGCGCCTGCATCAGGACAACTACACGCAAACGGTCGCCCGAACTGATCTTCGACATTCGGACAAGAAATATTAACTTCAATAATATCCGGCCCAATCTGTTCCATTTGACCGGCAATATTTTCAAAATCGGAAATTTTACCGGCAACAATATTCCCAATCAAAGGAACTCGCTCCTTCCATTCAAGATATTTGCCCAGCTCCTCTTTCGCCTTTTCAATACCACCATCAGGAAGCCCAACCGCATTTATATAAAAATGTTCAGTTCCCATCATAACCGGACCCGGATGCCCCTCGTGTCTAGTCAGCCAAACGGATTTGGAAGTCACACCTCCGGCACCATTTCTGGCAACATTCTTAAGAGAATCACCTGTTACACCAAGGATACCCGAGGCAAGAACAGTTGGGTTTGGGAATGAGACTCCGCAGAAAGAAATAGATTTATTCATACGCGAATAAATTTAAAAGACTTGAAACAATATGTCAAACCACTTCCCCTCCGCACACCACAATCGTAGGCCATCCAACCAATTTCCATCCGTCATAAGGCGACCAACCGCATTTGGTTTTATATCCACCGGCTCCAACAACCGCCTCTTTCAACATATCCACAACAACCAAATCCGCATCATATCCGGCCTTAACCGCACCTTTATTTTTAAGTGAAAAAATCTTGGCAGGATTCTCGCACAAGACCTGAACACATCTCTCAATAGTTAACTCGCCATGATTCACAACATCAAGCATTAATGGCAATAAAGTTTCAAGCCCGGGAACACCGGAAGGAGCTTTCTCATAAGGCAATTTCTTTTCCGAAACTGTATGCGGGGCATGATCCGTCACAACATTATCAACAAAGCCCGACTTAAGAGCCGAAAGTACAGCCTTCCTATTGGATTCAGATCGCAAAGGCGGATTCACTTTCACGAAATTACCATGCTTCTTATACTCATCCTTATTCAAAAACAAATGATGAGTCGCAACTTCGAAAGTTACATTTTTACCTCTGAATTTCTTAATAGCCTCAAGTTCACGAGCCGTACTAACATGCGCAATATGCAACCTCGTTCCATATTTTTTTGCCAAATGAAGAGCCTTCTTAACCGCAATATAAGCCGCCTCGTCATCTCGAATTAAAGAATGAACCGAAGCATCATTAACACCTTCAAATTTCTTTTTTCTCTCCTCAATTCTCGCCTCATCTTCGGCATGCACAACAAGCGGAATGCCCTTAACAGATTTGAAAATCTTTTCCAAATCCGCATCATCCCCTACAACTAAACCACCTGTCGATTTGCCCATAAATAATTTAACACCACAAGCATTTTTCGCTTTCTTAATCTCGGATAAATTATTCCCAGTCGCAACAATAAAAAACTTATAATTACACTTCATTCGTCCTTCCGCCAACTTATATTTGTCGGCAAGCCGACTAGCAGTATCAATCGGTGGATTATTATTCGGCATATCGAGAACAGTCGTCACCCCACCTTTCAAAGCCGCACTCGAACCGGTCACAAAATCTTCCTTATGCGTACCACCCGGCTCCCTCAAATGAACATGAGTATCAATAACACCAGGAATAATAAATTTACCTTCGCAATCTATAATTTTCGCATCTTTATCGGTAATACTCGCGGCAACTTTCATGATTTTTCCACCTTCGACCAAAACATCAGCCTTCTTTTTGCCTTTCGAGCTCACGACCGTACCATTTTTTAAAAGTAGTTTGGTCACGGCTACAAGATAGACTAACAACTTGTAACTGGCAACTAGAAGATATGAAACTTACAGTTTACAACTTACAATTTGCAGAAAAAATTCCTTCCTACAAACTGTTAGTTGTTAGTTGTCAGTTACTAGCTTCTTCAGCATCGCCATCCTCACCGCCACCCCGTTCGTCACCTGCTCAAAATATTTAGCTCGTGGATCGTTATCAACTTCGGGCAACAATTCATCAACTCTCGGCAAAGGATGCATAACAATCATTTTTTTCTTCGCCGATTCCATCAACTTCGCATCAACCTTATAAAACCCTTTGTATTTCAAATACTCTTTCTCGCTCGCAAATCTCTCCTGTTGAATTCTGGTATCAGCAAGCACATCCAACTCGCCAATCACACTCTCCAAATCAGAAGTTTCAACCACGTCATGCCCACACGATTTTAAGCTCGAGACAATCTCTCGCGGCATCGCAAGCTCTTTCGGCGAAACAAAAACAAATTTTATTTTCTTGAATTTTTTCAAATATTCGCATTCAGAATGCGGCACCCGTCCATACTTAAGATCACCAACCATACCGATAGTCAGCCCATCCAAACCGCCAAATTCTCGCCAAATCGTAAAAACATCGAGTAAACCTTGCGTCGGATGATCGTTCGAACCATCACCCGCATTTATAACCGGCACAGTCGCTCCCCTAGCCAACTCCGCAACAGATCCCGCCTCGGCATGTCTCATCACAATAACATCAGCAAATAGCGAAACCACATGACCGGTATCGTACAGACTCTCCCCTTTTTTAGCGGAAGAAGTTTCTTTCATTTGCGCATTACTAATAACAGATCCGCCAAGCCGCAACATGGCAGTCTCGAAACTAAACCTCGTTCGAGTCGAAGGTTCATAAAAAAGAGTCGCCAAAACCTTACCCTTCATTATATTGGAAGACTTTTCTTTCCGCGCAATCGGCATCAATTTTTCAGCCTCGGCAAAAATCTTAAGCAAATCTTTGCAATTCAAATCTTTCGAGCCGAGAAGACCATTTTTAAGCATGAATACAATGTTATTTTATTGAAATAAATCTAACACGCTAATCCACAGACACCAAACCATTTTTCATTCGAATTTTATCACCAATTCTCAAACCACTCTTGCTCAAAGTAAAATTAACAATTACCGGCAACTTATTTTCTCTCGCGACTATCGCAAGATGCGACAATAAACTACCGCGATCTGACAAAATCCCATCAATTAAATCAAAATATTTCGTCAATTCAGGTCCAAGATTTTTCGTATATAAAATCTTCTTACCGGGATACGCACCGCTATCAAGCTCCTTTTCGGTCACCAAAACACCTTCCGCATCCCCGGAAGAAACAACCTTCAACTCCTCCTCAATCGAAACAGGATTCCAAAACAAAATTTTAGAAAAACTGAAACTGGAAAATTTTAAATACTCATCTCGTCTCTTTTCGCATTCTTTTTTCGAAACATGTCCGGAAACAATCTCATCCAAACGCACAAAATAATTACCATCAGGTAAAAACTCTCTCAATGTATTAATATCTTTCACGACCAACCATCTACTAAACTCCCTCAAGCGCCCATAAATCAAAGCATATTTTATCGGATCGTGGAGAAGTTTTTTACGAATTTCGCTCATACCATCCCACCATTTTTTAACACCCGCGGAAACAGACTCGGAATGTTTTTTTGCCATAAAATCCGACTCATCGGAAACATCAAGACTATTGCCCTTCCAACCCATACAATCAACCTTGAAATCGAAATCGACTCCTGTGTCCACAAGTCCATCCGAACCAAGAATTCCCGAGATCATCCCGCAATCTTTTCCCAAAACCGCCTCAAGTTTACTGAAGGCGACCCCTGCCAACAAATTTATTTCAAAAACGACCTCGTAATCGGAAAAGAATTTTTTCAAAAACTCGGACATGCCGGAAACGACCACGCAATCCTCAAGCGCAATTTTTAAACGAGCTTTTATCTCATCAAATCCGCGAAGAGATATCCTGTTTAACTTAAAATAATTCTTAAAAGTCATAAAAACACCACTCAAACTCGAGAGTTTCGGTTTGGGATACAAGCCAGACAAAAAACTATAAGAGGGCAATAATGTTTTTATTTCCTCCTCCCTATCCACAAACAATTCATTACCAATAATTTTAATTATATTACGAGCCTCGTATTCAATCCCATACTTGCGATAAACTTTCTCAACCGGACCGCTTTTTGCATAAATAAGGTCAAGTAAATCTCTCGTCACTTGAGTCGGACGGGGCGCTATTTCGGAAATTTCAGTCTTCTCAAAATAGAACCTGCGCCCTACAGGCAAAACACTATCCAAATATTTATAAGACTCGTACTCGTTTTTATCAACAGTTGTTATGGGACGAGTTTGCAAAAAATACCATTTCCCATTCTTCACACACCACTCGATATCTTGAGGAAATTTGTAAAAATTTTCGATTTTCTTAAAATTCTCAACCGCCTCATTAAATGATGGTAGCTCACATTTAACAGAATCCGTCCAAAACAAATTGGTCTTTTTGGGTTTTATTTTTCCACTCACCAAATCCTCACCAACACCTTCATGATATTCAACAACCATTTCTCTTCCACCCAGAGGATTTCTGGTAAAAGTTACACCGGAGAAATTCGGATCTATATACTCCTGAATTATTATTGAAAACTTATTGAGATCACCATTTAGAAAATCATTAGCATGGGCGATAACTTCTTTTATCGCATCTGTTAATTTATCGGGCAAAACATCCAATTTCGTCTTAAACTGCCCCGCGAAAGACTGATTCGCGCAGTCCTCAATAAGAGCACTCGACCTAACCGCATATTTATCACATTTTAATTCCTCGTGAATTCTATCAGCTTTCAGATGATCAAAAGAAACAACGTCATCAGTAGTTAAAAACCGAAATTTCGGCACATTAAGCCCAAGCCTTTTCAACTCTTCAAGTCGAACTGTTTTTGATCCGATGTTATTCATAAAAGGTGAATGAAACGGCTTGAGCCCGCGTATTTATTCATACTCCCAGGGCTTATTATAGCGACCTATAAATGTATATCCTCGTGATTCGAGCTCAACTCCGGTAATTTTTGCATCAAAACAATTCACATAATCATCACAAACGGTTATTACCGTACTTCCGGCCGGAACTTGCGAAAACTTATCCTCCAAATCAACAGACGGCGTATACATAATCGGGATATTTATACTTCCTTCCATATGCCACTCCTCGTATCTCCAGGGTTCTCTGCAGTCCACCAAAACGACTCCATCATCAACATAATCACTTACCTCGTCGCTGGTATAAGTAATTTTATATCTATCTTCAGAATACTGCTCGGAAAAATCTATATTGCCAACCCATTCACCTCCGTATTCCACCCACCCGCTCGCACCACCTTCCAAATAAGAAGCTGTTAACTCTTTTGTCCTCAAAAACTCAGCAACCTCCTGTCCACGAATACCTGACCAACACAAAACATATATAAATTTATCCGCAGGCAATTCAATCCATCTACCGGCTTGAAGATCCGCATATCTGATATGAATAGCGCCCGGGAAATATCCGTTTTCATATTCCAAATCCTCACGAGCATCAATCACAATATAATTATCATTACCACTGTCCAAAACAGCCTGGAAATCTTCATTGCTGATGCTGATACCCGTATCAACCAAATAATCGGTACTGGAAGATCCATCGCCCTTCTCACTCGTCGCCTCTATGCCTTCAGTAACAACTTGATTGCTTTCTTCATCCAAAAATCCCTCACTCAAAACTCTCACACTCGAACTTTCAATCTGCACGGGAACGAAGTCCTCAAATTTAAACGCCATAACAGTCGCATACCTGGTATAAGAAGTACCCTCGTATAATGTAAGCTCAAGAGAAGACGTTTTATCATCAATTTGAGTAAAATTATCGAGAGTGATTTTCTGTGTATTCACATACCAACCCTCAAAAGTCTCCAAATCTACGGATTTCTTGGAAATATCATAAGCATGCTCAATATCCCCGGAAACGATAGACCCATAATAATCCTTAATAAAAATCACAGAAGAATTGCTATCAAATTCCGAACTTATATTTGAAACAAAAGCTTGTCCTTCCTCGATAGAAAAATCTTGAGAATTAGGAGCACTGGAAATATCCAATTGGCTTATGTCCGTCTCCGAAGAACCCGTCCCCGTATACTGCTGTTCACTCTCGGCAGACAGCTCCGAATAAGTCTGACTTTCGGCAAGCCACTCGTTATAAGCCTTATTTTGCTCATACCACCCATATCCGTAAGCGACACCGAAAGAAACCAATACAATCCCAAGAACCGAAACAAAAAAGAAAGATCCCTTTTTGGCCTTAATGACAAGAAATTTTGTTTTTATAAAATTATAAGAAACACTGAAACTCGCGCCCAAAAACAAAACGGCAATTGCGAAAATCTGGCTTACTTGAGCCCCAACATTAAACAAAAAATCCGGAGGCGGAACGGCATAGGCAATTTGTGAAAACAAAAAACTAAACAAAAGCGAAAACAAAACCAATGATTTCAAACGACCAGCGCAAGGACGCAAGGCATTCCTTGCGCAATAATATAAACTATTTTGCGTTAGCGAAATTCCTTTCATATTTAGATTTTTTATTAAACAAATCAAATAATACAAACATCCGATTGTATTGTAAAAAGAAACCTCCTAAAATAACCTCTGGTCTTCCTTCCCTTACTACTCACTTCTTGCTACTTCCCACTTCATTAATCTTATCCGACGGCACCATCCTAACCGGTCAATCATTCGGAGCACACACCGATTCGGAGGGCGAAGTTGTTTTCAACACCGGGATGACAGGATACCCCGAGAGTTTCACCGACCCTTCTTATAAAGGTCAGATTTTGACACTCACATATCCGCTTATTGGCAATTATGGAGTACCTGATATGGGAAAAGATAAGGATAGATTGATGAAATTTTTTGAAAGTGAAAAAATTCATCTCAGAGGTGTTATCGTATCGGAATATTCGGAAAATTTCAGCCATTGGAGCGCAAAAAAAAGTCTGGGAAGTTGGTTGAAAGAATTCAAAATCCCGGGAATAACAGGTATAGACACTCGTGCGCTAACACAAAAAATACGAGAAAAAGGAACAATGCTCGGACGGATAATTGCACATAAAGAAAAAAATCCAAATCTTAAATTCACCACTTTCCGCGCCCCGGATTTGGACAATGTAGTAGCGGAAGTTTCAATAAAAAAAATAACAACTTACAAACGTGGTCGTAAACATGTCGCACTGATAGATACAGGTTGCAAAACAAACATTATCCGCGAATTTTTAAAACGCGATATAACAGTTACAAGATTCCCATGGAACGCAAATCCATTCGAATCAAAAACTAAATTCGATGGCATGTTTTTCTCTAACGGCCCTGGCGATCCAATGCTCCCGGCGCAAACACACGAAACGATGCGGCTGGCGATAAGCAAAAATCTACCAACATTCGGGATTTGTTTGGGATGCCAAATAATGGGAATTGCCGAAGGCGCAAAAACTTACAAACTTAAATATGGTCATCGCG
>Ga0172379_10005927_pt1 | contig 16732 bp, 14 predicted proteins | sample GrowelOW334metaG_FD_119756 | JGI IMG/M metagenome (GOLD analysis project Ga0172379, IMG submission 119756) | Groundwater microbial communities from an aquifer near a municipal landfill in Southern Ontario, Canada - Groundwater well OW334 metaG | ecosystem: Environmental > Aquatic > Deep... | reverse complement strand
TTTCTGATTGTAGGTCCGCACAATGAACAAGTCCTATCTTGATTATTTTCTCAAGATTCGCCTTCCGATAATTGTTTTCGTGGCGCTTGCTTCGCTCACATTCACCTATTATATCTCCCGCGCTGAACGGGACGGTGTTGGCTATGAGCCGGTACAACCGATTCCATACTCGCATAAGCTGCACGCAGGAACAATGGGTATGGACTGCCAATACTGCCACACTGGCGCATCCACATCGCGTCACGCAATGGTGCCGCCGCTGAACACCTGCATGAACTGCCACACTATCTCGCGGAAGAATATGCCGAACATCATCCGCTTGACCCAATACTATAATGAAGGTAAACTGATGCCGTGGAAACGGATCCATAAGCTTCCGGATTACGCTTACTTCAATCACAGCGTGCATGTGAATAAGAATATTCCCTGCCAGCAATGCCACGGCAATATCCAGGAGATGGATGTGGTAAAGCAGGCAAGTTCATGGACGATGAATAATTGCATCAGTTGCCACCGGAATGCACCGGTCATACTTGCCAATATTCCCGGGATCAAAAAAGGTCCCGAAAACTGTTTCGCCTGTCACCGATAAAAATATTTTATGAAGACGAACTCTGAGCGTAGAAACTTTTTTAAAAAAGCGGGTCTCAGCGCCATCGGCGCAGCCCTCGCCGGCGCCGTACCGTTTACACTGTTCTCCAAGACACAGCAGGGAACAACGCCGGAACAGAAAAATTCTATCTCCATCACAATCAATCCGATGGCAGTGAAACGGGAGAAGAGAAAGTAAGCATGGAACCTTCCAACACGAACAACGAATCGAAATATTGGAGAAGCCTCCGCGCATACCATAATGATCCTTCTGTTAATGAGGACAAGGCGCGCGAGTTTGCAAAGGAAGTCACCGGCGACTTCGATTTGGACTCTATGTCCCCGATCAGCCGGAAACAATTTCTTGCTTTGGTCACCGCCTCGGCCGCATTCGCCGCTGCGGGATGCAGCAGCTACCGCGATAAGGGTCAGATCGTTCCCTACACAAAGAAACCGGAAGAGATCACCCTGGGCAAAGCAAACTTCTACGCTTCCACATTTATCGATCAGGGACAGGAATACGGAATCCTGATCAAAACCCGCGAGGGTCGACCGATCAAGATTGACGGCAATCCGGATCATCCTATTAACAAAGGAAAAATTTCCGCACGCGGTCAGGCAAGCATTCTCAATCTGTATGATCCGGAACGCTTAAAAGATCCGATGTTCGTCGATTCCGGAATTCTCTCGAAAAGTACATGGAAAGAAGTGGATGGACGCATCGTTGCCTCTCTCACCTCCGCAGTAAAAGAGGGGAAAGAGATCGCTATTGTTGCACACACAATTACTTCTCCCTCCGCGAAGAAAGTATTGAATGACTTCACCGCGAAATACCCGACGGCAAAAATCTATTCGTACGAACTGTTCAACGATCTGAATCGCCGTTCTGCGTGGACGAAGTCCACCGGCGGCTCGCTCTTCCCGTTGATCAAATGGAATGAAGCGAAAGTAATTCTCGCGCTGGAATCTGATTTCCTCGGCAGCGAAGGAAATATTGCCGAACAGACACGGATGTATGTTGAGAACCGGAATGTCGACAACGCAAAGAATATCAGCAGAGTGTATTCTGCGGACGGCACCATGAACTCCACCGCGATGAACGCGGATTACCGCCTGCGCGTCCGTCCGGACCAGCAACTGGAATTTATTCTTGCGCTAATCAATGAGTTCAAACCGGTCGGCAAGGGTTCGATTAAAGAGTTTGCAGTGAAGAATGGTATCGATGCTTCTGCAGTGAAACAGTTAGTGAAGGACTTGGGCGAAAATAAAGGTAAGTCAATCGTTCATGCAGGGAACGGACTGCCGGAATCTGTTCACATCGCCGTGAACGTCCTGAATGAGATCCTTGGAAATTCAGCACTCTATAACAGGGCGCAATCAGGTGTGGATCATGTCGATCCGACAAAAAAAGAAGAGTGGGAAGCGCTCGTTACACGGATGAATAACGGCAGCGTCGGAGTTGTTCTCCATTGGGATTCCAATCCTGTTTATCATTTTGCATCGGATCTTGGCTATGCAGAAGCATTAAAGAAAGTCGGCGCAGTTGTCACCTTTGCAGAACAGCAGAATGAAACTACTGCGGTCAGCAATTACGTTCTGCCGGTCAACCATGAGTTTGAATCATGGGGCGATCACAAAACCCGCACGGGAATTGCAAGTTTACAGCAACCCGTTATTGATCCTCTCTATAATACACGTCAAAAGGAAGCGATCCTGCTTGCCTGGACAACCGGATCCTATGCTGTAACAGATTATCATGATTTCATGATGAACCGTTGGGAAAAAGAAGTCTTCCCGGCAACCCGTTCCAGTGTGGAGTTTAAAACCTTCTGGTTCTCCGCACTGCATGACGGTATGGTGACAGTAAACGAACCGGCAGCAGCGGTCCCATCGGTCAAATCCGATGCATTAAACAGTGTTTCGACAGTATCTGTATCTAATGACTTTGTCTTGTTCCTGCATGACAATTATTTTGTCGGGGATGGACGCTATGCAAATAACGGATGGCTGCAGGAAATGCCGCATCCCGCATCGAAGATCGCGTGGGATAACTACGCTGCTCTTTCCGTCGCTACATCGCGCGAGTTGGGAATTGATGAAGGTGCGATGATCGAAGTGGCAGTCGGCGGACGAAAACTGGATCTGCCTGTGCACGTGCAGCCTGGCCTTGCGGATAAGTTCATTGCAGTGATGCTCGGCTACGGCCGAACTGTAGCAGGAACAGTCGGCACCGGTGTTGGATTCAACGCAAATATTTTCATTTCCAAAAATGCTTCACTCTCACCGTATCTCTATTCCGGTGTTACAGTGACGAAGACGGGTGAGAAATACAATCTGGCCTCCACGCAGGAGCATCATCAGCTGGATGACACATTCCTGAAAGACCTTCACAAGAAGCGCGAGATCATTCAAGAGGGGACTGTTGTTCAGTATCTTGAAGATCCGAAATTCCTCGAAAAAGAACATCACGCCACCACCATCATTCCCAAAATAAAGTATGACGGTGTGAAATGGGCGATGGCAATCGACCTGAATAAATGCACCGGATGCGGCGTCTGTACGCTTTCCTGTAACGTGGAAAATAACATTCCTGTAGTCGGAAAAGAACAGTTAGGCAAGGGACGCGAAATGGCGTGGATACGGATCGACCGGTATTTCTCTGGAACATCCGAAGCTCCGAGCGTCAGCAATCAGCCGATGCTCTGCCAGCACTGCGACAACGCACCGTGCGAAAACGTCTGCCCGGTCATCGCCACCACGCACAGTCCCGATGGACTGAATCAGATGGCGTACAATCGCTGCGTCGGTACGAAGTATTGTTCCAACAACTGCCCATATAAAGTCCGCCGCTTCAACTTCTATGATTTCCGTAACGAGTTTAATGACGGATATCAGTACCAGCAGCCGCTGAACATGTTGCACAATCCCGAAGTGACTGTTCGCTCGCGCGGTGTGATGGAAAAATGCACTTTCTGCGTCCAGCGCATTATGGAAGGACGTCAGCACGCGATTGAGGAGGGGAAAGTATTCGACGGCAGCGGTGTGACCGTGGCATGCCAGGATGCGTGCCCGGCTGATGCGATCGTGTTCGGCAATATGAACGACAAGAACTCCGATATCTATAAATATCGCCATCATGAAATTGGGTACCACGTGCTGGAAGAGATCAACGTTGCACCGAACGTTACGTATGTTGCCAAACTTCGAAATGTAGAAACTCAAACGGAGAAAGCATAGTGTCATCCACAGCATTAGATTATTCAAAAGAAATTTCCGTCATCGAAGGGGTTCCCACCGCCGCTTCGCTTGACGAGGCAATCGTTAAACCGATCAACGAATTTCCGCAGCGGAACTGGTTTATTGGTCTCGCCATCACCGGCACTATGCTGGGCATCGGCGGCATCAGTCTTGCATGGCTGCTGTGGAAAGGGGTCGGCATCTGGGGTATCAACCAACCCGTTGCATGGGGATTCGACGTTGTGAACTTCGTGTTCTGGGTCGGTATCGGTCACGCCGGCACATTGATTTCCGCAATCCTCTTCCTGCTCCGCCAGAAATGGCGTACCGGTATCGCGCGTTTCGCGGAAGCGATGACACTCTTTGCCGTTCTCTGCGCAGTGCAATTCGTTATTTTCCACACCGGCCGTCCGTGGCTCGCCATGGCGTGGCTCTTCCCGTATCCGAACCAGCATGGCGTCTGGGTAAACTTCACTTCTCCGCTGGAATGGGACGTGTTCGCGGTGAATACATATTTTACCGTGTCGGCAGTCTTCTGGTACATCGGTTTGATTCCGGATTTTGCAACACTGCGGGATCGTGCGACGACAACCATTAAAAAAACTGTCTATGCTGTTTTAAGTTTAGGGTGGAGATTCTCCAATCGTCACTGGCAGCATTACGAACGTGCATATTTGATCATGGCGGGATTCGCAACACCGCTCGTGCTCTCTGTTCACACCATCGTCAGCTTTGACTTTGCCGTCTCTGTGCTTCCCGGATGGCATACGACGATCTTCCCGCCGTATTTCGTAGCGGGCGCTATCTTCTCCGGCTTCGCAATGGTGCAAAATGTGTTGATCATTACCCGAAAGGCATTCAAGTTCGAACATCTGATCACGATGGACACCATCGAGAAGATGAATAAGATCATGCTCGTCACTGGAACGATGGTCGGTTATGCGTATATCATGGAATTCTTCATTGCATGGTACAGCGGCAATGCAACGGAACTGTTCGTCTTCATCAACCGCGCTTTCGGTCCGTACTGGTGGGCATATTGGACGATGATGACCTGTAACCTGATCGCTCCGCAATTGTTCTGGTCCAAGAAAATTCGCACATCGCTGCTGGCGTCGTTCATCCTGGCAATTTTCGTGAACATCGGCATGTGGTTCGAACGCTTCGTCATTATCGTAACGTCGTTGCATCGTGATTTTCTACCGTCCAGTTGGGGAATGTTCATCCCCACGATGTGGGATTTCGGTCTGTTGATCGGTTCGTTCGGTCTCTTCTTTACGCTGGTGTTGTTGTTTGTAAAATTCCTGCCGGCAATTGCTATGGCGGAAATTAAAGCGGTCGTTCCCGGCGCGCAACCGTCACACCATGGAAACGGAGCTGCACATTGAGGAATAAAGTTGATTATGTCATCGCGAGGAGCGCAGCGACGAAGCGATCTAAAAACTGATTTCATAAAAAAACAGATTGCTTCGTCCCGACGAAGTCGGGACTCGCAATGACAAGAACAAAATAAAGTATGGAAAAGAAACTCTATTCAATAAGCGCAATTTACCACAGCCCGAACGACATCGTCCGCGCTGCCGCAGCAGTGCGGGATGCGGGATATACGAAGTTCGATGTTCACACGCCGTATCCGATCCATGGATTGGACGGAGCAATGGGCTTGAAGGAAACGAAACTCGGTTTCGTTACCCTCGCTGCCGGTATCCTCGGAGCGGTCGGCATGATCTCGTTCGCTTCATGGGTCGCCGTTGTGGATTATCCGCAGGTGATCGGCGGAAAACCGTACTGGTCCTGGCCGGCGTTCGTTCCTGTCACCTACGAAATTGCCGTTCTGCTTGCAGTGCTCGGAACCGTCGGCGGTATGATCGCCTTCTTCTTCAAATTTCCGAACACCAGCCATCCGCTGCACGATACGCCGTACATGAAGAAAGTTTCTGCGGATAAATTTGGCGTGACAATCCAGTCGGAAGATCCTTCGTTCGATGAAAAGAAGGTCCGCGACCTGTTGAAATCAACCGGCGGGGAAGTGGAAGCGATTTATTACACCGAAGAATTCCTGAACTTCAAACCAAACACGTTCGATCCAAAATTCATCCTTCTGCTTGTTGGGATTTCACTGGCAACATCAGCGGGAGGGTATCTCTACTGGAATAAACTGCTCTATATGCCGCCGTTTGATTGGATGATGGAGCAGCCGAGATTCGATGTGCAGTCGCAGACAGAGTATTATGTCGATGGACACTCCATGAGACTTTCGGTTGCCGGTACTGTTGCGCGCGGTTTCCTGCCGTATCCTTACAAACTGGGAGACAAAGCAGATTCCGTCGGGAAGTATTTGGTGAATCCGCTCCTTCCGACCAAAACAACACTTGATCTTGGAAAGAAAAAATATCTCACATTTTGCAGTCCGTGCCACGGCAATTTCGGCAATGGCGACAGCCGCCTGCGCGGTCAATTCCCCAATCCCCCCACGCTGCATTCGGACAAAGTCCGTACCTGGCCGGACGGAGCGATTTTCCATACGATGACGGTGGGTCAAAACGTGATGCCGTCGTACCAATACCAAATCACCCGAGAGGATCGATGGGCTATTGTGAATTACATCCGCACATTACAGCGCGCATATAATGCGAAGGAGTCAGATCTACAATGAGCGCTCACGAAACAGTCATTATCCCGAAAAAAGAACTTCCCGCGAACATCGTCCGGCTCGGCTGGGCGTTGACACTCATCGGACTTGCACTGGTCACCGTGTCGTATCTGACCGATGCACAGCGTGCCGGATTCAATAATATTATCGGATTCACGTTTCTCGCCAGTATTGCTGTTGGCGCGGTCTTCTTCATCGCATTGGAATATATTGCCGGCGCAGTGTGGACCACGCCGTTCCGCCGAGTGCTGGAATTTCTCGGCATGCTGCTGATACCGGTTGCCCTGTTGGCGATCCCGCTCTTTTTAAATTTACATGATCTTTATCATTGGACACACGCAGATGTCGTTGCGAATGACAAAGTATTGCTGAGCAAGTCGCCATATTTGAACGAACAATTCTTTACGATCCGCTTTGGTATTTACCTGTTGATCTGGGGAGCATTCTACTTCATCTTCCGAAGAAATTCAATGAAGCAGGATTTGAACAGCGATCAGAAATTTACAAAGAAGAATATTGCGCTGGCCGCGGCATTCATCCCGCTTCTTGCAATCTCCATTTCGCTTTTCTCTATCGACTGGCTGATGAGTTTGGAACCGCACTGGTTCTCCACTATGTTCGGCGTCTATTATTTTACCGGAACGATTTTGACTGCGCTTGCTGTGACGACCTATTTCGTCGTAGTATTAAGTGAGAAAGGATTCTTTTTCAAAGGGATCAACGAGAATCACTATTATAGCTTTGGCGCTTTGATGTTCGGTCTGCTCTCATTCTGGGCATATATCGCGTTCAGCCAGTTTATGCTCATCTGGTACGCGAACCTGCCGGAAGAGAATTTCTGGTTCATCTCCCGCTGGCAGAACGGCTGGGAATATGTCTCCATCGCCATTGTCTTGCTCCATTTCTGGATTCCGTATTTCATGCTCGTCTCGCGGCCGTCCAAAATGAAACCTACGGTCCTGAAAAACTCCGCACTGTTGCTGATCTTCTCGCATTTTCTTGACCTATACTGGTTGGTGATGCCGACATACAGTGATACTCCGGTTTTCAGCTATTATGAACTGGCGTTTCCGATCCTGACTGTTGGACTGATTATCGTTCTCTTTGCGATACAAGCGAAAAAATATAACATGGTTCCCGTTGGCGATCCGAAACTGCAGCGCGGCATTGATTTCCATCTGTAAGTGGTGTCATTTCGAGCGAAGTCCCAAAGGGACAAGCGAGAAATCTCAGAGAGTATCGAGTGCTAAGATTTCTCGTCCCGACAAAAAGCGTCGGAACTCGAAATGACAATAAAAACGAAAATAGTTGTACGAGTGTCATTTCAAGCGATGTTCCGTCCCGAAGGGATGGCTTTGCCAAAGGAACATGCGAGAAATCTTAAAGATTGTCGAAGTGTTGAGATGCGATCTTCATACGATATGAGTGTTTTGTTGAATACGAGGAATGAACAACATGCTGCAAAAAGATGAAATTGATTTCAAAGATTTATTGAAGAATCCGGTCCGGCTCTTCGGATTGACCTATGGATATTTTCTTGTGGTCGCAGGATTCATCGGCACGTACTACATCTGGAACATGAACGACGTTTCCAAGAATGGCATCGCGCCGGTCATCCTGACGGATTCATCGCAATTCGTCCAGGATATTCCAATGCAACGCGGAGCACTGATCGCACCGGTGAACGTGACGGAAGTCGGCCGTACCTCCAAAGCGCTGGTGGATAAAGGAGCGAATCTTTACAAGGCGAATTGCTCATCCTGCCACGGTGAGAACGGATTGGGAGACGGACTGAGTGCCGCATCATTGAAAGTGAAACCGAGAAATTTTCATTCCGCTGAAGGATGGAAGAACGGCCGTAAAGTTTCGAATATGTACAAGACTCTGCAGGAAGGGATCGTTGTGAACGGCATGCAGTCGTTCAGCTATCTGCCGGCAGAAGATCGCTTCGCGATTATTCACTACATTCGTACGTTTGCAATTGATTTCCCGATGGACAGCCTTTCCGAATTGCAGGATCTGGAAAAGGTTTTCAACTTATCCAAAGGAACGCAGCTTCCTCCGCAGATTCCGGTGAAACTGGCAATGCAGAAGTTGGAAAAGGAATCGGATAAAGCATCAAAGTATGTTGAGAATGTCTGTGAATCCATCGCGACAAAAAAACAGGAAGAGCAGGGGGCTGCGATTGCAAAGCGTGTGAGTGTGAACAATAATAGGATGATCACCGCTGCATTGTCCGCTGGACAGATCGGACTTGATGATTTCATCCGTACTGTGTCGGCGGATCCGGGTACGATCGGTTTCAAAGCATCCGTGCTACGGCTAAACAGGGAAGAATGGAGCGCGCTCCATTCGTATTTGTCAAAAGTGAGCAGAGAAAAAAAGAGTTAAATTTTTCTCGTGTCATTTCGAGCGATGTCCCGTCCCGAAGGGATGGCTTTGCCAAAGGGACGAGCGAGAAATCTGAGCGAGTTACGCATTGCTGAGATTCCTCACCCCGCTAAAGCGGGGATTCGGAATGACAACAACTATAAAAATTGTTTTTGCCGTGTCATTTCGGCAATGTTCCGCAGGGACGAGTCAAAGGGTGTACCTGTAAGTATGTATTCCATAAAGAATCGCGGAAAAGATTCCAAGGATGAAGCGTATGAAAAATGTTGTGCTGTTGATTGTGCTGTTCGTCTGTGTGGTACAGGCAGATGATTCAACACAAAAGGTCGAAATCGGTATTGTAGAAAAAATCGGCGAAACAATTCCGATGAATACCGAGTTTTTTGATGAGAAGGGGAATTACATATCGTTGAAGGATATCATCAAGAAGCCGACCATCTTGAATTTCGTCTATTACCGCTGTCCGGGAATCTGCAGTCCGATCCTGACCGAACTGACCTCCATCGTGAATTTTATGGATATGGAGATCGGCAAGGATTATCAGATCGTAACGATCAGTTTTGACGAGCGGGAAAAATTCGAGTTGGCTTCGGCAAAACGGGATAACTATTTTTCGCTGCTGAAGAAACAGATCCCGGATGAATCCTGGAAGTTCCTTTCCGGAGACAGCGCGGCGATTCAGGCAGTGACCCAGGCAGCAGGATTTAATTTTAAGCGCGAAGGGAATGACTTCATCCATGCCGGCGCGCTGATTGTGATCGGACATGATGGTAAGATCGCCCGATACCTGAACGGGATAAAATATCTTCCGTTCGATGTGAAAATGGCGCTGACGGAAGCAAGCACTGGCAGAACGGGACCGACCATCGCAAAATTGGTCGCCTATTGCTACAGTTACAATCCCGAAGGGCGTACGTATGTATTCAATGTAACACGTGTGACCGGCGGTGTGATTTTGCTGTTTGCCGCGGTGTTCGTGGTTTATTTAACAGTAAAACCTAAAAAAGTACAATCGTAAGAGAGTGAAATTATGGCAAATGCGGCTATGCCGGCGGAGAAATTAGAACTCAGCTACTTAGATGTCTCAACGAACAAACACAAAAGCGGAATCCTTTCCTGGATTCTGAGCGTCGATCACAAGAGGATCGGTCTTTTGTATTTCTTCTCGATGATGGCGTTCTTCATCGTTGCGGTGACGTTCGGATTTCTGATCCGTCTCGAATTGATTGCTCCCGGAAAGACTATTGTCGATGCGCAGACTTACAATCAGCTCTTTACGCTGCACGGCATTATCATGATTTTCCTTTTTATCATCCCCGGACTTCCGGCAGTGTTTGGTAATTTTTTCATGCCGATTATGATCGGTGCAAAAGATGTTATTTTCCCCCGTATCAATCTGCTCTCGTGGTATATGTTCGTCATCGGCGGATTGTTCGCAGTGATCTCCATGCTGCTGCCCGGCGGTTCTGCCGATACCGGATGGATGTTCTACGTACCGTATTCGGTTCGGACCAATACCAACGTTCTTCCGGCGCTTATCGCAGCTTTCATTCTCGGTTTCTCGTCGATACTGACAGGGTTGAATTTCATTACGACCATTCACCGGATGCGCCATCCGGATATGTCGTGGTTCAAGATGCCGTTGTTTGTCTGGTCGCTGTATGCCACGGCATGGATTCAGGTACTTGCAACGCCGATCATCGGTATCACACTGGTGCTTGTCGGCGTGGAACGCATTCTCGGCGTCGGAATCTTTGATCCCGCACTCGGCGGAGATCCCGTTCTCTATCAGCATCTGTTTTGGATCTATTCGCATCCTGCAGTATATATTATGATCCTCCCGGCGATGGGACTCGTATCGGAGATCATTCCGGTTTTCTCACGCCGATCGATCTTCGGGTATAAGTTCATCGCATTTTCCAGTCTCGCCATCGCCTTTTTCGGTTCGCTTGTCTGGGCGCACCATATGTTCACGGCAGGGATGAGCGACACGGCGCAATTCGTCTTTTCGTTTATCACGTTCGTCCTGTCCATCCCGAGTGCAATTAAGGTGTTCAATTGGATTTCCACGATGTATAAAGGTTCCATCCAACCCGATCCGCCATTTCTCTATGCAATGTCGTTCATCGTTCAATTCGCGATCGGCGGTTTTACAGGCTTGATGCTCGGCGCACTTTCCGTGAACATCCATCTGCAGGACACGTCGTTCGTTGTGGCACATTTCCATTATGTGATGTTCGGCGGAACGGGATTCGGAATCTTTGCGGCAATGCACTACTGGCTGCCGAAGATGTTCGGAAGAATGTACAATTTAAAAGTAGCAACATGGGCCTGGGCGATCGTCACTATCGGATACAATGTGCTGTATTTCCCCATGTTCATCATGGGCTACCTGGGCATGCCGCGCAGGTATTACGATTATCTTCCGGAATTCCAACCGTATCATGTCGCATCGACAATTGGTTCTTGGATTCTGATTATCGGATTGATCATCATGTTCACCAACTTGTGGGTCGGTATGCGCAGAGGTCAGAAAGCGGGAATGAACCCGTGGGGCGGAGAAACACTCGAGTGGAAGGTTCAAACCCCGCCGATCCTGGAAAATTTCCATGATGTTCCGGATGTCCATGCCGGACCGTACGATTATTCTAAGTATGAAGCAAAAAAGGAGGCAACGAAGTGAGTTCTACAGATCACGCTGCCGTTCATCACGTGCATAGGGACGACTACGGTTCACGAATGGGGATGTGGCTTTTCCTCTTCACTGAATTGATTCTCTTCGGCGGGCTTTTCATCATCTACGCCGTGTACCGCTTTACACACCAGACGGAATTCCATCTTGCGGCACAGGAATTGAACACGACCATCGGTCTTATTAACACCATCGCGCTGCTTACCAGCAGTATGACCGCGGCTATGTCAATCACCGCCATGCAGAAAGGGAACATCCGGTTCTCCAAAACACTCATCTGGGTGACCATCGGTTTTGCGTTTGTCTTTATGGTAAACAAATATTTTGAATGGGGTGCCAAGATCCATCACGGCATTTATCCCGGTTCGAAAGACCTGCTGGCAAAACCGGAAGGGGAGATTCTCTATTTCGGATTGTATTATGTTATGACGGGACTGCACACGTTTCACGTTATTGTGGGAGTTATCTTTTTTCTGTTCATCCTGCGGCAGATCAATCAAAAGAAGATTGAACCGACGCGGTATGTCCGTCTGGAAAATTCGGCATTGTACTGGCACTTGGTCGATCTCATCTGGATCTTCCTGTTCCCATTATTCTATTTGATACACTAAGGGTTCCGACATGAGCGAACATCAACACGAAGAAGCACACGTTATTGAGTACGGCAATTACATTTTCATCTGGCTGGGATTGCTGGCATTCACCGGCATCACCGTCACCGTTTCCGGGATCGACCTCGGCAACTGGACTATCGTGATCGCCCTGCTGATCGCCTGCGTCAAATCCTGGTACGTTTTGAATTATTTTATGCATATGAAGTATGAAGATGTGGTCTTCAAGATCTTCATCCTTACAGCATTGTTTACATTTTTTATTTTCCTGGGATTCACCTTCTGGGACTATTCTTTTGTGAGGTAAGTGAATGTTCACGTCAGCGTCAAATTTTGCAAATAATGTTGATGCAGTCTTCCTGTATATTACGGGATTGTCGCTCATCGTTCTGATTGGGATCATCATCGCGATGGTATATTTCGTCATCCGGTACAGCCGGAAACGGAATCCCGTCCCGACCCATGTGGAAGAGAACCTGGCGCTGGAAATCCTGTGGACGGTAATACCCCTGATCCTTTTTCTGAGCATGTTCTATTTCGGGTGGGTGGGATATAAGGAAATGCGTGCGATCCCGGCGGATGCGATGCAGATTAAAGTGACTGCACGGATGTGGCAATGGAGTTTTGAATATCCGAACGGATTGAAAACTGATACGTTGTATGTTCCTGTAAGCAAGGCGGTCCGCGCAGAACTTCGTTCGACGGACGTGAATCACGCATTTTTCGTTCCGGCGTTTCGCATTAAGAAGGACGTGTATGCGAACAAAATGAATGATCTCTGGTTCCAGTCGGAGAAAGTGGGACGCTACGATATCGCTTGCGCTGAATATTGCGGATTGCAACATTCCGGTATGTATTCGGCTGTCTATATTATGGAGCAAAAGGATTTTGACTTGTGGTACTCGGGTGCATCGAAAAAAGCAGGGCTGAAGCCGCTGCTCGTTGCTGAGATAAAGAAGTAGAAAATAGTCATCCTTCCCCCGAAGGGGTCCCTTTGGGAGACGCATCGTTCGAATAACGAAGGATTTGCTCTGGATGACTACCGAATTTGCTGAGTGGATAAAGGAAAGAGAATTAAGTCACCCTGAGCGATCCCGATGTTGTTTCTCGGGAGAGTCGAAGGGTGACAAGGCAGCAACATTGGAACAAGAGTATATATTACAATTATTATCATCTTTGGTTAAACGACAATGGATTTTCTGAAACAGATCGCATTTCCACAATCGGATGCACATATCGGCGTTCTTCATTTCGTCATGAACGTCATCTATATCCTGCTGCTTCCGTTTCTTAGTTATTTGTTCGGTGCGCTCCTGCTCTCCCTGTATCACAATCGCAAAGGGAGAAAAGGAAATAACGAACATTCCATCCGGTTCTCTAAGGATGTCATCCGGCATATCCTGCCAAACAAGAGTATCTTGATGCTGTTCGGTATTGTGCCATTCATGGCACTCACGTTTGCCTATGCGCAGCTGCTACAGGGGACATCGTCCATCAGTGTCAGCATTCTAACGTGGGGATTATTCATTTTCGCTGCTGGCTCTGCCTTCGCATCATCCTACAGTTCAGCATTATCTCTGGGCGGATTGCTGGAATCAGTAGGACAAAAGAATGAAGAGCTCGAATCTGTGAAGTCGCAAATGAGCGAAACCCGGCGCACTTCCGGAAAATACGCGCTTATCTTTGTTTCCATCGCCGTCTATTGCTTGATTGCCGGAACGACACTTGCGGCAATGCCGAATAAATGGCCAACGGTATCAAACGCAGTCGAATTGATTTTTTCGCTGGATGTTCTCGTCCGGCTTGTGCAATTCATTCTTCTTTCTTTGACGATCACATCATTGGGGACTGTCTACTTTATTTTTTCCTGGCAGGGGGGAGACAAGCATCTTACAACAGAATATGCCGAGTATGTGAAATCATCCACTCTTCCGATCGGACTGTTGTCGCTCTTGACTCTGCCGATCCTGGTTGTGCTGAATGTCGTGTTGCTGCCGCTTCCTGCGTTGAATGGATTGGTGTTTCTCTCCGCATTCCTGGTGATTTTCTTTGTGTTCCTGGCAAGCCATTCTGTGTATGGAATGTTGAAAGAGTTCACAGCACGCCATGCCGGAAATGCATTCTATCTATTTATCCTGTCGATGGTGTTTGTCGTCGTCCAGTTGACGTCATCGCTTTCTACTTCCACGCAACAGCAATCCGCAGTACTGGCATACCGATATACGATCTATCATGAAGAGATCCTGGCAAAAATGGGGATCAATCTTTCCGTGGTGACCGGTGCGGATATCTTTAATGCGAAATGTTCCGCCTGCCACGAATTTGGCATGAAAAAAGTCGGTCCGGCATATAAGGATGTACTGCCGAAGTATGAAAATGACAAAGCTAAATTATTATCGTTTGTTTTGAATCCGCAAAAAATAGATCCGGCATTCCCGCCAATGCCGAATCAGGGTTTGAAACCAGCAGAGGCTGATTCCATTGCCGCTTTCATCATGATGATGTATAAGCAGCCGAAGTGATGCTGCACGCTCTTCGCAAAATGTTATTCCTTGCCTCTGGACAATCCAGAGGCATTTTTATTTTAAGACAAAAAGGTGCGCTATGAAAAAAACATTGTTCATCACTCTCTTCACCATGATGATTACTCTCATCGCGGTCTCTGGAGGGAAAAAGAATTACGGAAAGGACGTGACGCTGAAAGAGACAACGAAGATCTCGGCGATCATTGCCGAACCGGAAAAATTCAACGGCCAACGGGTGAAAGTGGAAGGTCCTATCGTCGATGTCTGCAAAACACGTGGCTGCTGGATCAAGATCGGCGGCGATAAGGAATTTGAATCGGTCCGCTTTAAGGTGGAAGACGGCGTGATTGTCTTCCCGCTGGAGATTAAAGGGAAGAGTGTCGTTGCAGAAGGAATCGTCTCGGTGAAGAAATATTCCGTGGAAGAACAAATTAAGAGCGGCAAAGAACATGCTGAAAAAGAAGGTACGGAATTTGATCCAGCCTCCATTAAAGAACCGAAAATCGTCCTTCAGATCAACGGTGAAGGCGCACAGGTCGGGGATAAATGAGGCGTTTCTTTTGGCGGCGCTGGAATGTCGTCCTGCATCGCGACATCGGGTATTTCAGCGTTGCATTGGTCATCATTTACGGGATCTCCGGTCTGGCAGTGAATCATGTTGCGGACTGGAATCCCAACTATGTACGGACAAAAGAGATCGTATCAATCCATCCGATCGCATCCATCGAAAAGGATACGATCATTGCGACTATGATGGACCAACTGCATCTGACGGAATTGCCGGAAAATTACTTCCGTCCCGATCCCGAGACAGCGCAACTCTTCTATCCCGGAACAACCTATTCTGTTGACCTGCCTACAGGAAATGTATTGATTGAACAAACACGCCGGAGAATGGTTCTGTTCGAAATGAATCAGCTCCATGTGAATGCTCCCAAAGGCTTGTGGACCTATATCGCAGATCTGTTCGCGGTGAGCCTGATCTTTATGGGCATCTCTGGATTGTTCATCCTGAAAGGGAAAAACGGACTCAAAGGTCGCGGGAAATGGTTCGTATCAGTTGGAACTGCACTGCCGTTGTTATATTGGATTTGGTATCAATATCTGCAATAACATCCCCAATAGTTCGTCAATTGTAATGAATGGAACTTTTTGATTTTCCAGTAGTGTTATGAGTGATGAGTAGTATGTAACAACTGCACACTGTACACTACCTACATCCACAATTCCATAGTAATCATTTTTTGGAGAGTAAATTTATGAACACGATGAAAACATTCTTCCTTATGGGTGTTCTCACCGTAATGTTTGTTACGATTGGAGGAACACTCGGAGGGCAAAGCGGTATGACGCTGGCGTTGATTGTCGCCGGTGTGATGAACTTCGTCTCGTACTGGTGGAGCGACAAAATCGTCCTGAAAATGTATGGTGCCCGGGAATTATCCCGTAGTGATTCGCCAGAACTCTATAGTATGACGGAAGAACTTACACTACGCGCCAACCTTCCGATGCCGAAGTTATATATGATCGAAGGAGATCAGCCGAATGCATTTGCGACAGGTCGCGATCCGCAGCACGCGGCAGTGGCGGTAACGCAAGGGATCACCAAGTTGCTTAGCCGCGACGAATTGCGCGGAGTGATTTCACATGAACTGGCACATGTAAAGAATCGCGATATTCTAATTGGCACTATCGCGGCAACATTTGCCGGGGCAATTAGTTACCTGGCCAATATGGCGCAATGGGCAATGATTTTCGGAGGCCGCAGTTCGGATGATGAAGAAGGAGGAAATCCGCTTAGCAGTATCCTGATGATGATTCTTGCGCCGATCGCTGCGATGCTTGTGCAAATGGCTGTCTCCCGTTCACGGGAATTTCTCGCGGATGAAACCGGAGCACAAATGTCTGGAAATCCGCTCTCGCTGGCAAATGCTTTGCGCAAACTGCATGCGGGAGCAGAACGGATACCAATGCATGCAACGCCGGCAACAGCACACATGTTTATTGTTAGTCCGCTAACCGGTGGAGCATT
>Ga0172379_10005926_pt1 | contig 16739 bp, 10 predicted proteins | sample GrowelOW334metaG_FD_119756 | JGI IMG/M metagenome (GOLD analysis project Ga0172379, IMG submission 119756) | Groundwater microbial communities from an aquifer near a municipal landfill in Southern Ontario, Canada - Groundwater well OW334 metaG | ecosystem: Environmental > Aquatic > Deep... | reverse complement strand
CTGGAAGGAGCGGTTGGATCACCTCCTTTCTTATTTTCTTTCAATTTGTAAAGAAAGTAGTCTGACTCGCAAGGTGCGAGTACGACTCTAATCAAATTTTCCTAGCCCGATTATTAGACTAAAATATTAAATACAAAGAAAAACAAACTTAACGAATAGATTTTGGTAGAGGATTAGAGATCACTCCCATTACATTTGCAGGATAATAGCGGTAAAAAACATCTCCGATTACACTTTCGACTGTAACAGCGCAAAATTCTCTCGAATCAGAAGATCTTGGACGATTGTCACCCATCACAAAAATATAATTTTCAGGAACTGTGTATGGAACGTTATCTTTAATGCAGCCGCCTTCCCATAAATTTGTTGGTGCGGCGATATATTTTTCTACCAATTCATTATTATTAACTTTTACAACTTCGTCAGAAATTGTGATAATGTCACCCGGTAAACCAATAATTCTTTTAATGTATTCCACGTCAGGATTTTTCGGTGACTTAAAAACGATAACATCACCCCGTTCCAGTCTTCGAAATTTATACGTCACTCTACTAGTTAAAATATAATCGCCGGTATGAAAGGTATTTTCCATTGACGCACCTTTGACTTGATTAGGAGTTAGAATAAATAAGTAAACAACAATAAACATCGATCCGATAAAAACAACCGTTTCAAGGATGTCCATGACGAATTCTATAATCGATTTGACTATTGTCCTCATAAGAGTTCATTTTAAAAAAAAAGTAAAGGTTTTACAATTGATTTTTGTATAATGAATTTAGGGCTTATAGCTCAGTTGGCTAGAGCGTTGCATTCACATTGCAAAGGTCCTTGGTTCAAGTCCAAGTAAGCCCACTATTTTTTTTTGAGAATTTTTTTATAAAAATACCCAGACAGTATCATCACGACAATTAGGAAACCATATTTTAAAAAGTTTTTTAGAGTTGTTTTTTCTACGCTTTTTATTTGTTTTACCGCTATTGATTTTTTTGAGGGTTCAATTGTCACACCCAAAACATCCGGCGAAAAGTTTTCTGGGAAACCTGTTATATAACCTCCCGTTAATCTTCCAATAACTTCGTTTGAAAAATCTCCCGGCATACATCCGTTTCCAGCCCGGACTTTAAAATAATAATTTTTTCCACCTGAAAGGTTATTGATAGTATACGAAGTCGTATTTGAATTACCAACATTCGGATTTCCATAAAGCTGTTCTCCGGGCTTGGTTCCAAATGTAACTAAATAATAAGTAACCGGCTCCTTAACTTTTTCCCAGTTTAGGGTAATTGAATTAGGACCTGATGAAGTAGCCAAATGTAAAACAGGAGCACCGCCCGGTTTTGAATCATCACAAACTGGAGTAGAAGCGCCAGTAGATGTTGCGACTATGAGAGTTGATGTCGGTTCAGGGGTACTTGTTGCCGTTGGAATTAAAGTTGGAGTATTGGTTGGAGTTATAGTTGGAGATGGGGCTGGAGTTGATGTACTGGTTGGCGTTGGAGTATAAGTTGGTTGCGGTGTTGGTGTGTTAGTTGGGGTTGGAGAAACGGTGTTAATTTTTACGTATAAACAATCTGTTGAAGAGTCTATATCCGCTGCACCACCAAAAAGACCGTAACCATTATGAAGATAAATATTTTCTCCAATATTAGGATTATCAACTGCGTTGTCACGATAACATTGATCCAATCCATTTCCGATAAAAGATAAAAAGTGTTCGGTGTTATAACCAACATTCAGACTTCCTTGACCGCGGATACAATAGTCGATCGAAACAACACTATTAATTAATGGGAGTTCAGTATTATCAACAGTAAAATAGTCATAAAACGCACTGTTATAAGATGACGAAGTTGAATTATCACATTTATTTAATGTGTCTTCATTAGTTTGCGAACCAAACGTTCCTGAAGTCACAAAACGGGTAAAAACATCCGCGGAAACGTTATATGTCAAAAATAGAAAAATAGTTATTAAAAACGTTATTAACCCTGCTCTAAAAAGTTTCATTTTAATATTTTATTTAAAGGAATTATTTTAGTCTACCGCTTATAACCTACAAAACGCCCGTTTTAGATTGTCAAAACAACATTATTTTATTAATAGATACCTAATTATCTAGCTTTCTGCTAGACTGAATAAACTATGAAGAAACTTACTAAAAATTATTGGATGATTTTTAGAATTGTTGTTTTGGTGGCTATTTCTGTAACTACTATTATTGGGGCTTTTTTTTATTATCAGAGAACATCTACACAAATAAATAATTTGTTGTTAAATAAAAAAAACGTTGATAAGACATTAAAAAATATTTCTTTGGAGTTAAAAGACCTAAAGTCACAGGACCAGTATAAAATAAATAGAGACCTTGAAAGCAAAGTTAAAAGTATTGAAACAACTTACACAAAAGCCGTATCTGCTTACGAAAAACTTCTTGACCTGAAAGTTATTACCAAAAAAACAGAAAAGTTTGACTCGGCATTCGCAGAAATTTTAACTCTTTTATCAAAAAGAAATTACTCGTCGGCCGAAGCTGATTTATCGACTTTTGAAAAAGATATTGGTGACGAAAAACAAAAAATTTTAGCCTCTTTTCAAATCCCGGTTAACGTTCCCGAAAGTAACTCTCCACCCGGGTCAGGATATCAACAACAGGTTGTTAAAAGCGATGTTGGCGATTTTTTGGTCGGAATTGTATCGGCTGACTTAAATTCAACCAAAGTAATTGTTGATACTGCCTCCGATTCCGATTGCAAAAATGACTGTCCGGTTCTGTCACTTGGTGATTATGTTTCTCGTTCTGGAGCTTTTGCCGGTATAAACGGATCCTATTTCTGCCCAGCCGATTATCCCAGTTGTTCTGATAAAAAAAATTCTTTTGATACATTAGCAATGAACAAAAATAAAAAATATTTGAATTCCGATAATAATGTTTATAGCACAGTACCGGCAGTAGTTTTTTCCGGTAATTCCGCCCGTTTTGTCGGCCAATCATTAGAATTGGCACGTGATACGGGAGTTGATGCTGTTCTTGGCATGCAACCGCTTTTAGTTTCTAATGGTAATATTGTTTTTAACGGTGATGGAGAACCGAAAAGGGGCAGTAAAGGCAATAGAAGTTTTGTCGGAGCATCCGATTCAACCGCATACATTGGTGTCGTATTCAACGCCACCGTTGCGGAAGCCGCTCACGTCATTCATACCATGGGAATTCAAAATGCTTTAAACCTTGACGATGGAGGATCAACTGCCCTATGGAGCGGGGGATACAAAGCCGGACCAGGAAGAAACCTACCTAACGTACTTCTTTTTGTAAGGAAGTAATTACATAGATAACAACAATTTTAAGAGTTTCTTCTTTTATAGAAGTAGTAAATTACTGCAATCAGTAAGATTATTAAAATAATCGGAAAAATATATTTTGAAAATTTATTCTTTGCGATTGATTGTATTCCTTTAACCAAACCGGCATTTATAATTGTTGTTGTTGGATTTGTTTCTCCTGATGACTCTCCTGTTAATTTGGCTGATTCAGTTGCCTCGCCAAGAACTCCTGCTTCAAATCCTGTTGGGATTCCCGAGATAAAACCGCCGCTTGGAGTAGAGGATAGTTCGTTGGAAAAATCTCCTGGCATACAACCATTACCGGCTCTAACTTTAAAATAGTATGTAGCTCCACCTGATAAACCGCTAACTGTGTATGAAGTGGTGTCTTGGTTTCCGACATTGGGATTACCATAAGTTTGAGCTCCTGTGGACGTTCCAAAAGTCATTAAGTAGTATGAAACAGGGTCTGTAGCTTTTGACCAAGTCAAAGTGACACTATTAGCTCCTGCCACAGCACTTAATAATATCGGTGCATTCCCTGGTTTTGTATCGTTACAGACTGGAGCAGCCGCATTAGAGGTAGAAGCCCCAGCAACCGTGCCCCCATCACTAGTTGTGGTTGTTGTTAAAGTCGTTGAAAAAGTTTTTTCATCACCGATTGATTCTGGGGAACCATGGGAAATAGTTCGATAATAATACATCGTTCCTGCTGTCAATCCAGTTAAACCTACCGAGTGCGAAGTGACTTTGGTTGAATCTTCAACTGTTGAATTTACATATCCGTAATTTGCGCCTGCACCAAGCGAATGAGAAACCGTGTCATAAACAACTCTTGAAGTTGATAGATCATCGGTTGCCCAGGTGATGGTGGCAGTGGTCGAGGTGACGGAACTTGAAGTTTCACCGGAAATTAACGGTGCAATTCCATAAGTTTCTGACATAACCGGACTGACATTTCCAACGGAATCTATAGCAATTGCCTTAAGAACCGTATCAACTCCAATTAGAATTGGACTGGTATAAACTGCTCCTGTTGAATCTGTTGGAGTCGTTCCGTCAGTTGTATAACGAATCTCAGCTCCAGTCTCTCCTGTTAAAGTAACCGATTGATCAGCTAAATAATCGCCCCCGTCCGGATTTGCAATCGGTGCCATTGGTGCGGCTTTATCTGTAGTTGTGCCTTCATAATGAGCTAATTCATTTCCAGCCAGATCGTGAGTGCTTTGATTTTCTTGTGAAGTAGTATAAATAACACTTAAGTTAGTATCTACGTTGTATAAACTGCCATCATTTTCATCTATCGTTAAAACTAAAATATTATCGTTTGCCTGATCACCTGTTCCGATTGATTTATCCTGGTAACCAGTAACTTCCCAACCATCAGCAGTGCCGATGTTTAATAAGTTATCATCAATATTTTCTGAAAAAGTCAGTTTTATGGAATCAATTCTTCCATTCCCATTTATATCCTGAGTTTCTGCTAACAAAACTATCGGTTTTGCTCCATCGGTTGATCCATGACTTATCGTTTCCAATTGATTTCCGGCAATGTCATGTGTGCTGTTTAATAATAATTGTTTAGTGTAGGAAATAAGTGGAGTGTTGCTCGTATCATAACTTGATTCCTCGCTTATATATAAAAGAAGTATATTATCATCGATAACTGATCCAGTATCAATTCTATCTACCGTATAACCGTTAACAGTCCAACCATCCGCGCCTGATAAAGCCAACCATGAATCATTAATATTTTCGTCAAAAGTTAGTTTTATCAAATCTAATTTACCGTTTCCATTAATATCTTTAGTTTCGGCAGAAATAATTTGAGGAGGAGTAATATCGATGTTTAATTCATTAGCACTCCCTATAATAGTGCTATTACCTGCTGAATCTGAAGCTTGGACACAGATATATTGTCCGTTATGATTCTCATCGGAAAAAGTAATCGCACTTCCCGAAGTAAATGACTGATCATAGGAATCGCTTGAGTCACATATATTGTCTGAACTAAAACCGTAATTATAAGAAGAAAGATTCGTGTCGGAAACATTAATAACAACTGTATCGCTTTGCGTTGGACCTAAGTCTACGTTATTGTTAAATGAAATCACTGGAGCTTTGGTATCGACATCAAAAGTATGTTCAGTGTCCTGGAGCATTGTGTTGCCTGCTCCATCCTGAGCGCCAGTAACATAAATTCTATGTGTAACTTCCTGTCCTGAGGGGATTGTATAATCAAAACAGAAAGTCTTCGGATCACTTTCACCACAATCATTTACAGTTTGGGTTTGTGTTGGGGGATTTATCGCAATTGCCGGTAAATTAACAATGTCTTCATCAAAAGTAACTGTAATTCTATGCGGTGAAGCTGTTGAAAGGTTATATGTATCTCCGTCTGAATCAATAGAAGTTACTGTTGGGACAGTATTGTCTATGGTATAACTAGTTTTTCCCGTTGCTGCAGAATTAGAATTTCCCGCCCTGTCTTTTGCTGTTATGGATACCGTATGATTTCCATTACTTCCTGAGGGAACATCCCATGAAAAAGTCCATACAAGATTACTAACTTTAGTCATTGATGCATTATCCACAAGAACAGGAACCGAATGGATTGATATTTTCGGTGGTGCCGTTTCATCAATCTGATTAGCTTCTGTAAATGTTGCTGTAATTACCACCGTGTCTGAATCTCTTACTATTGAATCAACGTGATCATCAGTCAACACAACAGTTGGCGCTGTTTTATCAACTGTAGTAATGGCAGAAGTAACAACGCCACTTATATTTCCAGCGTTGTCTTCCGACTGTACGTCAAAAGAAAAATCACCTTCTCCATAGCTTGATACTTCAACAGATTGGCTTGTAGTGCTACTCGTTCCGCTTAAGACAGTAGTTAAACCTTTCCATAAATTCCAGATGTAATTTTTTAATCCGGAAATAGTGGCGTCGGCTGTAGTCCATGTCCAAGTAATAAAAGTTTGATTAGTCGGACTTGTTACATCCGCAGTAGGCGTTCCAGGATCTGATGGATCTGTCTTATCTATTTTTACCTGATTAGTAGCAGTTTTTACCGCTTCAGTGTTTCCTTTATTATCTTCGGAAAAAAACTTTACCGTAAAATCTCCATCCGTGGTTATACTGAAAGAATTACCTTTTGAAGAACTTGTTGTCGGAGTTGATCCATCGGTTGTGTAGTAAGTATTAGCACAGCTTCCACCTCCGGTATCATTGCATGTTAAGGTTACCGTAACATCGCTATTATGCCAATTACCATCAATCCCACTATCAGTCGTTGTCGGAGGAATAAGATCGTTTGTTATATTAATATTGTGAGAATGTGTTGTTGTCGCACCATCGTTACCAGCATTATCTGTTGAATAATAGAAAATCCATTTTGTACAAGAAGCTACCCCTGGACAGGAAACGGCAAAAGGTGCGGTATAAGCAACGTTTGGAGTACAGACCGTTCCACTATCCTCAATGCAATATTTTATATCAGCCACTCCTGAGCCACCAATATCGGTAGCCGTTAAGGTCACAGTTCTGCTTTCAAAAGATGTTTCATTTCCAGGACCTGCATCATCCGAAGTCGTTGGCGCAGTATTATCAATAATAACTGCTCCTGATGCAACAGGAGTCGGGTAATATCCGACGTTATCTCCTGCTCTTACTAACACATAGAAAGTCCCTGCGCCTGCCGGAACAGTTATTTGACCATCACAATCCGAACCCAAATCTCCCAAATCAACGTCGCCTGTGGCAAATACCTGATCTGTTGACCAAAAAGCGTGACAATAGCCAATTCCAGAACCAGTATCTGAACCATCGGAAGTAACGTTAATTGTGGCTCCATCTTTGACAGTATAGTCATCAAGGATAACTGAGGAAAGGGTTGGCTGTGTACCGTCCCTAATGACGCTAAAAGTTGTGGTAGAGTTATTCCCGGCGTTGTCGTAACACGTTATTGTGGCATTATTAGTATTTCCATCGGAGTTATTCCAATTATAAGTTTTTTCATATGGCGAAGAGCTGTCATCTCCACCAGAAGAAACAGTTGTGGGAAAATTTACTTTATCAATGCCTGAATGAGTATCAGTGGCAGTTTCAGTTATTTTGAAACTGCCTGTTGTTGATGTAATTTGCGAATAATAAATTGTATTTCCAGTCATGTAATTGACACCTGAAATACTGGTTAAGGTTGGTACGGAACAAGTAGGATTTGTATTATCAATAATAAATGATGAACCGCTCGTTGGAGTAGCGGTAACATTATTTCCAGTAAGATCTTTGCCTGCGCTTAAGGAAACATTAGCTGTGCCATTTCCTGATCCAATAGTATAGGAAAAAGTATAATGAGTTGAATTAGTTCTTGTCATGTCAGAAGCAGCAACTACATTAGCTCCTGATATGGCTATTTTTGGTACCGGGGACGGTGCCATTGCTTCACTAAATGTGGCTGTTAACGTCAAAACATCCCCCGACTTGACCGAATCCTTAGAGTAGGTAATCGTTGCCGTCGGAGAAGTGTCGTCAACTTCAGTTAATGTTCCGAAATTTGTTGATCCTGAAACACCGGTGATACTAGCTGTTCCTGATTTCGTAATATTTCCACTCTCTATCGGACTTACTGCAGATGGCCTAACTTTAATACCTGACCATGTAATAATTGACCTTACAGTATTAGCTTCATCCCGACTACTTACTGTGATGGTGATTCTATCAGTGGTAACAACTGCTGTTGAAGAGCTTAGAACAAGACTGGCTCCATCGGTGCTGGGCACTCTGCTAACGGATGCAGTAACTGTCGAGGATGTATCAAATATAAACCCCGTAGGTGCATCCAGTCTTATTGTTCCCGTGCCTATATCCCTATTACTTCCTTCTGTAAGAACTGGGCCTGATAATGAAGTATACGTACCACCGGCTGTACTGGAATTAATTGCACTTCCACCAGATGCAGGAGTCACCGTGGCAGAATCAGTAAATGTCACGGAAGCAACCACTTGTCCGCTACCATCTATAAGTTCAACCAAGTAGTTTGGTCTGTAATTGCCATCAAGCTGATAACTTACGGTAAATGACCCTTTTTCGTCGGTTGTAACAGAATCTTCGTAATTAACCGCTGGTTCGTTATTTGAAGAAATCCTAATAGTATATATAGTAGATGCTAAAAATCCGTGGCCGGTGATGATAGCAACATCAGTCGGCGCATAATCAGCCTTATCTGTGGCCAAACAACCGTTTAGTGAATCTGACCGGCAGGAATATGATTCAACAACGTCGGTCGTAACGATTCCTTCTTTACTTAATAAGTTAGGAGTTTCAGTAGGAACAGGACTAACGGAGGTTTGCGTTATAGTTGCTTCAGGAGGTGAGGGGACAGAGGGAGCTTCTGTAGGCGTTAATGTCGGAATTTCTGTTGGAACGATTGTTTCAACCGGCGTGACTTCAACCGTCGGCGTAACTTCAACCGTTGGAGTAGGAACCGCAGTTTCAGTTGGTATTGAAGTTGGTTCCGCCGTCGGGGTAATTTCTTCTTGGGCGCTAACTGGTCTTAATGTCGGAACAATTAATAAATAAGGGGTAAAAGAATTTACTAAAAGTAGAACTGATGCAAAAACGGAAATAATTTTCCGAAGAACCTTTTTTTTGATTCTCATGATATCAGTAGGTTATAACCTACATTTGGAAGTATTATATATCTGTTGTTTTAGAAAGTCAAATAGCCCTGAACTAATACTTTATTTGTATAAGTTTGAAAGAAGTTTTTAACTAGATTTACTGACGTATTCTAGATGCGTTATCCTTGTTTCATGAATATTCAAAGTTGATTGATTATTTCGATTAATGTCACGCATTTCTACGCGAAATTCGTTAACTTCTTCACGAAAAACATTAACTTCCTTGCGAAAATCATTTAGCTCTTTCATTATGTCACTTTTAACTTCTCCTATAAATTCAATAATTTCAATAAAACCTTTATCCATTTTTAAATCAAGTGACTTTAGTTCCTCTTTAGTTGCAAAAATTACCTTCATTTTTTTGATATCAGCATCAGTGATCATAGGTTTAAATTAAAACAAATAATAATTAATTATTCAATCATAAAATACTATAAATCTGTGTCAACCGCTTATAACCTACAAAAGTGCATAATTAGATTGTTATAACAATATTTTTTTACCTAAATACCAGCCGATCATTGTCAATAGACTTATAATTAGTGAACTCAAAATAAAACATTTAACAGAAGGTTTTTTGGTTTCTGTTTTTTTCGTTACTTTAACCAATGGAGTAATGAATTTCTTTTGGTACGACGAAATTCCCAGAACTTCCTCAGGAAAACTTGTTGGTTGTGGTAAGGTTACCTGAAATGGGGTAGGAATCACGGATGTTACGGTTGGAAAAATAATTGGCGTTGGAGATGGTGAGGGACTGTCATATAGCATATTATAGTCATCAACTTGTGAGACATTCGTTTCACCGTTGATACTCTCCCAAAAATCTTTCTTTTCTGAAATTTGTCCAACGACTACCTCGTATTTACCCTTATCCGTGCCTTCAACTTTTAGATTATAATTCCCAGATTTTGCATCAGGAATAAATATTATTCCGTCATTCTCACCATATATACTACTATCAAATTCAACTGTTATAGTCGCCGGGGACTTAATCATAAATATCAGGGAAGAACTTATGTTTGTCCCTTTTCCTTCAACTATTTGCGAGTCTTTATATGAGATATTAAGCGAGTCAAGAATTTTTTTTATACCATCTTTTTTATAAATCAACGACCCATGATCTAGTTTTAATTTTTCAGCATCGGCATCTTGTGCGGCGCTTTTACTCAAAACCGTGTAATCTCCTAGATCAAAATAAGATTTCTTGGGTTTTCCATCTAAATAGTTCCCAAGTAATTGATCAAGGTTATTTTGTGTTTCAACTATAAAACCGGCCGGAGTATTTTTACCGTCTTCTCCATAAATCGCCGTGAACATTGGAAAAATATCAGAAAAACTTTGGTTATATTGAGGCAAAAAACTATTTTTAATTGATAAATTATTGATATCAATTTCTATTCCATCAGCGTCTTTCAAGAAATTAAAAGTCGGGAATAGATCTTTTGCCACCGGAAATTTATTTACCAATGTCACCCGATCGCTTTCGATTGTTGATTTATTTAAAATTAAAATAGTTTTTACAGCTAACCAAAAAAATGTGTTATCTCTATCGATTTCCCCTGACTCAAGAGGTTTATATACTTGGACAACTCCTTGATGCGGCGTACCAACGGTTATAATCTGATTTATTTTGTCTTTGTTTTTTTGAGTATATATTCTCCCGATTAAACCTCCTAAAGAATGACCGATTATATTAATCTTTTTATCCGGATTATCCGTCCATACCTTTTCTTTTAAAAAACTATTTAAGTTATCTGCAGATCTTTCTACTTCTTGTCTCCAATCAAAAGGAAACAAAAACAAATTTTTGTTAATTTCATAGCCCAAATTCACCAAAGTATTAATTAAGCCATCGTATTCTTTGACAAAGCTTTGTAATTTCCAGTCTTTATAAGAAACTTCTTGATTATGCAAAATCGCTTGCCCGTTCCAGGAGGCAAAAGTCCCAGGAAGAATGATAATCGGTGCCTTTTCCAAAGCAATTATTGGTGTAGGTATCGTCGTAGGGAACAGGCATGCCTTTTCCGTACAAGCCAAATTCAAATGCCACTGGTAGTCATCCCCAAATCCGGAATAGTATATTCTAAGATCTTCTCCGTCCCTCAAAACCGACGGAAAAATTAAATGTCTTAGATCATAACTTCTGTCTTGTCTTAATAAATAGCCCTCATCCTCAAAAACTGAGTCGCAGGTCAGAGGTAAAGAGCTTTTTGCCAATCTTATCCCGCTATTATCGGCTCTATGAAAAAATAAATATAAATAATCATTATTGACATAAGGCAATGGCCCATCGCCGTCATAAAGAAATTGCTTATCATTCGGACATCTTTGCCAATTAATTAGGTCGTCAGAATATGCCAATTTAATTTTAAATCCATTTTCTCCTCTGGCGCTGAAAAATAGATACGTTCTATTATTTTGCTGAAAAGGGTTACCGGAAAATACGCCATACATCTCGGTTTTATTATTTTGGTCAGCGGATATTACTGGCAACAGATTTCCTGAGCAGTTAAAATTAATGTCACAATTACTTAAGTAAATTTGGTAAGTTCTGTCATTTTCTAGCCGGGAAATAAATAAAAAATATCCAGCTTGAGTCTTTAAAATACGGGGATTTGATAAGTCCATACCAACATTCAGAATTTCTTTTTTCATCTGCCAGTCAATACCGTTTGTTGATTCAAAGTATCCAAGCGAATAATAAGTTTCAGATTGTCTTTTTATAACAAAGATGCCCTTATAAATATCTTCCTTAAAAATATTTGCCTGTAAATGATGAACGTAATCATTAATGTATCTAACCTTTGATGGATTTTCCGCCGACTTAGCAAACTCAAATGCATAGATATTCTTAATAACAAACAAATAGGCAAGTAATAAGATTATTTTTGTGATGATGCTTTTCATCAATTTCTCCCAACTCGTTAACTCTCTAACCCGTTAACTTGTTTTAAACCAATAACAGAATATTTAAATAAAGTGCGATAGTCTACCGCTTATAACCTACAAAAATAGGTTGTTGTATTGTCCTAGTGCTTAGTCGTTTATGATATGCCACATTGCAGTCGATGATATAATATAGCCATGAGTGCAAAACTGTCGGTTTTGATGATCACAAAAAATGCCGCTGAAACTTTGGAAAAATCCCTCGCTTCAATCAAAAAAATTGCTGATGAAATTATTGTTGTTGACAGCAAGTCAACAGACAGGACGGTCGAAATTGCCAAAAATTATCTAGCCAAGGTTTACATTAAAGAATTTACCGACATTGGAAAACAGCGGCTATTTGGATTATCGAAGGCGACTGGAAAATGGGTTTTGATTTTGGATTGTGATGAAATCGTCTCCGAAAAATTGATGAATGAAATTAAATCAAAAATTGATAATACAAGAATAAAAATTAACGGTTACTATATCCCTTATCAAAACTTTTTTTTGGATAAACCACTTCAATTCGGCGGAGAAGACTATAAAATGCTCAGACTTTTTCGAAGAGTGAAATTAAATATAAAACCTTCTTTAGTTCACAATAAGATAGAAGTTAAAGATGAAAAGACCGGATATTTAAAGGGAAAGATATTTCATCATTCTTACCGTTCATATATACAAATGTTTTCTAAATTTACCGATTATGGAATAAGAATGGGAAAAGAAAAATTTTTAAATGGAGAAAAGTCATCTTTTAAAAAAATTTTTATATATCCCGCTCACATGTTCTGGGCGAGATTTATAAAAGACAAAGGTTTTGAAGATGGTTTCTTTAGAATTCCGTTGGATATTCTATTTGCCTACATGGAGTTTATGACTTATATAACTTTGTTTATATTAAATATCAAAAATAAAAAATTAAAATGACATATCAAAAATTAAAAATTGGATTCATATTTGTTTTATACAAAACATCCCAATCAGAAATCAATAGATTAAAGAAAGAAATCAAAGAATTACGGATTACGAATTACGGATTGTATCTAATCGACAATTCCGAAAATGGCCAAGGTTACGCTGCAGGAATAAATCAAGGAATAAAAAAGGCTTTAATTGACGGATGCGAAATATTTGTAGCTGCCAATACCGATATAAGCTTATCGCAGCTGCGAGGTGATATTTTATTGGCATCAAAAAAATTTGATATATGGGGTTTTTCCATGAAGCAGCAGGGAAGAACTTACTATGGAGGTAAAATCGATAAATGGCGGATGAGTGGGGGATTGATTGAAGAAAAACCAAATAACCGTTTCGCTGCTACCGATTTTGTGTCCGGTTCTTTAATGTTTATTAAGAAAAACGTCATTGATAAAATTGGTTATTTGGATGAAAGTTATTTTATGTATTACGAGGAAGTTGATTTTTGTTACAGGGCTAAAAAATCCGGATTTAAAATAGGTATCGATTCAGGACTTTCTTACAATCATTTTGAAGTTTCTCAGGACAATCCAAACAAACAATTATTTCTTTTTAAAAATCGTTTAAAGTTTTTATTTAAATTTGGAACTATAAAACAGAAAGTTTACGAGCTTATTAGATCTCCTAAAACATTTTTTGAAGAAATAAAAAAGCGGCCATTTTATTTAAATTTTTTTACTTTAAATATATCTTCCGTAGTGAATAAAATACTCCATTTTGTTTTGTTTTTGGTTTTAATTAATTATTTTAAGCCGGAGGAATACGCTGTTTATACGCTTACTTGGACACAGGTAGGGCTTCTTTTACCGTTGCTAGACTTCGGCACCACATCTTACGGATTAGTTTACATCAACGATTCGATTGAAAAAAAAGTCAGAGAACTTTTTTCGCTTAGATTTTATTTGTCTTTGATTACATTTGTCCTAACTATTTGTTTAGCCATGATTTTTAGGTACCCTGTTTCAATTCTAATTCCGATTATTCTAACTTCGTTTGTGATTTTCGCCAATATGTTTTCAGGCACCTATTTGATCTTAAGTTCTATTAAACAAAAATCGTACTTAGCTTCTCTTGTTTCGATGATTTTTCAAATTTGCTTAGTTATTTCTTTAATCGTTGGGATATTAGTAACTAAACAATTAATAATAGTTTTTATTATTACTTTTGCTTTATATAATCTTTATTCTTTAGTAAATTTTTTCCTCGTTAGAAAGGAAGTTGGAAATCTTTCATTAAAAATTAATTTAAAACAGTGGCTAATTATTATTAAAAAATCTTTTGTTTTTCTTTTGATTAGCTTACTAGCCGGATTTTATTCTAAAGTTGACGTTTTAATTTTGAATTTTATAAAAGGCAAACAGGCAGTCGGAATTTATTCAGCCGGCTACCGGTTTTTGGACGCCTTAATGTTTGTTGTCACCGCATATAACGTATCCTCTATGTCTTTATTTTCCCGACTCGCCAAGGAAAAAAAGAAAAAATTATTTATTAATAAGATAAAAAAAGACTTTGCCTTAGTTTTTTCGATCGGTATGTTTATCGCTCTCGGATTTTATTTTTTAGGACCGGTCATTCTGCCAATTGTTTACAAAAGTACTTATTTTCAGTCAATACAAGTTTTAAGAATAATTATTTTTGCCTTACCATTAATTCTTTTGACATCAGTATTTTTAAACTCCATCTATGCCTTAGGTAAGGCCAAGGCAGTAATTTATATTTTTCTATTCCAGTTAATTTTTAATATTGGCTTAAATTTTTATTTTATTCCCCAGTATGGTTTTTTTGCTTCGGCGTATATAACGCTAGTTTGTGAAACCCTTAACACTTTAATCTGTTTTATTATTTTAAAAAAATCACTAAATGAAAATTTCCGTTGATGGGGGAGCGTTAAATCCAAAAAATAATAAACGATTTGGCACAGCTGTTTTTTCTGATAACTTAGTCAAAGCCTTACAGCTTTATGACAAAGAAAATCAATACTCAATTTATACGTTTGATAATCTTAAACCAAAACTCTTTTGGTTAAAAGGACTGGTAAGCCTCGAGGAGTTTAAGCAAAAAAAAGACATTTTTTTAGCTTTAAATCAAGCTGTCCCACTCTACACAGCCGGGAAAGTTATCAGCTTTTCCCATGGTCTCTCTTACCATTTTTATCCTGAATTATATTCCAATAGAGACGTAACTCGATTAAATAAGCAGCTGAAGGAAATGATAAAAAGATCGGATAAAATAATTGTTTCATCCAAAAAGGTAAAGAAAGAATTATTGTTAGTCAACAAATCAATCGACTCAAAAATCATAATTTTGCCTTTTGGTATTCCTTTAGATATGTTAAATTGTCGTCATCCTGAATTTATTTCAGGATCCCGAAAAAACTTTTTTCTTTATGTTGGAATGAACCAACAAATAAAAAATATAGATTTTATTAAAAAAGCTTTTAACGAATTTAAAAAAAATAAAAAGCATTCTGACTTTAAACTTTTTATTCTGACAGAAAACGTTTCCAGAAAAAAACTAAAAAAATATTATGAACGGGCAACTGCTTTATTAACTGCTTCTCACTATGAAAGCTTTAATTTCCCAGTCCTTGAAGCACTTTCCCAAGGGTGCCCGGTTATCGGATTAAAATCCGCAATCATTCCTGAATTAAAACCGTATGTCAACTTAGCAACCGACATTGATAAGTTTGTGAAAAATATGAATATGATTAAAATACAACCTAACACGCAAATGATTAAACAAATTGAAAAAAAATTTAACTGGAAAAATTATGTCAATAATTTAGTAAAATTATATAAACAATAATAATTGTATGCCAATCGTGTTCTAACCTCCGAGGTTAGACACGGGTGGCAGTAACAATCTAATATGAAAATATCTGCAGTAGTTTTGACAAAAAATGAAGAGGGGAACATCGAGAGATGTCTAAAATCATTAGATTTTTGTGATGAAATTGTAATCGTTGACGATTATTCGAGCGATAAAACCCTGGATAAGGTTAGAAATAACCAAAAAATTAAAATTTTTCAAAGACAACTCAATAATGATTTTGCTTCTCAGAGAAATTTTGGATTAAGTAAGGCGAATAATAATTGGGTTCTGTTTATCGACGCTGATGAAGAGATTTCACCAAAATTGAAGCTTGAAATTAAAAATTTAAATTTTGAAAGGGAAGCCTATTATTTAAAACGCCGGGATTATTTTTGGAATCAAGAGCTTAAATATGGAGAGGTTAAGAAAGTGAGACAGATTGGTCTGATCCGACTAGTCCGTAAAAATTCCGGAAAATGGATGGGAAACGTTCATGAGGTTTTTTATACCGCTAAAAATACCAGCCGGATGAATAATTTTATTAACCATTATCCGCACCCGACCTTAAAAGAATTTATTATCGATGTAAACTGTTATTCCAATATTCGGGCAGAAGAATTATATAACCAAGATACTAAAACTAATGTGCTACAAATAATTTTTTTTCCTTTCTTAAAATTTACTTATAATTACTTTTTTAACCTTGGATTTTTAGACGGACCGGCCGGTTTTACTTACGCTTTTATGATGAGCTTCCATTCTTTTTTGGTTAGAGCAAAGCTTTATCAACTAACAAACAAACGATGACCATCTTGTTTTATTTAACCGCCTTTTTATTCTCCTTGGGTCAATTAGGAAGGGTGTCTTTTTTTAATCAGCAGATAAATTTTTATCTATATGAAATTGCTTTATTATTTACTTTAGTTTTTTTATTTTTTAAGTACCGCTTTGAACCAATCAAATATTTTTGGAACAGATTTAAGCCCTTTCTTATTTTTTTGTGTGTTTTATTGG
>Ga0172379_10005925_pt1 | contig 16739 bp, 11 predicted proteins | sample GrowelOW334metaG_FD_119756 | JGI IMG/M metagenome (GOLD analysis project Ga0172379, IMG submission 119756) | Groundwater microbial communities from an aquifer near a municipal landfill in Southern Ontario, Canada - Groundwater well OW334 metaG | ecosystem: Environmental > Aquatic > Deep... | reverse complement strand
TGGCATCGCCCGCGATGAAAATCGGGCTTGTCCCGTCTGCGTTCGCGGTTCGCGTGGTCAATGGATCGAAAGACGGCATGCCTTTGGCGTCGAGCGTGATGGTCGTCTTGTCGAGGCCCATGCCCGACACATTCGGCGTGCGGCCGGTGGCGGCCAGGACATAGTCGAAATGCTCGGTGGCCGGGGCGCCATCTGGTCCGGTACGCCGAATCGCGACACGATCACCGTCACGCTCCATGGAGTCAACGTGGGCGTCCGGCTCCAGCCTGAATTCCGAATTGAAGGCCGCGATGGCGTAAGCGAGAATTTCCGGATCGCTGATCGGGCCGACGCGGCCGCCACGGCCGAGCACCACCACATGAACACCCAGGCGATGCAGTGCCTGGCCGAGCTCGAGGCCGACAATCCCCGGACCCATCACGGCCACTGCCGCGGGCAGATCGCGCCAGTTGAAAATGTCGTCGCTGATGATCAGGCGGTCGCCCAGGGATTTGAACGAATCCGGGATGGCGGCGTGCGAGCCGGTGGCGATAACGCTGGCTTTGCTCGTGATCAAGGTATGGTCAGCGACCGCAATCGTATGCGCGTCCACGAAGCACGCACGACCGCGAATGCGGTCCGCTTCGGGAATATCCTGCACGTCGCTCAGCACGAAACCGACAAAACGATCGCGCTCGCGCCTGACCCGATCCATGACCTCGCGCCCGTCGATGCGGATCGGGCCATCGACATGAATGCCAAAGCCCGGCGCCTTGCCGACGGCATGGGCAGCGTCGGCCGCGGCAATGAGCAGCTTGCTCGGCATGCAGCCCACGCGTGCGCAGGTGGTGCCGTAGCCTCCGCCTTCGATGATGACGACGTTGGCGCCTGCGGCCTTGGCTGCGCGATACGCGGTCAGACCTGCGGTGCCGGCACCGATTACTGCCACGTCAACGCTTCGGGTGTTCATGTCATGCACGCGGATCTGCGCGATTCCTGGCATTGGGCAACATGGTGATTTCCTTATCAGCAATCCATCGAGAATCGGATGAGCTCCTGCCTCGTCCACGGTCACTTGCGCGGATCTCCGTGGCGGCCGCGCCGGGCCGCTTGCTGCGGATCCAGTTGGTCCGAGGTAGTCGCAACTGATTTGACGATAGTCCGATTGCCGCAAGTAATCGGTGTGCCAGGGCACACAGCAATGCGCCGCAATACTGCGCAGCCGCGACTCCTGCCGGTCAATTCGGCAGCATCAAACAGTCGCGGGCGAAACACACAAGAATATCTCGGCGAATGTGTGGCAGCGCACAGAGCGGATTTCAGTGTTGAGCCACTATGGTGTCAGGCGCTCGCTGACCTCCTCCTCACGAGCTCCCGTAACTTCCGGCCCGCAACGGTGATACCGTTTCGGGCCTTCTTTTTTGAGTTCGTCAGGGTCTGCGTTGATGCAGGATCAGTTGCTTGCATCTTGTCCGTCCGGCGTGCGGCGCGGAGGTTCGTGTCACCGTCCCAGTCGCGGATCATCCGTAACCAGGAGACCGGCTTGCCTTCACGGAGTGGGGCGGATTACCTGGCTGAACATTTTGAACTTCGAACTGCGTGGGAAACGACATACGAGGCGAAGCGAATGGAAGAGCATCGAAAACATTTCGCAAAAGTGTTGCAGGACAATCCCGGAGTACCGATCAAGCGGATCCGAAACATTCCGGGCAATTGCTTTGAGTGGCTGTATCCAAATGGCAGAGATTGCCTGACAAGCCACTTTCCGGGAATCTGGCGTCGTTAGTGCCGTTCCTGCCCTCGACATTCATCAAACGTTCAACACGACCTCGGCGAGCTTATCCAGCTTCTCCTTGGTATCCCGCCAACCCGGCATGTGAGCATCCAGCAGCCTGAAAAAACGCTTGCTGTGATTGTGCTCTTTGAGATGGCACAGCTCGTGGAGCAGCACGTAGTCGATGCACTGCCAAGGCGCACGCACGAGCAATGGGTTCAGTGTCAGCCGGCCGGCCGGTGAGCAACTTCCCCATTGCACTTTCATGGTCTGAAGGCGAATCGGGGGAACTTGGCGTACCCAGCGCAAGTTGGCCGCCATCTGTTCCAGCCGGAAAACGAACACTGCTCGCGCCCGCTCCAGATACCACTCAAGCAAGGCCGCCTTGATGGCTGCACCATTCCACGCGGAAATCCGCACTTCGATGAAGCCACCCTTGAGGCGAACCGCGACGACGTCCACGTCTTCGATACTCACCTTCAAGCGATACCGGCGCCCAAGGTATAGCAAGGATTCACCGCTGACATACTCGCGCGGCAGCACATGCGCCAGGCGTTGCCGTGCCTCGCTCACATGTTTGTGTATCCAGCGTGCCCGCGCTGCTACAGCCGTCTTGATCTGAACCGGTGAAGCATCGGGAGGCACATCCACAATAACCCGCCCGTCGGGCTCGACATGAATTGCCACGCGGCGAGCCTTGCGTTCCGGTTGCACGCGAATGGCATAGGGGATGCGCTGATCCCCATAGACGATACAAAGTTCGGTCATACCCTGATCAGGCGCGGCTGAGTCCCACGCGAGTGATCTGGATCACCTGCTCGACCACGGCCTTGGCGTTTTCGAGACCGATCAGCGCGAACAAGCTGGGCAGCAGCCCCTTGCGGATCGCTGCTTCTATGTTCTGCGGGTTCAGCGAGTTCTCGGCAATCGCATTGCGTACGATGCCATCCATTTCCAGCGCGTAATCGATCAACGCCTGGCGCGCAGCAACGTCCATCTCGGCGAATGCTTCCTCGCCAAGAACCAGCCTGATAGCGCCGTAGTATGCCTTGGCGTGGCGGTTGTCACCAAAGACGTCCGGCACGCCGGGCGTCTCGCGCGCCTCGACCTTCTGCGCGAACTCCTTGAACAGCGCGTATTGCTTCAGCGGATGGTCGAACATCGCCTCGGCTTCGGCGATGGCCTGCTTCAGCAGTTCGGCGAAGACTTTCTGCGCGTACGGGTCCTCCGCGAGCTCCTGCTCGATCGTCTTGCGCAGTCGGGTGCGGATCAGGTCGGTTTCATTGCGGGTTTTCTCAGCCGACCACTCGGCGCTTTCCTCGGTCTGGCCCAACTGGTGCACCAGATACACGCCCTCGGGTTCGCGCACCTCAGTGCCGATTACCTGCTTGTCCACCAGCCGGCGAATCTGTTCTTCGTAGGTGCTGTAGTCCACCGTCTCCATTGCGTCCTGGCGCGCGATCTTGCGCAGACTGATGAAGAAGCGCAGGTCTTCCTTGTAGCGCGCAATTAACGCTTCGGAAAAACTCCGGTCTTCGAAGAAGCTGTGCGACGACAGCGCCGTTTGCAGGCATAGGCCGAATTCGGTCAGCGCCGCGGAGAAATCGTCGCGCAGCTTTTGACGTTCGTCGTGACTTTCGCCATCCGTGCCGGCCACCAGCTTCGGCATCAGCACCTGACGATACTGTTCCGTGTCCTTGCGGTTGCTAACTCCCGCAAAGAACGACCAAAGCCTGTCGTGCAGCGCGGGCAGGCGTTTGTACTCGGTGCTGAACTGGCGGTACAGCCCCTCGATGTCGGCGATGTCGTAGCCGGCCTGGGTATTGCTAGCCAGATCCTGGTAGGCGCGAATGGCGGTATCCAGTTCCTTGAGGATGCCGCGGTAGTCCACCAGCACGCCGTAGCGCTTGGCATCGTGCAGGCGGTTCACCCGCGCGATGGCCTGGATCAGGTTATGGCTCTTGAGGGGCTTGTCGATATACAGCACCGTGTTGCGCGGTTCGTCGAAGCCGGTCAACAGCTTGTCCACCACGATCAGCAGATCCGGCGCGCCCTCACTGGCGAAATCCTCCAGCACGCGCTTCTCGTAGCCCTCGGCATCGTTGCCGACGTTCTGTTTCCACCATTTCTGCACTTCGGGCAGCTTGTCTTCGTCGACCTCGGTGTTGCCCTCGCGCGTGTCGGGTGGCGAGATCACGACCGCGCTGGTCACCAGCCCGGTTTCGTCCAGCGCATTCTTGTAGCGGATGGCATCGACCTTGCTGTCGGTCGCGACCTGACCCTTGAGGCCGACGGCAAGCTTCTTGATGTTCTCGTTGAAATGTGTGGCGATGTCCCAGGCGATCAGTTCGATGCGGTTGGCCGCGCCGTAGATCGCGCCCTTGCTGTGGTACTTCTTCTTCAGATCGGATTTCTGCCTGGCCGAAAGGCCGGCGGTGATCTTCTCGAACCATCGATTGACGGCCTCTTCGTTGATCGTCAGTTCGGGGATGCGCTCCTCGTAGAGCAGCGGCGCCACGGTCTCGTCTTCCACCGCGCGCTGCATGGTGTAGGCATGTACGATGGGGCCGAACTTGTTGGCGGTTTTCTCGTCCTTGAGCAGCGGCGTGCCGGTGAAGGCGACGTAGGCGGCTTTCGGCAGCGCCTTCTTCATGCGCTCGTGAGTTTCGCCGCCGTGGCTGCGATGCCCCTCGTCCACCAGCACGATCAGGTTCGGCGAATCGTTGCGGCATTCGGCCAGCTTCGAGGCGGTCGCGAACTTGTGTACCAGCGTGAACACGATGCGCTCTGTGCCGTGGCCGATGCGTCGGGCGAGATCGCGGCCGGAAGTCGCTTTGCTTTTCTCGCCTTCCTTCTTGGTCGCAATCATCGAGCCGAAAGCGCCGCTGCTGATGAAGTTCCTGGCGAGCTGGTCTTCTAGGTCGATGCGGTCGGTCACCACCACCACGCGGCATTCCTTCAGCGCGTCATGCAACAGCAGCGCCTTGGTCAGGAACACCATGGTGAAGCTCTTGCCCGAGCCGGTGGTGTGCCAGATCACGCCGCCTTCGCGTGCGCCGTCGGGGCGGAACAGGCGGATGCGCGCCAGCAGCGCGCGGATGCCGAAGAACTGCTGGTAGCGGGCGACGATCTTGCCCACCTTGCGGTCGAACAGGATAAAGCCGCGCAGCAACTCCAGCAGTCGCGGCGGGCTGAGCAGGCTCACCAAAAGTCGGTCCTGGTGGGACGGCAACATGGGCTGCGACCATAGCGATTCGAAGTAGTCGCGCAGGCTGGCGGGCTTGCCCGCGAACAACGCGGCTTTAGTGTCGGCGTCGAGCGGCCGGTTCTTGATGGCGTCGATAGCCGCGTCGCTGAATTCCTCTTCGCGCCAGCGCGCCCAGAATTTCGCGGCGGTGTGGGTCGTGCCGTAGCGGCCGTCGACCTGGCTGATCGAGATCAGCAGTTGCGCATAGGCGAACAAATGCGGAATCTCGTCCTGCCGCTGGTTGCGCAGGTGCTGGCTGATGCCCTCCTGCACCATGGCCTTGCTGCTCGCGTTCGACTCCGGGCGCTTGGCCTCGATCACCACCAACGGGATGCCGTTCACGTAGCAGACCTTGTCCGGCCGGCGCGTGTGCGTGCCCTGCGCCGAAATGACCTCGAACTCCTCGGTCACTTCCCAGGTGTTGGCGGCGACGTTGTTCCAGTCGATCACCGCGACTGTCGGCTGATGCTTCTTGCCGTCCGGCATGAACTCGGTGACGGTGATGCCGAACAGCAGCTTGGCATACAGGCGCTCGTTGGCCGGCAACAGCCCCTCGCCAAGATTGATCGCCGAGAGCTCGCGCACGATCTGGTCGATGCCGCTGGGCGAGAGCGGAAACCATTCGCCCTTGTACTCGAAGCGGCGGGTCTTGAGGACTTCGATCAGGCGCGGCTTGAGCAGGACTTCGCGGGTGTTGCCGCGCAGGGCCAGGCAAGCGGCCGTGCTGAGGAAGCGCCAGCCGAGGTTGCACAGCAGATGCAGCGCGGGGAGGTGGGCGCTGTATTGCTCGCGGGTTTGGGGGACGTTCATGCGGCGACCTCGGCTACAGATTCGGCGACGTGGACACGGCGTTTGCCGGTGAGGAGTTGCTTCATCAGTGCTCGCTTTTCGGCTTGTAGTCCTGCCAACTGCGTAGCGAACGATCGCTCTTCGGCTTCGGCGACGTTGATTACCTTTGCAATTCTGCTTTGTTCGTCTGCGGGTGGAATGTGCAGCCGCAGCTTGAAGAAGTCCGTCACGCCCACGTTGAGCAGACCGTGGTTGCGCGCACCTTCCTGGGCAATGCCGGAAATCTCCTCATTCAGCAGGCCGGCCTCGAAATAGTGCCGGAAGAAATCAAAATTCGCCTCACCGTCGTTCCGCAAGCGGAAGCAGACATACAGACTGGACACGACTCCGGCGTCATATCGCTCCAACGGCTTGATGGCACCCATCGGGTAGCCTGCCGAGTAGCTCTTGTTGTAGGCGAATTCTCCGCGTGCGAGCAGTGTGTAACCAGTGAGGTTCTCGCTCGCAACGGACTTGGTGAAGAAATCTCGCTGCCCGATCAGACCGTGCTGCCCGGAGATCGTGAGGACGTTGGAATTGCCGGTAGTGTTCTTGCGCCTAACTCGCTCGAAAGCAGAGTCGAAGTCAACGTAGTTCCAATGACTCTGGCAGGAAGGCAATCGCCGCTTACCCAACAGCAGCGCTCGTGTCAGTGCCTGCCTTTGCTTGCGGCAGTTGTCGAGCAGGCGCTCGGTGGTGGTGATGGCCTGGTCCCAGGTGGTCAAGATGCGAGCAATGCGGCGTTGTTCCGGCAGCGGTGGCACTGGAACCAGTACTTCCTTAAGAATGCCGCCGCTCAGGTTTTTCTGAGTTCCCGCATTCCCAAGCTTGCGAACTGCTGTGTATTGCGAGGACAGGTATTGAAAGAAAAAGTCAGAGTCGTACGCCTTGTGCAGGAGGATCGCAGCACAAGCCTGATTTGTTGCAGCCTCAATCCCAAGCTTCGCCACCTGCCCCCGCGTCTTGCCTTGCCCGTACATCGCCATCAACAATGTGCCAGTAGGAAAGAGTTTGGCCGACGAGGTTTTCAAACCTGCTTCGGTGATCTTTTCGGTGGTGCCCGTAATCGTGTTGAACTGGATTTCGCCCGTAGTCACCCAGGGAATCGAGCCGCCCCAATAGCTCGGCTCGGCACGGTCTGGCGTACCGCCAGAGCTGATGCGTGCGATGTCGCCCAAGGTGCTGCGGTGCCAGCCTTTAGGAAGCATGACACGCTTCGCGGAAACCAACTGTCAAGTATTCCTTGACAGTTGAGTGCGATCCGGCTGCACTGCCAACCCTTGCATTTTCTGCAACGGTTCCGACATGAGCAGTTGTTGCAGAACATGCAACAACTGCGCTGCTGGGGGTGTGGGCTCGAACTTGTAAGTGGTTCTTACACGTTGGGAGCATCGAACAATTCATGCCTTTTCCCCCTTGCTCGGTTTGCCTTTGGGTGCAGCCAGAATTTCAACCGGGGCTTGCAAAGCCAGGTTATTGCTGGCGCTGACTACGGGCTTGCCGCTCTTGGCTTCCAATGCCTTGCGGGCATCGCCGGCGATGGTGCCGCCTTCCTTCGCCGTGCGGCGATTGGCAGGGAAGCCCTGGGCGTCCTTGCGTCGGGCGATTTCCGTGGTGCTGGCTTCGCCGAGCATGGTGAAGATCAGTTCCAGGTCGGTCATGTGGTCGCGCAGGTTGTCGCCGGTTTTGAGTTCGGCCAGCCCCTTGATTTTCTTGTGGCCCTCGGGCGTGACGCCAAAGGTGGCGCGGGCGATTTCGGAGGTGAGGATGGCGTATTCGCGGCCCTCTTGTACGCCGCGCTGCTTCCATTCGTCGGTCAGCTCGCCGCGAATGGCGATGGAGCGCAGGCGCTTTTCGATCCACGGCTTGGGGTAACCCTTGGCCTCGTACAGCGCGCGGGCGCGGGCGCTGGCGAGTTCGGGGTTTTCGATTTCCTGAATACGTTCAAAGCCGACCTTCGCCAGCCAGCGCTTGAACGGCTCGGCTTTGGGGGACGGGATGGACTGGATGATGCGTAGCAGACCTTCGGTGTTGGCGCAGTTGGCTAGCTGAATCCCGCCCTCGGTTTGCAGGCGAAGGGGGGTGGCAATTTGCCCCCATCCTTTGGCTAACTCTTTGTCGCGGCGGCGTAAATCCTTTACGTAGCCTTCCGGTTGAACGGAGTCGGTCAGGACCGCGACCACATCTACGATTGCGAACCACCACTGCTTGTCATGCCAGGTACGGCGGATGGTCTTTTCTTGGAAAAGGGCGACATCCTGCCCAGGCGTGATATCCCGCTGTTCTTCACTCATACCCCAGCTCCTTCAAGTAAGCCTCCATCTGCACTTCCAGCTTCGCCAGTTCCGCTTTCAGCTTTTCGCGCTCGGCGCGCACCGCCATGAGGTCGATTTCTTCCTCTTCCTCGAAGGTATCGACGTAGCGCGGGATGTTGAGGTTGTAGTCGTTCTCGGCGATCTCAGCTGGCGTGGCGAGGTAGGCGTATTTGTCCACGCTCTGTCGCGCGGTAGCGGTGTCGAAGATGCGCTGCAAGTCTTTCTCGCGCAGGACGTTCTGATTCTTGGCGTCCTCGTAGTCGCGGCTGGCGTCGATGAACAGCACCTTGTCGTCGGCTTTCTGTTTGCGAAACACAAGCACGGCGGCGGGGATGCCGGTGCCGTAGAAGAGTTTTTCGGGCAGGCCGATGACGGTATCGAGCAGGTTTTCTTCGATCAGCTTACGGCGGATCTTGCCTTCGGCCGCGCCGCGGAACAGCACGCCGTGCGGCACGACGACGGCCATGCGGCCGCTGCCCGGCTTCATGGTTTCGACCATGTGCAGGATGAAGGCATAGTCGCCCTTGGTGCGCGGCGGCAGGCCGCGGCGGAAGCGGCTGAACTTGTCCTTGTCGGCGCCGTCGAAGCCCCACTTTTCCAGCGAGAACGGCGGATTGGCGACGACGATGTCGAAGTGCTTGAGCCCGGCATCGCCGTCCAGCAGCTTGGGATTGCGAATGGTGTCGCCCCACTCGACGCGGTGGTTGTCTTCGCCGTGCAGGAACATGTTCATCTTGGCCAGTGCCCAGGTGCTGCCGATGGCTTCCTGGCCGAACAGTGCGTACTTGCGCGAGCCGTAGCGCTCGCGCACCAGCCGGCCGCACTTCATCAGCAGCGACCCGGAGCCGCAGGTGGGGTCGCAGATCTCGTCGCCTTCCTTCGGTTCCATCAGTCGCGCCATCAAGCTGGACACCTCGGGCGGCGTGTAGAACTCGCCGGCTTTCTTGCCGCTGCTGGAGGCGAAATTCTTGATCAGGAACTCATAGGCGTTGCCGATGATGTCGAGCTGGCCGACGCGGCTGGGGCGCAGATTGAGTTCGGGCTTGGCGAAGTCTTCCAGCAGGTGGCGCAGGATGTCGTTCTTTTGCTGCTCGTCGCCGAGCTTGTTGGAATTGAAGCTGATGTCCTGGAACACGTCGCGCAGCTTGCCGATGTTGGCGTCCTCGATCGCGTGCAGCGCTTTGTCGATGCGCTCGCCGTTGCCCGGCTCGTGGCGCTTGGCGTGCAGGACGTAGAAGCTCGCGCTGGGCGGCAGGACGAAGCGCTCGTTCTTGAGCATCTCTTCGATCAGCGCCTGGTTGTCGCCGTACTGCGCCTTGTACTGCTCATAGTGGTCCTGCCAGACATCGGACAGGTACTTGAGGAACAGCATGGTCAGCACGTAATCCTTGTAGATGCTCGAATCCACGGTGCCGCGAAAGGTGTCGCAGGCGTTCCAGACGGCGGCGTTGATGTCGTCCTGATTGATTGGGGTGTGGTCGGTCATGTTTGTGGGCCGGAAGGTTTATTGAGCGATGTGCAGTTCGTGGGCAAGGGCATCGAGCTGTCGTTGGCGGTTGCGGATCAAGCCTTCGAGGATTTTCTTTTCCTGGAAGGCTTTGTTGGATAGCGCGATGACCAGGCGTTGTTGGTCGATGGGCGGCACCGCGATGGGCAAGCCTTCTAGAACGCCGCGGCGGATGCTGAGCTGGTCTGAACCCTCCGCATTGCTCGCCAGGTAGCGCTGCGCGGGTGCGCTATTGATCTGCCAGGCCAGAAAGTCCGGGAGCAATCCAGACGAGGGCTTGACCCGCAAGAGAAAGAAATACTGGGAACAAACAGCAGGCCGTGGAACCTCTTGCAGACTGACTGCGAAGTTGCGGGTGCCGCGAGCGACGAAAACCACGTCGCCTGGCTGCAACCACTCCGGAGTTTTCCGCCCGTCGATTTGCGTTTGAACCAGACCATTCCAGGAGACACCGTTGTCCGGACTGATGTCCCGCATCTGCAATGCATAGGCGTTCCCGCTAGGAATCGGCGGCACGCTGCCCCTGAACGGGTGGCCGGATTGGATGTGCGCTACGTCTGAAAGCGAATGAATCATTTTGCACCAAGCTAATTGATGCAATATTTTGCTTGCGTTCATCCAAGAAAGCAATTAGTATTTCACTTGTGACGCATCAATCGGGTTGATGCATCGTCTTTTGAAAGAGACCGAGCGCGCCACATAACAACAAAACAAGATAAGGAGCGCAACATGTCTGAGAAACACCAAGTAGTCTTTTATCCCGTGGGAAATGGTGATACCTCCCAAACCATCTTGAATAACGGTCGGCGGATTCTTTTCGATTTCTGCCATCGCGAAAAGGCGGAGGATGCGGATACGCCAGAAATTGACCTCAAGAAGCGATTGAAGCAAGAACTGAAGGACGCCAAACGCGGCTATTTCGACGTTGTCGCATTCACCCACGCTGACAAGGATCATATTCAAGGCAGTACAGACTTTTTCTGGTTGGAGCACGCCGCGAAGTATCAGGCATCAGATCGCGCCAAGATCCAGGACCTGTGGGTACCCGCTGCCATGGTTGTAGAGTCGGCAGCTAATGACCAGCAATCCGACGAGTTCATCATCCTCCGCCAGGAAGCGCGCCATCGTTTGCTCGAAGGTAAGGGTATCCGAGTCTTCTCGCGGCCTCAGGTGCTAATGGATTGGCTGGTGCCTAAGCTCAAGGAGCGTGGGGAATCACCAGGAGCACGAGACCACCTCTTCGTGGATGCAGGTCAGATGGTCCCGGGATTTGCGCTCATTGGCGACGGCGTCGAATTCTTTTGCCATTCGCCCTTCGTGAAGCATTGCGACGACGGAGACATTATTCGAAACAGCGCATCGCTTGTATTCAACGTGCGCTTTCAGACCGGAGGTGAGCAATTCGACTATCTCGAAATTGGAGACGCGGAATGGGGCGACCTAGAGGATATTGTTGCCATTACGAAGTTTCACAAACACGAAGACCGGTTGAAGTGGGACCTGCTGAACATCCCTCATCACTGCAGCTACCTTGCGCTCAGCGACACCAAAGGTGACAAGGAAACCGAGCCTAAGCCGCTCATCAAAGAACTGCTGTTGAATGGGCGTGCGAATGCGTACATCGTCAGCTGCAGTAATCCGATCCCGGACTCGAGGGACTCCTACAATCAAACGCAACCACCTCACATTCAGGCTCGAAACGCATACGAACGCTATCGCAAGGATGTCGGCGGTCGCAAATTTCTCGTCACGATGGAAGAGCCGAACGCCACAAAACCAGAGCCGATTGTCTTCGAAATTACGTCTGGCGGCGGAGCCTGGAAGAAGGCCAATGTGATTGGCATCGGTGGGATTTTGACAAGCACTCCGCCGCGCGCTGGCTGAGATGGAAGACTTTTTCGATCTGCCCGGACTGGACCCCATAGGTGCCGATGAGTTGTTTTCCATCGAACGCGCGGGAGCGCTGCTTAAAGCCATCGAGAGCAACCGCGACTTCACCTTGGTCGCTTGCTTTGGCAGAGACGAGGGGGAATCACGCGCTATCGAGGTGATCGTCGTCGATGTGGAGACAGACGGTATTCCGTCACGCAACGCGGTGGGTATCCACTATCGCGAACGACTGGCGCTTCAGGTATCGTCTGATACAGGAAAACTTGTTGAAGTTCTTGCCCTGCGTAAGAATTTTCCGATCTTGCCGCACCAGAACCTGACGGCAGAGGGAGCGCCGGCAAGTCTGTGCTTGTACTTCGAGCCAGTCAAAGTGGTAACGCGTACCTGGACTCCGCAACTATTTCTGCGGCGCATCCAATGGTGGTTGGAAAAATCAGCGACCGGCGAGTTACATCCGGCCGATCAACCTGTGGAACGATTGTTCTTCGTATCCCCGTATGAGCTAATACTTCCTTGGAATTTTAACGAAGCCTCCAAACAGTCAGGCCAGAAGTTCTCAATTGGAAGAGGGCAAGAGAGACCTGATGGCGGATTGACCTGCTTCATGAGCATCGGTTCTGACCCGGCGCCCGGAAGCGCAAGCAATGTTGCGCTCATTCATTTGCATTTGCCTGCGATCGTTCAAGGCAAAATCGAGAGGGAGCCGCAAACGCTTGGCGATCTAAAAGAAATATTTGGCCGACGAGGTGTCAACCTGCTGGAGCCTCTCCGGTCAGAATTGCAACAACGTGTCGGATCTGGAATCAATAAGCAACACGATTGCGCTGCAACCATCCTACTTCTGGAAACGCCCGTCAAGCGACGCGAGGGCGATACTCCAGAGGGGCTTCAGCATCGCGCATATTTTGTTCCAGAAGGGGCCTTCAAGTTGGGAGTGCTTGTTGGCGCGTTGATTGATGGACTTGATGGAAGGTTTTACTCAGCAACAGGATTGATCTCCCCGGCAGAAGTGACGGATTGGCAAGATCGGCCGCTATTCCCGATGGAGGTTCTTCGCGCAAATAGCAGGAGTGAGGCGCGACAGCAGTCAGGCATTGAGGATGCTGGTCCGGTTGCTGTACTCGTTGGCGCAGGCTCTCTAGGAAGTGCCTTGATCAACGTATGGGGGCGCGGCGGATGGGGGAAGTGGACGGTCATCGACAAAGATCACGTCAAGCCACACAATATTTCTCGCCATACCGCGACTCACAGGCACATCGGAGCACCAAAAGCTGAGATTGTCGTACACCTCAACGAGTTGGCGACCGATGGAGCGAATCCAATGACGCCTATTTGCGCCGACGCTTGCTCTCTCGATAGAGAAACAGGCTGGAAATCGATACAGGACGCAGCATTGGTGGTGGATGCATCAACAACGCTTGAGTATCCGCGGCTATCTAGCTCGCGAGACCAAGTTGGCCGACACATCTCTGTTTTTATAACGCCAACCGGAAACGACGCGGTGATGCTCGCGGAAGACGCGAGACGGACGATTCGTGTTCGAACGCTGGAAGCACAGTATTACAGGGCTGTTCTCACCGAATCCTGGGGTGCGGCGCATCTTCCACAGAACTTGGGCACATACTGGAGTGGCGCAAGTTGTCGCGACATTTCGTCAGTGATTCCTTACTCAAGAATTCTTGCCCATGCCGGCACACTCGCAGAGCAGATCCATACGGCGTCGATACGGGAGGAAGCGACTATCCGTATTTGGAATCGCAATTCGGAAACGGGTGCTGTAGCCACCCATGACGTCCCGGTCTTCCACGAACGCCGCCTAATGGTTGGTGCGATCAACCTCTTTATCGACGATGGATTGGAGCAGAAGCTTCGGGCAATTCGGGAGTCAAAATTGCCAAGTGAGACCGGCGGTGTGCTGCTGGGTTACTACGATTTTAACGAGCGATATGGGGTCATCGTCGATGTCCTTTCAGCGCCATCGGACAGTGATGCCTCGCCCGGGCACTTTGAGCGCGGGATCGAAGGACTCAAGGAATCTGTCGCGGAAGCTTCAAGGCGTACCGCAGGAATTGTCGGCTACATTGGAGAGTGGCACAGTCACCCACGTGGCCACAGTTCTTATCCGAGTCAATCCGATGTCCGTCAATTGATCTTTCTCGCAACTCAATTGGCCGAAGATGGCATTCCGGCCATTCAACTTATTGTTGGGGAACGCGATGTACAGTTAATCGCAGGCTGGGTAGAAGAATGAATTCTGGAACAATCGAGCCCCGGATTTCCCTTGCACTATCTGGGGGCGGAGTTCGCGCCATGGTGTTTCATTTGGGCGTGCTCAACGCCATGGCCGAGTATCGACTGCTGGAACAGGTTGATCGCATTTCTACCGTCTCCGGCGGGAGTCTGTTGGCAGGGCTGATTCTTCACGAGAATGGAATGCAATGGCCGAGTTCCGATGAGTTCATCCAGTCGATCTACCCGGCTCTCCGGGAAAAGCTTTGCGAGGGTAGTCTCCAATGGAGCGCTGCGCGGCAGCTTCTCAACCCGATAAATTGGCGATATTTGTTTTCACGGGCCAATTTGCTCGCCTTGGCACTTCAGAGCCAGTGGGGTGTCTGCTCACGCTTAGCAGACCTTCCAATAAGTCCGGAATGGTCAATCAATGGGACGACCGCTGAAAACGGCAAACGATTTCGCTTCAAGCGGGAAAGTCTGGGCGACTACGACCTCGGATACGCTGAGCCAGGAGATTTTCCCCTTGCTACTGCACTGGCCGTTTCCGCAGCATTTCCCGCCGGGTTCGGCCCTCTATCGTTGCCAACCTCCGGCTACGTATGGAAAAAACGGCCGCGATGGGGCGCCTCAAAGACCGACGAACGCGAGGTCAAATTGGCCTACAAACGCTTGCACCTCTATGACGGCGGTATTTACGACAATCTCGGTCTAGAGCCGTTTTTTGATCCAGGCAGGATCCACGCGAAACCGGGTGTCGGCTACATCGTCGTTTCCGATGCGGGAGCCCCGCTTGCCCCAGGCTTTTCCAACGGCCCCCTCAACCCATTTCGACTTATTCGAGTAGCAGACATCATGTCGGATCAGTCGCGCGCTTTACGTATCCGAACATTTGCAACATATGTTCAAGAGCACCAAGACAACGGGGCGTACATCGGAATCACCACTCCGCTTTCAGATGTTGGTGGCTGCCCATCAAGAGATTTCGCGTCCTCATATCCAACAACGTTGAAGCGCGTTAAACATGATCAGTTCGACAAGATAGCTGCGCACGGCGCAGGGGTCACTCGGAAGGTGAGGCGGGATTTCGGACTAGTGGCCGCAAGGTAGGCGACAGCCTCCAGCGAATTGGCCGACTGGCTTGTTTCGTGAACGCGGCGGCAGGACAAAATTGGAGAGATGCTGCCGGCTTCAGATTCAGAATCTGACCGCTGCGACAGACATTATTGTTTCCGATCACCCCCGCTGGCGCCCTTGTTGTTTAGAACTCATGTTCCGACAGATCGTGGTGTTCGCGATCAGGGCCAGCTAAATAAAATGCAAATGCCCTGTTTTCTCGACAGACTTCGCGGCAACCCGACAGACTTAACTGCAAGCGATCAAAGGCTCTTACCAGAGCGTTTCCCGCTCCGCGCTGGCCGAGATCTTGTGGATGGTCAGGTCGGTGCCGTTGAATTCGTCTTCGGCATCGAGGCGGATGCCGACCACCATTTTCAGCAGGCCATAGACCAGCAAGCCGCCGCAAAAAGCCACCGCGATGCCGAGTGCGGTGCCGGCCAGCTGGCTCATGAAGGCGACCCCGCCGAGGCCGCCCAGCGCCTTGGCGCCGAAGATGCCCGCGGACAGCCCGCCCCAGGCGCCGCACAGGCCGTGCAGCGGCCAGACGCCGAGCACGTCGTCGATCTTCCAGCGGTTCTGCGTCAGCGTGAACATCACGACGAACAGGCCGCCGGCGACGCCGCCGGTGACCAGTGCGCCGAGCGGGTGCATCAGGTCGGAGCCGGCGCAGACGGCCACCAGTCCGGCCAGCGGGCCGTTGTGCACGAAGCCGGGGTCGTTCTTGCCGGCCACCAGCGCCACCAGCGTGCCGCCGACCATGGCCATCAGCGAGTTCATCGCGACCAGGCCGGAGACCTTGTCCAGCGTTTGCGCGCTCATGACGTTGAAGCCGAACCAGCCGACGACGAGGATCCAGGCGCCGAGCGCGAGGAAGGGAATCGAGGACGGCGGGTGCGCCGATATGCCGCCGTCCTTGTGGTAGCGCCCGCGCCGCGCGCCGAGCAGAAGCACGGCGGCCAGCCCGACCCAGCCGCCGACCGCGTGCACCACCACCGAGCCGGCGAAGTCGTGGAACTCGGCGCCGAAGCTGGACTTGAACCAGGCCTGGATGCCGAAGGCCTGGTTCCAGGCGATGCCTTCGAAGAAGGGGTAGACGAAGCCGACCAGCAGGAAGGTGGCCGCCATTTGCGGGCCGAAGCGCGCGCGCTCGGCGATGCCGCCGGAGACGATGGCCGGGATCGCGGCGGCGAAGGTCAGCAGGAAGAAAAACTTGGTCAGTTCGAAGCCGCTTTTTTGCGCCAGGGTTTCCGCGTCGACAAAAAAATGCACGCCGTAGGCGATGCCGTAGCCGATGAAGAAATAAGCCAGGGTCGAAATCGAAAAATCGGCGAGGATTTTGACCAGCGCGTTGATCTGGTTCTTCTTGCGCACCGTGCCCAGTTCCAGAAAGGCAAAGCCGGCATGCATGGCCAGGATCATGATGGCGCCGAGCAAAATGAACAGTACGTCGGCGGATGTCTTGAAATTCTCCATTGCGGGGCTCCCAAAGGGCTAAAGGCACGAATGGGGAGCATTTAAGCAATGACCATTCCCGCCGATAAATCAGTGACAAATCAAGAGGATCGTCCAGCGGAGCACAGCATAGCGCACCTTGGTGGTGCGATCAGGCCAAGCTCTGCACCGCAATGGTGAGAATCGGCGCTCGCGAGACGGCAAAAACGACGCGTAGCGGAGTTTCAGTGGAGGCTAACGCCCGTTCTTGGGGCGTTAAGCGCAGCGGCCGTAACTAAAAACCGCCGGCGCCTACTTTGGTGCGTTGTTCGCGGCGTTGGGCGGCTGATAGCCGCGCGGCATCAGCACCCACATGCGCCCTTGCTGGCGCATTTTTCCGGCCTGGCTGCCGGCATCGGG
>Ga0172379_10005924_pt1 | contig 16740 bp, 9 predicted proteins | sample GrowelOW334metaG_FD_119756 | JGI IMG/M metagenome (GOLD analysis project Ga0172379, IMG submission 119756) | Groundwater microbial communities from an aquifer near a municipal landfill in Southern Ontario, Canada - Groundwater well OW334 metaG | ecosystem: Environmental > Aquatic > Deep... | reverse complement strand
TTCACCTTCTATCTCACCAAGCGCGAGTACCTCGCCATCTATTTCGCCGAGCGCTTCAACTTCTCCTTCAATCTCACCCAGCGCCAGTACTTCACCATCTATCTCCCCCAGCGCGAGCACATCACCGTCAAAATCAACCTCGCCATCCATTTCACCCAGCGCCAGTACTTCACCCTCAATCTCACCGAGTGATTCCACTTCACCGTCCATTTCGCCGAGCGCTTCAACTTCTCCATCTATCTCACCCAGCGCCAGCACGTCACCATCAAAGTCCACCTCACCGTCTATCTCACCGAGTGCGAGTACCTCGCCATCCATTTCACCGAGCGCCAGTACGTCACCATCAAAATCAACTTCTCCTTCCATCTCACCAAGTGCGAGTACTTCGCCGTCTATCTCACCGAGTGCGAGTACATCACCCTCAGTCTCACCCAGCGCGAGTACATCACCGTCGATTTCACCGAGTGATTCCACTTCACCATCTATTTCGCCGAGTGCGAGTACTTCGCCTTCTATTTCGCCGAGCGCTTCAACTTCACCATCTATTTCGCCGAGCGCTTCAACTTCACCATCTATTTCGCCGAGTGCTTCAACTTCTCCTTCCATCTCACCAAGTGCCAGCACATCACCGTCAAAATCAACTTCTCCTTCCATTTCACCAAGTGCCAGTACATCGCCATCAATCTCGCCGAGTGCAAGTACCTCGCCATCAATTTCACCGAGTGCGAGCACATCACCATCCATTTCACCAAGCGCTTCAACTTCACCCTCAAAATCAACTTCACCCTCAATCTCACCAAGCGCGAGTACATCGCCATCAATCTCGCCGAGTGCAAGTACCTCGCCATCTATTTCACCGAGTGCGAGTACCTCACCATCCATTTCACCCAGTGCCAGCACGTCACCATCAAAATCAACCTCACCCTCCATCTCACCAAGTGCGAGTACTTCACCGTCTATCTCACCGAGTGATTCCACTTCACCATCCATTTCACCCAGCGCTTCAACTTCTCCATCTATCTCACCAAGCGCCAGTACGTCACCGTCAAAATCAACTTCACCATCCATCTCACCAAGTGCGAGTACTTCGCCGTCTATTTCACCGAGTGATTCAACTTCACCGTCAATCTCACCAAGCGCTTCGACTTCACCGTCCATTTCACCGAGCGCGAGTACATCACCGTCAAAATCAACCTCACCCTCAATCTCACCCAGCGCGAGTACATCACCGTCGATTTCACCGAGTGATTCCACTTCACCATCCATTTCACCCAGCGCTTCAACTTCTCCATCTATCTCACCCAGCGCCAGCACGTCACCATCAAAATCAACCTCACCATCCATCTCACCAAGCGCGAGTACATCACCATCCATTTCACCGAGTGCAAGTACTTCACCTTCCATCTCACCGAGTGCGAGTACCTCGCCTTCTATTTCACCCAGCGCGAGTACCTCGCCATCAATTTCACCAAGCGCTTCAACTTCTCCTTCCATCTCACCGAGTGCGAGTACCTCGCCGTCAAAATCAACCTCACCCTCAATCTCACCAAGCGCGAGTACTTCGCCTTCTATTTCGCCGAGTGCGAGTACATCACCCTCAGTCTCACCCAGTGCGAGTACATCACCATCCATTTCACCGAGTGCAAGTACGTCACCGTCAAAATCAACTTCACCTTCAATCTCACCAAGTGCGAGTACATCGCCATCAATCTCGCCGAGTGCCAGTACTTCGCCCTCAATCTCACCGAGTGCCAGTACTTCGCCTTCTGTTTCACCCAGCGCGAGTACATCACCATCCATTTCACCAAGCGCTTCAACTTCACCATCTATCTCACCAAGCGCGAGTACCTCGCCATCCATTTCACCGAGTGCGAGTACATCACCATCAAAGTCCACCTCACCGTCTATCTCACCAAGCGCGAGTACCTCACCATCCATTTCACCCAGCGCGAGCACATCACCCTCAAAATCAACTTCACCCTCAATCTCACCAAGCGCGAGTACATCGCCATCAATCTCGCCGAGTGCAAGTACCTCGCCATCTATTTCGCCGAGTGCGAGTACCTCACCATCCATTTCACCCAGCGCCAGCACGTCACCATCAAAATCAACCTCACCATCCATCTCACCAAGTGCGAGTACTTCACCGTCTATCTCACCGAGTGATTCAACTTCACCGTCCATTTCGCCGAGCGCCAGCACTTCACCATCCATTTCACCCAGCGCGAGCACATCACCGTCAAAATCAACCTCACCATCCATCTCACCAAGCGCGAGTACTTCACCATCCATTTCACCGAGTGCGAGTACATCACCCTCAGTCTCACCCAGCGCGAGTACATCACCATCCATTTCACCGAGTGCAAGTACTTCACCTTCCATCTCACCGAGTGCGAGTACCTCGCCTTCTATTTCACCGAGTGCGAGTACTTCGCCTTCTATTTCACCGAGTGATTCCACTTCACCATCCATTTCACCCAGCGCCAGTACTTCACCATCTATCTCCCCCAGCGCGAGCACATCACCGTCAAAATCAACCTCACCATCCATCTCACCAAGCGCGAGTACCTCGCCATCTATTTCGCCGAGTGCGAGTACATCACCCTCAGTCTCACCCAGCGCAAGTACTTCACCGTCTATCTCACCGAGCGCAAGTACCTCGCCCTCTATTTCACCGAGCGCTTCAACTTCACCATCAATTTCACCCAGCGCCAGTACTTCACCATCTATCTCCCCCAGCGCGAGTACATCACCGTCAAAATCAACCTCACCATCCATTTCACCCAGTGCCAGTACTTCACCCTCAATCTCACCGAGCGCCAGCACATCACCGTCAAAATCAACTTCACCTTCAATCTCACCCAGCGCAAGTACTTCACCTTCAATCTCACCCAGCGCAAGTACTTCACCGTCTATCTCACCGAGCGCAAGTACCTCGCCCTCTATTTCACCGAGCGCTTCAACTTCACCATCCATTTCACCAAGTGCGAGTACTTCTCCGTCAATTTCACCAAGTGCTTCAACTTCTCCTTCCATCTCACCAAGTGCCAGCACATCACCGTCAAAATCAACCTCTCCTTCCATTTCACCAAGCGCGAGCACGTCGCCATCAATCTCGCCGAGTGCCAGTACATCGCCCTCAATCTCACCGAGTGCCAGTACTTCGCCTTCTGTTTCACCCAGCGCGAGTACATCACCATCTATTTCGCCGAGCGCTTCAACTTCACCGTCTATCTCACCGAGTGCCAGTACATCGCCTTCCATTTCACCGAGCGCTTCAACTTCACCCTCAAAATCAACTTCACCCTCAATCTCACCAAGCGCGAGTACCTCGCCATCTATTTCGCCGAGCGCTTCAACTTCTCCTTCAATCTCACCAAGTGCGAGTACATCGCCGTCGATTTCACCGAGCGCGAGTACCTCGCCTTCTATTTCACCAAGCGCTTCAACTTCACCATCCATTTCGCCGAGTGCGAGTACATCACCCTCAATTTCACCCAGTGCGAGTACATCACCGTCAAAATCAACTTCTCCTTCAATCTCACCCAGCGCGAGTGCTTCGCCATCAATCTCGCCGAGCGCAAGTACCTCGCCATCTATTTCGCCGAGTGCGAGTACATCACCCTCAGTCTCACCCAGCGCGAGTACATCACCATCTATTTCGCCGAGTGCCAGCACTTCGCCTTCTGTTTCACCAAGTGCGAGTACATCACCGTCAATCTCGCCAAGTGCAAGTACATCGCCCTCAAGTTCACCCAGTAATAGTGGCTCACCATCCATTTCACCGAGCGCAAGTACATCACCATCAAAGTCCACCTCACCGTCAATCTCGCCAAGTGCCAGCACATCACCGTCTATTTCGCCGAGTGCCAGTACTTCACCATCCATTTCACCGAGCGCAAGCACTTCTCCTTCCATCTCACCAAGTACCAGCACATCACCATCCATTTCGCCGAGTGCTTCAACTTCACCATCCATTTCACCGAGCGCGAGTACCTCACCGTCAAAATCAACTTCTCCTTCCATTTCACCAAGCGCGAGTACATCACCATCTCTCTCACCCAGTGCGAGTACATCACCGTCAATCTCACCCAGTGCGAGTACGTCACCATCTATTTCGCCGAGTGCCAGTACTTCACCATCCATTTCACCGAGCGCCTCAACTTCACCATCTATTTCGCCGAGCGTGAGTACATCACCGTCAATCTCACCCAGTGCGAGCACATCGCCCTCAATTTCACCCAGTAATAGTGGCTCGCCGTCCATTTCACCAAGCGCGAGTACATCACCGTCAAAATCAACTTCGCCATCAACCTCGCCGAGCGCAAGTACCTCGCCTTCTATTTCACCAAGCGCAAGTACTTCGCCCTCAATTTCACCAAGCGCGAGTGCCTCACCATCTATTTCGCCGAGTGCTTCAACTTCACCCTCAATCTCACCGAGTGCCAGCACTTCACCGTCTATTTCACCAAGTGCTAGTACATCGCCATCAAAATCAACTTCGCCATCCATTTCACCGAGCACCAGCGCTTCGCCCTCAATCTCACCAAGTGCGAGTACATCACCATCTCTCTCACCTAGTGCGAGTACATCACCGTCAATCTCACCCAGCGCGAGCACTTCTCCTTCAATCTCACCAAGTGCCAGTACTTCGCCTTCCATTTCACCGAGTGCTTCAACTTCACCATCCATTTCACCGAGTGCTTCAACTTCACCCTCAGTCTCACCCAGTAATAGTGGCTCGCCCTCAATCTCGCCAAGCGCGAGCACTTCGCCATCGCAATCAACTTCGCCATCAATCTCACCGAGTACCAGTACATCACCATCCATTTCACCGAGTACAAGTACTTCGCCCTCAATTTCACCAAGCGCGAGTGCCTCACCATCCATTTCACCGAGCGCAAGTACTTCGCCCAGTGCAAGTGCTTCACCATCCATTTCACCGAGCGCAAGTACTTCGCCTTCCATTTCACCAAGCGCAAGTACTTCACCATCCATTTCACCCAGTAATAGTGGCTCGCCCTCAATCTCACCGAGTGCGAGCACTTCGCCGAGCGCTTCAACTTCACCGTCCATTTCGCCAAGTGCCAGTACTTCTCCCTCAATCTCACCGAGTGCGAGTGCTTCACCTTCCATTTCACCCAGCGTAAGCACTTCTCCTTCCATCTCACCAAGCGCGAGTATTTCGCCAAGTGCTTCAACCTCGCCCTCAATCTCACCGAGTGCGAGTATATCACCTTCAGTTTCGCCAAGCTCCAGTATTTCACCTTCAGTTTCGCCAAGCTCCAGTATTTCACCTTCAGTTTCGCCAAGCTTTAGTACGTCACCTTCCATCTCGCCCAGCTTTAGTACATCACCCTCAATCTCACCAAGTTCTAGCGCTTCTCCATCAACCTCACCGAGTTTTAGTACTTCACCGTCAATTTCACCCAGTGCTTCAACTTCACCTTCTCTTTCGCCAAGCTTCAGTACGTCACCTTCCATCTCGCCCAGCTTTAGTACATCACCCTCAATCTCACCAAGTTCTAGCGCTTCACCTTCCATTTCACCCAGCTCCAGTATTTCACCTTCGTTGAGTCCCTCTTCTTCTCCCAGTCCATCTGTAGCGTCTACTGAATTAAAAACGATAAATGATTTGGATGAAATACAGATAGTGACCGTCAACGAAGTGCCTCGAACTTCGATAAGGGATGTAAACGGAGTACGTTGGATGATATAAAAACCTGTTTCTGGATCAATCAGAGCAGGTTTTTTAATATACGAATGAAAATACTAATATACGAATGGCACAAATCAAACAAATCTTTCAAAAGATTACCAATATACGTCCGCCAGCTGGCGGAACGAACGGAACCGTCGTCATTTGTATATTGGTAATCCTTTGCAGGATTTGTATATTCGTATATTGGTATATTTTTTATTAAGATGTTCATTGATTCGCTATTAACGATGCAGTATAATAATAGTATGTATACTCGAGTTCTTAATTTCATAAAATATAACAACGCTTTCACGATACTTCTTGTATTGTTTTTCCTCGGTTTCGGGATAAGTTTTGCTGCCGAGCCCGCCGTACGCGACAGTATTCTTTCAAGCCAAGAAACAGTTATCTCCGTTGATAATAGCTATCTTTTATCCACAGATTTAAACAGTTATAATTTTGATTTAAAAATAAGTTCCATCACTGAAGATGAGAAAAATTATTATGCCACGTACTCGTATCAAACGATACAAATAATAGACAGTGTTTGGCAAAACAAACAAATTGAAAAAACGTTAACGGTAAGCAAGGAAGTATTGGAGGGGAAAGATCTCGGGTTATACTTAGCGAAACAACTTGGTGAAAATATCACTTTCGAATTGTCTTATTTGCAAAAAGTTCAACAACAGGAAAAAGAAAAAGGGGAGTCTCAAAAAATAATCACTACGGAATATTCGGGTCTTATCGGAAAATTATTGGATACCAAACAAGAAGTGATTGAAGGGTATAATCCTGTTATTCCGGAAATTGTCCCGGAAGTTCCGGTTACTGTGGAAGAAAATCCGCAAGAAGTTATTGTTTCCACTCAATATCCCGAACCCCCGGCAGAAGTTGCACTACCTCAAACCACCCTTTCAACGACCGGAGAGCAAACACCTTCAAATACCGAAGGACAGACAGAGACAACACCGGTACCATCGCAGGAAGAAGTAATAACTCCTGAATCGACACCAACCGTTAATGAAGAGTTGGTTCAAGAAGTAGTTGAAGTACTTTTGGAAAATAAAGAACCGGAACCAACAGTAACAGAACCGGTCCCTTCGAATACCTCAGGGCTGGCTCCTTCAAATATCGGCGGTCAGGTTCCCACAGATTCATCGGAGCCGATAACCGTACCGCAAACGCCAACACCGGAATCTAATCCGCAACCAATTCCGGAATCGACCCCGTAAAACAAAATGTTTTTTCAAAAATTACAAAACCGATTTTTCGTTTTTTTGGCATTGTTTTTCTGCATGTCATTGTTTGGCATGAGCATTGCCTATTCGGAAGAATATACCGCTACCAATTACAAAGTTCTTGATCCGGTAATGAATTCCGGAAGTTATGGGGCATCAACGAATTTTAAATTATTCGGTGTCATTTCTCAGATATCCACAGGAACAAGTACTTCGGCCACTTTTGGCGATAATGCCGGATTTCTTTATTATCCCACGGTTTCTTCGCCGGCGGTTTCCGTTACTCCGGGTGATGGACAAGTAGCGCTTTCTTGGACAGCATCGCAAGCGTATGTCGGATGGACGGTCACTGGATACAATGTTGGAAAATCTACCGCATCGGGCGGTCCGTATACATTTACTTCGCTCGGCAATGTGACATCAAATACGCAAACCGGACTTACTAATAACACTCCGTATTATTTTGTCGTTACGGTAAAAGATTTTTTTGATACCATAATAGCTACATCAACAGAAGTTTCATCAACCCCCGTTGCTCCAACTGTTACTCCTCCGGGTGGAGGAGGTGGTATAGCCCCCCCGGTATCCTCGGGGACAAATGTTGAATTTTCCGGTAGGGCGTATCCCGTCAGTAAAGTGAATATCTTAAAAGATGGACAAATTGTTCTCACCACCATTGCCGGACCGGATAGTAATTTCTTTGGTAAGTTAAGCAATCTTTCGGCTGGAAATTATACTTTCTCCGTTTATGGTGAAGACAAAAATGGTCTCCGAGGAAGTCCGTTTACTTTCCCCATCTTCATAACGGCGGGCGTGACTACAAAAATCGGTGGGATTTTTCTCGCGCCAACCATCTCTGTCGACAAAAGCGAAGTTATTAAAGGAGACAACATCATCATTTTCGGACAAAGCGCGCAAAATGCCAAAGTAACCATTAACGTCAATTCGGATGCCAACATTTTTGTACAACAACAATCCGATAAAAATGGCGTATATCTTTTGAATTTCGATAGCTCCGTTCTTGAACTCGGTAATCACTCCGCAAAATCGAAACAAGCGGTTGGCAGTGAGATTAGTCCGTTTAGTAGTGCGGTCGGTTTTAAAGTTGGAACGAAAAATATTTTGGGAACAGGGAAGTGCACGGGAAGAGGTGATCTCAACTCCGATTGTCGTGTCGATCTCGTTGACTTCTCCATCGCCGCCTATTGGTACAAAATAAAATTAAGTGATTCATTCAAATTGATTGAAAAGAGTCGTTTGAATGCTGATGGAAAAATAGATCTCACCGACTTCAGTATTATGGCATATTATTGGAGCGGGTAAACGAAGTCCATAAAGTCCATAAAGTTTATAAAGTCCATAAAGTCACGACTGTGGACGAATAAGTAATGACATGACCTTTTTTAAAAAAATTACCATCGTTTCGATTTTATTCTTTTTTGCTGTTCCCGTTTTTGCGGGGCAAGTCTTCTTTTTGACAGAAAAACAGTCATTTGCTCAAAATGAAGAATTTTTGGTATCGATGTACCTTGATACGGAAGGAGAAGCGCTTAATGCTTTTGAAGGAAAAATATCGTTTCCGGTTGAGTTTTTGGAAGAAAAAGAAATTCGTGACGGAAATTCATTGGTTAATTTTTGGGTGGAAAAACCGAGCAGTGTCCCGGACGGAAGGGGTGGAAAATCAGGTGTGATTACTTTTTCGGGCATTACGCCCGGCGGTTTTTCCGGCGAGAAAGGATTGTTATTCTCCATTGTATTTCGAACAAAGCACAGTGGAAATGTTTCGATACAAATGGACGGTTTGCGATTTTTGAAAAATGATGGTGTCGGCACGGAAACGAAAGCAAGCTCGTTGCCATTCTCACTTTTTATTTCAGGTGAAACCGCCACCTCTTCGGCAATCATTGAACCGATACAAGATAACGAACCGCCTGAAAATTTTACGCCGATTATCTCAAGTGACCCGAATATTTTTGAAGGAAAATACTTTCTTGTTTTTGCAACACAAGACAAAGGTTCCGGAATTGATCAGTATTTTGTAAGCGAAGATAACGGCGTTTCTTTTTCTCCGGCGCACAGCCCGTATCTTCTTCAAAATCAATCGCTTGATACAAAAATCATCGTCAAAGCGGTAGATAAAAATGGAAATGAAAAAGTTGTCGAAGTTCCCGCCAAACATTTGGAAAAAGATAAACAAATTTTCTTACTATTTGGTATACTATCAGTATCGGCTTTGATTGTGTTCTTGTATCGCAAAAAAATATGGAAAAAAAATATGTAAAAATAGTATTGGCGGTATTGGTATTTTTCTTTGCGCCGATTTCTTCTTTTGGCGCGTCTCTTGCCGTTATTCCGGCAAGCGGTACGTATGAGACCGGACAGAAATTCACTGTGCGTATTATTGCGACGAGTGCCACACCGTTTAATGCTGTTTCTCTCTCACTTTTATTTCCTCCGTCAATATTTACGTTAGACTCTGTTACAAAAACAAATTCACTTCTCACTTTTTGGGTAAAAGAGCCCGTCATTTCAAAAAGCTCAGGAACGATTACACTTGAGGGTGTTTCTCCCGGAGGAATCAAAGAAGTTACCGGGACAATTATTACCGCGACACTTCATGGAAATTCAGTCGGATCAGGAGTCGTGTCTTTTCAGTCGGGACAAATTTTAGCAAATGATGGGGAGGGGACGAACATTATTCGCGAAATGATTGGGTCGAAATATTCTATTATAGAAGCGAAGCCGAAACCGCAGACTACGCCGGAATTAATAGTGACTCCAACTCCGATAATTTCGACACCAACATCGACGATATCGGTCATTGAGACATCTCAGCCATCGCCAACTCTCAATGCTCCGGAAATTATGTTGGGAGAAAAATACGGAGCGCAAGCAATAGTCGGAACATCGGAATATCCAAAAATACAAGTATTGATAACACTTCTTTCCACCAAAGGAATAAAGATTTTCATAATGGGAACGGCGGATAAAGACGGAAGTTTTACTTTGCTTGTTCCACGATCACTTAAACACGGTGATTATAGAGTAACGGCCCGGGTCATCGGAGAAGGTGGTCTGAACAGTAAAGATTCGAATGCGATTATTATCACTATTGGGAATCTTTTTTCCGATATCGGATGGGAAACAATATTTGCACTCTTTCTCCTCCTTCTTCTTATTTTGTATTTGTTTGTTCGCATATTTTTACATCTTCGAAATGACCGGCAAAAACACCTTGCCATAAAAAAAGAAACCGAAGAAGCGGAAGCGGTATTGCATGGTTCATTGGATATTTTAAAACAAGATATGGAAAATAATGAAAAAATGGGCGCCATTGATACGAAAAAATTTTCTGAAATGAATAACACGATTGATGATGCAGAACAAAAAATCAAAAAAGAAATCGATGATATTGATACAATAGAATGAAAATAAACAGAAAAAAATACACACAGACGCTTTTCTTTGCGATATCGGTCGTGTGTGCTTTTCCCGTTGTTTGTTTTTCAGAAACCATTAGTACCACTCCCGCGATAGATACGGCGAGTGTGACAAACACTTCATCACCCGTTCGAATATTTCCTCTCCTGCATTCCGGAAGTTTTGTGGAGGATTCCACTTTTGAAGTGCCCATTGTGCTCGACACTAAAGGTGAAAGAGTAGAAGGAGTTGATGTAAGAATCACTTTCGATAAAGACATCGTGGCGATTGCGCAATTATCGAATGGCGTATCTGTAATCGGTGCATGGACGGAACCGCCACAATATGACAACACCAAAGGTATGGCAAGCTATGTCGGTTTAATACCGAAAGGAATAAAAACCGACTCCGGAGTGATCGGCGTTATAACTTTTAAAGCACTTCGAGAGGGAAGAGCAATTATAACCATACAGAACAATTCATGGGTGATCATAAGCGATAACCTTGGAAGAAAGGAAAATATTGACACGGAAAAAGGAGAATATCAGATTTTGGAAAAGTTGTCGGAGGGGATACACATATTTTCTCCCACGAATCCGGACCAAAGCAATTGGTATAATAACAACAGCCCGACCCTTTCTTGGGACGTAAGTGTTGATTCGGAGGGAGTCAATTATGTTTTAGACAACAAACCAAACACGATTCCGGAGAGTGTCGTAAAGACGAACGATTCCGCCGTTTCTTTTTCGAAACTTACCGATGGTTTGTGGTATTTTCACCTCAAAGAGAAAAAAAACGGAGTATGGGGTGCAATAAGTCATTTTTTGATAAAAATAGATACTGTTCCGCCGGCATCTTTCACTCCTACGATGAATTTTTCGTCCGCCACTTCGGTTTTATCCGATTGGTTGCCGATTTCTTTTTTCACCACAGATAATCTTTCCGGAGTTGACCATTACGAAGTCGGATGGATAGATAAAGCACAGTCAACAACAGCATCGCCGTCTTTTGTTGATGCGGAAAGTCCTTTTCTTGTTCCTTTGCAAGGCGATAAGCAATTCGTCGTTGCGGTGCGAGCGATTGACAAAGCGGGCAACGTTCATGACGAAACCATCGAGGTGGCACTCCAAAATGCGTTTAATGAATTTTCTCAAGGAAATCTTGGAAGGATAGCTATTATTATCATTTTGATGATTTTGGAGACGTGTATTTTGTATTATTTTTTCAAACATCATATTTTTGCTCATTTGCGAAGAATGTTCAGACACATCAAAGAAGAAGAAATATCTGAAAACGCCGACAACATTGATGATGATTTATATCAAACAATTGTTAAAAGAGAAAGCGTCCTTGATAAAGAAAAAGAAATTAAATTCGTTGAAAAAGAATGAAGTCGCACTTTAAAAAATTTGCCATAAAAGTTATTTTTACCGCAATACTTTCGGCAGTTTTTCCGTTTGTGTCTATTGCTCAAAGCATTACTACTACGCCTGTTATTAATATTAACGCAATGAATTTGCTGTTGCCGGAAGCAACAACAACTCCGGTAGAAACGACATCTCCTTCTCCTGTTAAAACATCGTCATCGAAACACGTTGAGGTATCGGCTTCACCGCGCTCGGGAAGTTTTGTGGAAGGTTCCACGTTTGAAGTACCAATTCTTCTCAATACCAAAGGTGCGAGCATAAATGGAATTGAAGTATATGTCAGTTTTGATAAAGATAAACTTTCAATCATTCAGCAGTCAAATGGAACTTCTATTATCGGTGTTTGGGTGGAACCCCCACAGCATGATAATATAAAAGGTATGGCGAGTTATGTGGGTGTTGTTCCGAACGGAATAACGACCGGTTCGGGTTCCATTGGTACGATTACTTTCAAAGCGCTCAGTGCCGGACAAGCAACGGTAAGCATCAACACCAATTCGCGTGTTCTTCTCAATGATGGACTTGGCACAAAAACGATTCTTGATACGGGAAGAGGCGTCTACACTATTTTACCAAAAGCGCCGGAAGGGGTGCGAATATATTCGGAAACGCATCCTTTTCAGGGGTCGTGGTATAACAACAACAGCCCGGTTGTATCATGGGACCGCGATATCGGTATTGAAGCTTTTAGTTTTGTTTTGGATAATAAACCGGGAACGATTCCTGATAATGACGTCAATACCACCGACACAACCGCTTCTTTTAACAATCTGACCGATGGCTTGTGGTATTTTCATATCAAAGCGCATAAAGATATCGTCTGGGGAACTACCGGTCAATTTTTGATGCGTATCGATACGTCTCCGCCGGCAGATTTCAAACCGGAAGTAAGTTATCTTACTGCGGCAGTGGTATTGTCCGAGCGAACGTTGATATCTTTTTTTACTACCGATAATCTTTCCGGAGTCGACCACTATGAAGTTGGAGTGATAGACAAATCACAGCCACCGACTTCATCACCCGTTTTTGTTCAAGCGGAAAGTCCTTTTCAGGTTCCGCTTATGAAAAACGCGAATTTGCGCGTTATTGTGCGAGCGATCGACAAAGCGGGAAACATTCGCGATGCCTCCGTAGATGTGAAGGCTTCAAAAAGTATTTTTGGAACATTTTGGAAAGATTATCTCGTTTGGATTTTATTGTTCATCCTTCTCCTGATTATTCTTGCGTTTATCACCCACTATCTCTTCGGACATCATGTATTAAAGCATTTGAAGAAGGCGTTTAAAAATGTAAGACAAGAAGAGAGGGAAGAGGTGGAAGAGATGATGCCGGTAAAACAACCTTTGGTGGAAGTAAATATTCCCGTTACGACGCAACAGGAATCCGTAATTCCTCAAAATCAAGTAAACATTCCAGTGGAATTACCGCAACCGATTCAGATACCGCAACAAGAAGTGATTATTCCGGCTTTTATTCCGACACAACCGACTCAATCAATCGAACAACCGCAACAAACAAACATTCCCCAAGTTCCTGTGCAAGTGGTTGAAACGTAACAAGCAAAAAAAGAATTCATTCTCGATCTTCACCAGTAGAAATGACAAGAAAATAGATAATGGAAAAGAGAATACGTACGAACCGTCTTCTCTTTTCCATTATCTATTTTCTATTTTCCATAGTTTTTGATATAATCATCCTATGTCAATTTGGATTATTTTTCTCATTTTATGGGTATGGTGGTTTGGAAAACGGTGGCACCAAAGCAATGAAGACAGTACACCTTTGCGTGCCGAATTTGTGGAGATAAAAAACGACATTACTGAAGACCACGTTCTCGAAGTGCAAACAAAATTTGAAAAACGGTTGCAGGATATTTATTTGCCCGACGCGATAAAAGGCAAAGAAATTTATATTTACAAAAACCTTATAGGTGTTTGGTACGGAAAATTAACCGCTGAAAATCGTTACGACGATGCGATGGTGCAAAAATTCAGAGGCGATTGGATTCTTTATATGGACGCTCTTCGTGACAAAAGCGCGTATGAGTATCTTTCTTCCGAATCGGTGGAATTGGAAAAACAAGATTCATACAAAGATGATAGCATTATCGCAGGGAAAAAAGTTTCCACTATTGAAGAAGCCTTCGCCACCCTTGTCGGAAAAGAAGCAACCGATGAACTCGCTCGTATTCGCGTTCTCGACGATTCCGCGTTCAGCAAACAAGGAGAACTTATCCCCGAAGGTTTTGAATTGAGCGCCGACGGAAAAATCCAACCAAAAAAGAAAAAAAGAATTGATATCTTTTTCAAATGGTTTTCTCGTCACACAAAAACAAAAGAAACCATCTGAAACTTTATCTTTAATCCTTTATCCCGTACCAGTCCACTTTTCTTGAGACGTACATAATGGTCGCCAATATGGAGAAAAGCAAAAGACTGCCGATGAACAGGGCATAATCTTCAAGTTGTAAAAGTATGTAGACGAAAACGTACAAGAATGAAAGAATCAACCCTTGAAGGAGCGCCATTTTTTTATTTGCAAGAACCACTTGCCCATAAAGAGTAATGAGTCCGATGGTGGCGATACTTGAAGCGAGATAAGCCAAACCGAAACCGATTATTTCCGAGGCGGAAACGAGCAAGGCATAAAATAATACGAGAGATAAGCCGACCAAGAGATACTGGATCGGATGTATTTTTTTTCGGTTGAATACTTCGGCGAAAAAGAAAACCAGAAAAGTGAGAGAAATGATAAGCAGGGCATATTTGGCGCTCCTTGTTGATTTTCCGTATCCGTCAATTCCCACAAGAAGATTCACTCCCGATGCGGATGGATAAATGTCATGAATTTTTCCCGTCCACGATTGCGGGTAGCCTCTATTTATGTCGAGAATTTTCCACGAAGCCGTAAAACCTTTTTCGGAAACTTCTCGCGCGTCCGGCAAAAAGGCTCCGTCGAAACTCGGTGTTGGCCAGTCGGATTTTAAGGTAATTTCCGTTGTTTTTCCAACCGGTACAAATTGCATATTTTCGCTTCCTTTGAGTTGCAGAGAAAAGGAAAAGTCGCGATCTTTTTTTCGGGAGTCTTCAAAGTTCAGAGGAATATCAACACTGACTCCGGAATTTTGTCCGTCAATTATTGTCTCCGAAGGAAATATGGCGGACGGCATTTTTTCTTGATATTTCGGCGCGGTTCCGCGAATTACATCATTCGTTGGAATTCCCGGCTTGAATGGAATTTCCACGTCATTCCAAGTAAACGCAACCGTATTTTCAACGCCCCGTACATCGGAAATTCCGACAGAGATGAATGCTTTATTCCAGTTCATTTCCTTGTCTTTTGCGTCAAAACCAAGAATGTCCGCCATGGCAAATTTTCCGGAAAAATTTAATTCAGACGAATACACCACCGCATCAAAGATTCCACGTGAACGTTTTTGGGGAAGAACGGAACCGTTAATCGTGAGTGTTTCCGGCAAAAAATGCGCATACGCAGTCGTACCGACACGCTCGCCTTTTTCACTTATCGCATACGTTTTATACGGCACGGAAAGTATCGGACCCGCAATAATTTGTTGTGCTCCCCATTTTTGACTTATTTCAGCCACCGCCGAATTTTTTAACGAAGCCCGCTCGTTTACCAATTCTTTCACCATTTGTACCGGAATTAAGAGAAGGAGAGCAAGCACCCCGACAATAATAATCCGAGCGCTCACGGAATAATTTACCCACTGTGATATGTTTTTATTCATGATATTTACTGTAACAAAAAATTATAATTTTAGGAAATACGCTTGTTATAACTCAGCGAAATATATAAAGTTACCGTATTTGGTGGTTTGGATTTGAATGTAAAAACCGAAGAATATCATTTTTTTCAAGAAATACGAAAGAAAAAATACCAGAAAAGACAATGGATTTTTTTCTCATTTTCGGGTATAGTGATGGATATGGAAAAAGAATAACTAAAACAAAAAAGGAAGGAAAATTTTATGCCGATTTTGAATTTCATGGAAAAGCGAGTAATGCTATTTTGTCGCAAATTCGTTTGTTCGATGCAAAAAGGTTGCGATATAAAATTGGAAAAATGAGTGCCGGTGATTATCTAAAAATAAAAGAAAAACTTATTGAATTACTTCAATAAGTTTTCCAGATTTTTACTCCCCGAAGGGAGGGAGTCCTAGGTGGACATTTGTACTTATCGTATATATAAATTAATTTAAAAATTCAAGCAAAAAAATATGTCACTATCAATAGGAATTGTCGGGTTGCCAAATGTGGGGAAATCCACGTTATTTAATGCTTTAACGGAAAAGGCGGTGCCGGCGGAGAATTATCCGTTTTGTACGATTGACCCGGCGGTGGGAGTGGTGGCGGTGCCGGATGAACGGTTGGAAAAACTGAATGACTTTTCTCATTCGCGGAAGAAAATTCCGGCGGCTATTGAGTTTGTAGATATTGCGGGATTGGTCGCGGGCGCATCCGAGGGGCAGGGATTGGGAAACAAATTTTTGGCGAATATTCGCGAGACGGATGCCATTGCGGAGGTGGTGCGGATTTTTGAAGATGAAAATGTTATTCACGTGGCAAACAAAATAAATCCGATGGACGATATTGGGGTGATAAATTTGGAACTCATTTTGGCGGATATGCAGACGATTACGAAACGGTTGCAAAATATCGAGCGTGATGTGAAGCGAGGAGAGAAAGAAGCGGTTCGTGAAAAAAATGCGCTTTCTCGCATTTTGCCGGTGCTGGAAGAAGGAAAATTGGCAAGCACGGTTTCGCTTGATGAGCACGAACTTGCGATTGTGAAAACGATGCACTTGCTCTCCATGAAGCCGATACTCTATATATTGAATAAGCGAAGCGGTGCGGGAATGAAAAACCTTGACGAACTTCACGATGACCGATATACGGCACTTATGGATTTTTTCAAAGAAAGCGGAGCGGGG
>Ga0172379_10005923_pt1 | contig 16755 bp, 12 predicted proteins | sample GrowelOW334metaG_FD_119756 | JGI IMG/M metagenome (GOLD analysis project Ga0172379, IMG submission 119756) | Groundwater microbial communities from an aquifer near a municipal landfill in Southern Ontario, Canada - Groundwater well OW334 metaG | ecosystem: Environmental > Aquatic > Deep... | reverse complement strand
TAATTCTTGATAATTATCAATATTATATATTGATAATTATGTCAAAATATTCAAATTATGGCTAATCTAAAAGATTAAAACGCCAATTATTTATTGAGGAGCAACACTGGGTGGTACGCTTACCACTTTTCGTGGTTGACAGAATATCTAAAATATGATATAATAGAGGTAGTTTAAAAATAAAAATAAAACGTTTTTTAATCCAAAATTGAACATTAAAAATTTATAAAATATAGTGAGGTTTGTAATGCTTAGGTATAAGGAAAAGTTTGAGGTTGATGTTTCATCAGTTACTTCTTCAATAGATCAGGTAAATGGTGAGTACATATCCACAAAAGATGTTATTGATACTGACGAGCCATCAAGAAAGCTATTATTTCAATCGCTTGAATTATTTATTTATTTCGGATGGCCGTTAATCGTTTCTTATCTGTTGCTAGTAGTGTTTCCTAGCATTGGTTTATTAAGCGCTGTGACCATTTTTATTCTAATGGTTTCATGGCCATGGATAAAAGGAAAGATTGGCACTCGGATTGCTTTAAGGAAGAACATAAAGGATCCGAGATTGGCAATTAGGTCTTCAAGTTTTTGGAGTGATGGATTCTTATTTTATGGGTCTCCGTTAACAAGGGACATAAGACAATATTCCGCACTTTCAAGATCGTTGGATTGTATATACAATATAACGTCAAGATTTGGGATTGAATCGGCTAATTTTAAAGGCGCTTGGTGGGAAAAAATATCTAGCATATCATTTGTGAATGTTGCAATTAAAAATTGGACATTATTCTGGTCTAAAATGCCAATTTCACAAGACGTTAGAACGAGGTTAAGTTTAGTTTCATCTGAAATTGAAAGAATGGTAACTAATATCCATAACAATAACATTCAGGACGGAATGGCAAGAACGATACGTATCGTTTTATTAGCCGGTGGTACTAAACAGGATGTTATAATGGCATCAGCGAGTCTGATAAAAAAGATTCCTGATATAAAACTAGAAGTCGTTTGCGTGGAGCCTGATGGAAGATTTGCTATAAGAAGATCAATGGACTTGATTAAACACTTTGAATTGCCACAAGATGTATTTATTGATGTTTTTGAGAGGGTATATGTTGAGCCTGAGAATAAGCAAACATTAAAAGATGTACTTAATTCAAAGGGTTATGTATTTGAGGACTTTGACCTTGTTGTTTGTATAGGTTTGGGTGATTATATGTACGGAGATAAGATATATCAGTTTGTAAAAATGTTGGATAATGGTCAGAAATTGATTACTGCTAATATATCCAGCAATTTGATAGAAAGAATCTTTATGCATGTATTTCTGCAATGGCCTAAAATGCAATACCTTTCAATAAAGAAGTATAAGAAAATACTTGTTAAAACTTTGGGAATTCATAGAAAAATAACTATCTATAGAACTCCAAATAAAGTCTTTAATATTGCGGTCGTTGAATAGAGTGAGAAAATCATAGCTATTCTATAGGTAAAGGGGAGTTTTTTACTCCTCTTTTTTTGTGGAAATTAATTTAATATAATGCTATAATTGTATAAATAATATTTTTATGACTTTTTACGCATTTTCAGCGTTATTTAATGCTATCACAAGTTTAATACTATTTTTTGTAATCTTTTCAAAAAGACAAAATAATAGTATTTTTAAAACATTTTTAGCATTATGCTTCACTGTTTTTATGTGGAGCGTTTTTTATTTTTTTTGGCAGCTATCAACTGATAAGAACTCTGCTTTACTTTGGTGTCGTGCATTAATGTTTGGAGCTATATTTATTCCAGTTTTCTATCTTCATTTTGTTTTATCATTTTTAAAAATTGAAAAAGATAATAAAATAAAACTAATTTTAATTTATCTTTTTGGCATTATCTCAGCTGTGTTCAATTTAACAAACTTGCTTGTTAAGGATGTCATCCAATCAAGTTTTGTTGCATACTGGCCAATTGCCGGACCATATTTAAAATATTTTTTATTTGTTTGGGTTTTAGTTGTGGTCTATGTTATTTTTTTGTTGAAAAAAGCTGAAAAAGATGAACATGGTATAAGAAAAATGCAAATTAGGTTTGTGCTGGTTGGTACCGTTCTTAGTTATGTTTTTGGATCAACTAATTTTTTTCTTTGGTATGGAATAAATATTAAACCATTTGGCAATATATTCGGGTCTCTGTATGTGATTATAATAGGTTACTCCATTATTTCTTACCGTCTCATGGATATTAAATTAGTCCTACGTCAGTCAACAGTTTTTCTTGGGGCTCTGCTTGGAACGGTTGTACCTATCTTCGTCATTAAATATTATCTCCAAAAGTTTGCTCCTGGTATTGCCTATTGGTCGGAGATTGTTATTCTGGTCGGTGCGGCCGCTCTATTTCCAGTGCTTAAGGAGCGATTTGGCAGGTTTGCCAACAAACATCTCTTCACTTCTCTTTATGATTCCAAGGAAATTATCGGACATCTGACCGACAAATTATCATCTACCCTGGATGTTAATTATATCTATGACAGTGTGACCGAGTCGCTTAGCGGAGCCTTCCACGCCAAATCAATTTCCTTCTGGGATTACGGTGAATCCAATAATAATTACGTCCTGGTTCATGAACAGGGTTTAGGCAAGTGGGGCATCAGGCTCAAGGGCAATAAAAATATTTATCAGAAATTTTTCAGCAAGGGTTTGGCGGTTTCGGTGGAAGAACTGAAGAATGTCAGTGGCAAATACACCGCCTTCGTCAAGGATTTCAGTGATTTGGGTATTGAGATTATTGTTCCATTAAAACTCAAGGACAAATTGATTGGCACCATGGCCTTTGGTACTAAGGAGTCAGGTGACATTTACAATAGCGAAGACTTTGAATTGTTGAAAACTGTCTCGGGACAGATGGCTATTTCCTTAGAGAACGCTCTGCTCTACGAAGAGACTAAGGAATTTAACGTCAAATTGACCAAGGAGGTGGAATCAGCTACCAAGGATCTGCGTCAGGCCAATGAAGAATTGAAGAATCTGGATCGAGCTAAGAGTGAATTTATCTCCATTGCTTCCCACCAACTTCGCACTCCATTGACCGTTATCAAGGGCTATGGCTCAATGATGTTGGAGGGTAGTTTCGGCAAGATGGAGCCAATGATTGAGGAGAACATGAAGAAGATTTATGAATCCAATGAACGTTTGATTACTCTGGTCGAGGACTTGTTAAATATCTCCAGGATTGAATCCGGTAAATTGCAATTCAACTATGAGGTTTGTCAGCTAGAAGAGATTGTGGCCAGCGTCGTAGAAGAGATGACTAGCACGGCCAAGACCAAGGGGTTGGAGTTGAAATATCTGGCGCCTCAGAAATTGTCAGCGGTCAAGATTGACAAGAGCAAGATTCGACAGGTGATCATTAATGTGATTGATAACGCCATTAAATATACGCCCAAAGGTTCGGTGACAGTCAGCTTGACTGAAAACAAGGGCTTGATACAATTTAAATCAGAGGATACCGGTATGGGCATTCAGCCCACCGACCTCGTTAATTTATTCCAGAAATTCTCCCGAGGCGAGCATGTCAGTGTCCTGCATACCGAGGGAACTGGCCTTGGTTTGTACGTTGGCAAGATGATGATTGAAGCGCACCAAGGCAAGATCTGGGCCGAGAGTGAGGGTTTGGATAAGGGCGCACAATTCTATTTCACACTTCCGGTGTCTCGTAACGCATAACACATAACTCGTAACGTTTATGAGCTTTCACGATGATCTGAAATTGAAGATGCATCACTACGTCAAGCTGATTTATAAAGTTACCAAGCATTTTCCTAAGGATGAATTATATGGTTTAACTTCTCAATATCGTCGAGCTGGCATGTCAGTTATTTTAAATTATATTGAAGGTTATGCTAGACGAACAGGTGACAAGTCTAAGGTGTATCATAATTTTCTGTCTATTTCATACGGCTCTCTAAAAGAATCAAAATACATAACTTACTTTTCTTTTACTGAAAACTACTTAAGTCAGAGTGAATATGATGAACTGATTATCAGAGCAGATGATATCGGCAAAATGCTTTGGGGTATTCTAGAAACATTTGGTGAAGAATAGTTACGAGTTACGAGTTGTGAGTTATGAATTGAAAGTAACTAATTAATGCTTAATACTTTTTATACATTATTAAATAGATTATTTTAATACTTAACCATTTAAATATATGAAAATACTCATCATAGAAGACGAGAAGAGCATCGCTGAGATGTATCAGAAGCAATTCGCGCTGGCCGGTCACCAAGTCAGAGTGGCTAACAACGGCGCCGAAGGGCTGAAAGCTATCGAAGCCGAGAAACCACAGGTCACCCTATTGGACCTAATCATGCCGGTAGTCAACGGCTATGACGTCTTGAAGCAACTAGGCAAGGCTGACATGCTCAGCAAGATGAAGGTCTATATTCTGAGCAATCTGGGTCAGGAGGACGAAATTGAGAAGGGGATGGCTATGGGCGCCAAGGCCTATTTGGTCAAGTCACGCTACACCCCCAAGGAATTACTGAAGAAGGTTGAGGCCCTAGCCATGGCTTAATTTTGAGACTGCTAAAATAAGTTTGTCTGGTAGAATTTCCCTCTCCTAGACAGGAGAGGGTTAGGGTGAGGTTGAAGTTAGGCAAACTCTCAATCATCTATTTATTACCTCATCCTTGTTCCTTCTCCCGAACAGGAGAAGGAGACGATGTCAAATACCTTCTCAGACACAATTAGTTGTACGGTCTCTTAATTTAATTAAATAATTTACTGTTGGTTGGAGTGATGTACTCATCCTGATGAACACTCGCCTCGCTGAAGTTATGGCGAAGCGGGTCGGGACACACCCCAGCCTACGGCCACCCCTCTCTAGAGGGGAATAGCTATGCCAAAAATTTGCCTTGTGGAGGATGAAGCAGTTCTGTTGGATCTATATCGGATGAAATTTCAGTCCGAAGGTTATGAAGTGGTGACGGCTGCCAATGGCGTCGAAGGGTTGAAGGTGATTAGAGAATCCAAGCCGGACTTAGTCCTCTTGGATTTGGTTATGCCTCAAATGAGCGGTCATCAAGTATTAAAAGAATTACGCCAGGACCCAGCTACGGCTAAGATCCTGGTTTATATTTGCTCCAATCTCGGTCAGTCCAACGAGATTGAACAGGGGATGGCGGAGGGAGCGAACGGGTACTTTGTCAAATCAAGTCTAACTCCAACGCAGTTGGCTCAGGAAGTTAAAAAAATCCTCAAATAGGATTTTTTGTCGTAACACATAACTTTTATAATAACTCCCCTCTTGAGAGGGGTTGGGGTGTGTAAGACTATATGCACAAAATTATCTATTACAACCCCAAACTAAAAGAGTTAGCGAGAAAGCTAAGACAACAAGGTGTCAGATCAGAAATTAAGCTTTGGCAATTTTTAAACAATAAGCAATTAGGTGGTTACGATTTTCATCGTCAAAAGCCCATTGATGAATATATAGTAGATTTTTATTCTCCAGATCTGAGTCTAGTAATTGAAATTGATGGTGGCTCACACGGCGATAAAATAGTATATGATCAGCTGAGGGACAAAAAACTAACATCTCTCGGACTGACAATTTTACATTTTAGTGATAGTCAGGTTAACAATGATATTGATGCGGTGTTAAGAGTTATTCATGATTGGGTAACGTTACACACCCCAACCCCTCTCAAGAGGGGAAGATATCAGGACAGGTAGAGAGGAATAGTTATGAGTTACGAGTTATGAGTTATGGAATAATTAAATTGTTTCTCAGTGTTAAAGATTCTTATTCTTAAATCTTAAATCTTAAATCCTACCTCTCCTAGCCCTGTGGGCTAGTTATCCACAGCTTACCCCCTTGACCGTTTTCTCAAAATTTGCTATACTGTAGATATCAGTTAAAACAAACCCTTAGCAAAATTACTAAGGCGAAAACAAAAAGAAAAACAAAAAAGATTCAGAAAGCAATAGAAATTTGTTTAGCTTTTTAAAGGTTTTAAACACATTTCTATTGCTTTTTTATTTTGATCATCATGTATGATCGCGAGCCTAAGCTTGAAATTAAAGCGCGGAAATAGATTATTATTGAACATTTACAATTGAATAATTTGCTACAAATTACCAGTGGTAGTTACAATAACTATTAACAAAAGTAATTAGCATCAGCAACATAGCGGTTAAAAATAATCAAGATGAAACGAATAAGAGAGGGACTCTTAATTATCTTTAACCGCTTAACCAATTTATCAAGGCTTGGCGGATTCATTAATCCACTAAGTCATAATCTAACTCCCGATAAACATCGGGACGAAAACAAAAATATGGAAAACGATTCTATGGCTACACCGATGGAACCATCAGTACCAATAGGAGATCCGATGACAGAACCGATGACTGAGCCTTCACCCGAGCCAGCAGAACCTATGGTTGAACCCGCCGGTGATCCAGAGGTTTCGCCAGAAGCTCCGAAGAGCAAGGCCTTGGAAGTAGCGGACGGCATCCTAATGGTTATCTTCGCTTTCGCATTGTATGCGGAAATCTATAGCGTCTTCTTATATGCTTGGCAGTAAGCTAAGTAATTTCAAAAATATGCCTCCATAATGGGGACGAAAGCACTCTGATCTAAAAGAGTGCTTTTTTAATACCTAATACCTAATTTCTAATGTCTAATAAAATGACTAAATTTCTAATAGATATAATAAGTATGATTAGTCATTTGGATTTCAGGCTTGATTAGTAATTAGATATTAGTAATTTGACATTTAAACGCTAGTGATTTTGCCAGCCTTTCAAATTAATAATTTCTCAGTTATAATGACCAATATCAGTTAATTGAACAAACTATGTATCTAGAAAAATTAGAAATTCAAGGTTTTAAGTCATTTGCTAACAAGAATGAACTACTTTTCCCAGGGCTAGCCAGTGACGGTCGCAAGGGTATTACGGTGGTAGTCGGTCCTAACGGCTCCGGTAAATCCAATGTCGCCGATGCCATTCGCTGGGTCATGGGTGAACAGAGTATGAAAACCCTGCGAGGCAAGAAGAGTGAAGATATCATTTTCTCTGGTTCAGACAAGCGCGGACGGCTGGGCATGGCTGAAGTATCACTCTGTTTCAATAATGATTCCTCGACTTCACTCACTGCAGGTGCTTCGGTATATGATGAAATGCTGGAATCTGGACACATTGTCATTACCCGTCGACTATATCGTGATGGCGCTAGTGAATATATCATCAACGGCTCCAAGGTTCGTCTCTATGATGTCCAGATGCTCCTGGCTAAGGCTAATATCGGTCAGCGCACTTACAGTGTCATCGGTCAGGGCTTGGTGGACGGCTTCTTGAACACTTCTTTGTCAGAACGCAAAGAATTCTTCGACGAAGCCACCGGTGTCAAACAGTATCAGATTAAGCGAGACGACGCCTTGAATAAATTGAAATTAAGCTTGGAGAATCTGGGTCAGAGTCAGATGTTACTCAATGAAATAGAACCGAGGCTGAAGACCCTGACACGTCAGGTGGCCAAATTAGAGAAGCGAGAAGCCCTAACTGAAGAATTAACCAGCCTGCAGAAAGAGTATTACAGTCAAGTTTGGCAAGAATTGAATGGCCAATTAAAAAATGTGAACAGCCGTTTATTGGAGATTGAGAAATCCAAAACGGACAAGGATAAGAAGATCAGCGAGGTTAATGCCGAGTTGACATCCATGGAGCAGGAGAAGTCGGTCAGTGATGATTTCGCCGATTTGCAGAGTAGCCTGGGAACTTGGCAGGAAGACAGTATTAGATTGACAAGTCAATTAGCCAAGATCAAAGATTGGCTGGAGATCAAGAGTCAGACTAAGTCCGAGTCAGATCTGAGCGCTTTAGAAACTGAGAGGCAGAGCGTCTTCGACTCTTTACAAAGCGCCGAGGCGACCGTCACGAAATGGCGTAGTGAATCAGGCTCTAATTCCAATCACAACCAATGGCAGGACGAATTGCGACGTCTGTCCAGTGAACGAGATCGCCTGACCAAGGATTATGAGAAGCTGGACGCTTGGCTGGAGATGAAACTGGAGGCGCAAGGCAAATTCGATTTGTCATTCCTAAATAATCGTCAGAGCGAATTGTTGAAACTGAAACATGACAGCGAACTGGCTCAGGTAGAATTAGACCGTGAATTGAAGAGTCGGCATGTCCTATTGACGACGGCTCGGACAGAATTGCAAACGGTCAAGAACAGTTTGGGCGAAGCGCGTCAGGAATTACATCAATTAGGCGGTGTTAATCAAGATAAAGTAGTTAAGGAACTGAGTCTGCATCTGGAAAAGTCGTTAGCCAAATTGACCAGCGCCGAGCAAGAGTTGGATCTCGGCCGAATTAAGATTATTCTAGTTGATATTAGATCAGATTTACAGAAGGTTCTGAATCTCGCCAATGGTCAGGAACTCCGACAACAGATTACCAAACTGCAGGACAGAGTGGCCAGCTTAGGTGAGCGACAAGAGGAAATATTGCACAACATTTCCAGTCTGAACGCCGAGGCTCTCAGCGCCGAAAGTCAATTGAAATCAGCCAAAAATACTTTTGATCAAAGTTCACGTGATTTGCTTGATATCGAACGGAAATTGAAGCAAGCGGAGGACAAATTTGACGCCAAAGAGGTGAGGAGTTCACAGGCCAAGATTACCGAAGAGTTGCGACCGATTGAAAGCTCGCTGGTAGCCTTGAGAGCTACTGTCTCTGATTGGCAGTTGAAACAGGAGGAATTACGAGCCGGACTGATGTCTAGTCAGACTCGAGCGACTGAACTGAGATTGGAATTAAATCAACTGGACCAGAGGATTAATCAATTGCGTTATAGTCAGGCGAAGCTGACAGCCAGATTAGAGTCGGCCGAGGAATTGCTGAAGCCGTTGTTTGGCGATGATTTGAATCTAGCGCTGGTTCAGAAATCAGAAACGGATACTAAGAAGCAGTTAGAACAATTAGCTGTATCAATCTCCGAGGCTCAGGCCAAGTTGAGAGCATTCAATGATGAGCAGGAGCGTAAGCGTCAGCATTTGCTTAATCTGCAACGCAGTTTACATGGTCTGCAACTTGAGGCCAATCAATTGAATACCGAGCTTAATGATTTGAAAATCAATGGCGCACGTGTGGAAACACGCCTAGAAGACCTAGAAACAGAGATTAGGGCCGAATACGGCGAATTGGGTGAGATTAAACAACATCAAACTCAACAGCTATTGGATAAGGCTGAAGCGGTATCTCATATCAAGAATCTCAGACATCAATTGGAGCAGATTGGCGGTATTGATCCAGAGGTGGAGAAGGAGTATGGCGAGACCAAAACCCGTTTCGATTTCTTGAACACTCAGACCAGTGATCTCAATGATACTATTAAGTCACTGGAAGAAATTATCAAAGAACTTGATCTCAATATCAAAGAACGCTTTGATCGTGAATTCAAAATTATCGAAGAGAAATTCGGTGAGTATTTCAAGGTGCTCTTCAATGGCGGTAGCGCCAAAATTATTAAAGTGATGGCCGACGATCCTTCATTGTCGCCTGAGGCCGAGCAATCTAGCTTGGCTGAGACCGACGGTTCCTTGGCTATTAAAGAATTGTCTCAAAGCGAACAGGCTCTGAAACGCATCAAATTATTACAACGTTATGATTCCACTGGTTTGGCCGGTATTGAAATCGTGGCCACCCCTCCTGGTAAGAAGATTCAATCTATCACTATGCTCTCGGGCGGGGAGAGGGCTCTGACCGCCATCGCCCTCATTTGCGCCATTATCAGCGCTAATCCGTCGCCTTTCGTGCTTCTCGACGAAGTGGATGCCGCTCTGGATGAGTCTAATTCCGCCCGCTTGGCTAAGATTCTCGAAGATTTGTCGCACAAGACTCAGTTCATCGCCATTACTCATAATCGCACCATGATGCGCATTGCCAACACACTCTACGGCGTCACCATGGGCGATGACAGCGTCTCCAAATTATTGAGTGTGAAATTGGAAGATGTTAAGGATTAGTTGTAAGAAATTATCGCGTTATTTATAGTTTATTTTTCCTTTTTGCTTCAGCACGGCAATACCGGAGACAATCTTGGCTATTTTGTAAGATAAATTTTCGCCACGCATCGTAACTCAGTCAAAATAATTATTGATTTTTTTAAAGGACATATTATTTTGACTTCAGACAGACGATGCGATCTGGCTTAATCTATCTACAAAATAGAAACGATTTCTCAGGATTGCCTTAGCTAAAGCAGGAATACACTATTTATTAAAATGTAAACAACACTCTTAAGTATTACAGATTAGTTATATAATCAAAAGCCAAGCTTATGAATTTTAAAAAAGTAAGTCTTGTAGTAATCGTTACCTTGTTATTTTTTTCCTCAGCCAATGTTGGCGTGGCAGTTGGGGATGAAGAAGCGTTGAAGAAAATTGAGACTTCAGCCTCCAATGAAGAACTTATTATTAAATCAACAGTTTTTTTAAACTGTGGTTTGGGTAAGGGGACCGGTGTTATTATTGATCCTGCTGGCTACGTATTGACCAATGCTCATGTTGTTGCCATTGCTCCTAAAGATACTCAAGAGTGTTATGTGCAATATTCAGCACGCGTCGGTTCTACAGCCTATCCAGCTAATATTTCAATGGGTCGAGTTGTGGCATCTTTAGATACTCATGATTTAGCGATTATTAAAATCAATGAATATGAATTGAAAAATAATGCCAGTTATATTGATTTAACCAAGAGCGTTAGTTCATTGCAATTTGGAATTAATGCAATTTTTTATGGTTACCCTGTTAGGACTACCTATGTATACCCCGCATCTAATAATCATATGCCACAAAGGGAGGATGCTTATATATTATCAAAAGCGAATGGCGCCTTAATAGATGACCCGGTCTTTAGGCAAGCTCCTGGTGTACTTACTTTTAATTTTCGGTCCGATCATGGCGCTAGTGGTTCTGGTGTTTACGCCAATGATGGTCAGTATCTAGGGACTTTGTTTGGTGCCCTTAAGAGTGAAGATGAAAGTAATCATACAGTAGTAGTCAGTAGAGATGTTACCAAAAAATTTGTCTTGGACTTGGTCAATCAAGGCAAAATGCCTGGTAGCGTCTATAACACTAGTAATTTACTAATAGATACTACCATGCCGAGTGCTCAGCAGACTTCAGAAGATATTTCAGTGAAGACTGCTGAGGAGCCGTTATTGATTGGTCAAACCGCTCCAGTAAAAGTTGATAAAGTGCCAGAAGTGGCTCAACAGATTTATTTAAGTGGTAAAGATTTGAATGGGTATTTAAAGTATTGTGGTCATAAAAAAAGCGTCAAGGATCAGGTCTACGCCATGAACAAATACACTAATCCTTTGGTTGGTAAATTAAAGCTAACTAAATTAGAAAAATACGCTATCAATAATTTTATCGTTTACGCCAATCCTCTAACAGCAACAATGAAAGCGGTGGACAGATTCAACCTCTTGAAACAATACAAACAACAGAACCAAACTCTGCCTAAAACAGCCTCTGATTGGGAAATTTTATTAAAGATGATTAAATAATCTAAGTTAATTTTATGGACTCAGTGTTTAAGAAATTTTTTAATCGTAACGCCATTGCCAAGCCAGAGCAAAAAATATTTAAAGGGTTGGCCAGTAAGTATTTCACATTGTTACAAAGGAGTTATAAAGCTATTCTGTTTGCGTCAATAGTAATGGGTCTGGTCTGGTATTTTAGTCAACTCTTATTTATTACTTGGCTATCATTACCAATATCTACGAGCGGTAGTTATCCTAGTTTGTATGCCTGGTTAATATTGTTATTTGCGTTGGCATTTAAATTAATATTATTTGTATTCATTCTCAGAATAATATCTGGAATATTAAATATTTTGAATAATAGTGAAATGCCAGAATTATCTTTTGTTAATATTTGGAGACATGGTAAAAATATTTATCAATCATTTTTATTTGTAGCGTTTGTTGTTTGCATGGGTTATTTACTAATTGTTTTACCACAATTAGGTAGGGCTGGTTTAAATCTGTATCATCTGTACGAAGGTACATCTTATTTTGGTGATAGTTTAGACCAATCGAATCTATTCTGGTCTCTGTTAACCGCAAAAACAGTTATAGCCATTTGTGGAGGATTGTTTGTAATGTGGTTAATCAAATATTTATTCGGTTTTTTTGCTATAACTTGTGAGAATTATAATTTTAAAAATGGCACCAAAAGAGGCTCCAATTTGATAAGTGGTCATAAAATGCATTCAGCACTACTTATTTTATTGGGTTTAATTGTGTTAAACATTCCTTTGTGGATAGTTTCTGTCGCTAATGTAAATAAGTTATGGGACGGAATACACACCGTTGTCTGGTTTTTAACAGTGTTGTTGGGTGTGATATTTCTTTTATCAATGTATAAAAAACTGAGTCAGGATAATAGTGAAGTGATTATAAGTCAGGATAAAGATTCATTAAACACCAAAATTATAAATGCGATTTTAATTTTTATCTTTGTATTATTAACTGGTTTTGATAACTCGGTGTTTTATCTAAATTCTGCTACCAGAGATGATAAGGAGCTTGATATGAATGAAATGTCCGTTGAGACGATTGACTTCGACGTTAATGATAATGTTTATAATATTTTATTTGAAACGAGTGCGGATAATAAAGTGCGATTTGTGCTTGAGAATGACGTTGCATCTAAAGATTCTTTCATTATTAAGACATTTGATCAATATATTGAAAAAGGTCAATGGGATTATTCGGCTGTGAAAGATTTGATTGAAAAGGATTTGTCTAATAAAATGTTGGATCTTTTTGAAGAAACCCTCAAGTATGATGAGTACCAAGCTCCTAACCAATGTAGCTCTGATTATCCATCCATACCTTTGACAGGTCTAAGAGAAATGGCTCGAATTAGAGCTCTTAAGGCTCGTCTAGATCTAGAAAACAATATTAATGCTACACCGCTCGAAGATATGGTTGATGTAGTCGAGTTTGGTCAAAAGTTCCAGGATGGTCAACGAGGGAATCTTATTCAGTTATTAGTAGGTTATGTAATTGAAAAGAACACAGCACTCACAATGATTAATAAAATGTTGTCTGACTTTAGTTTTAGTAAAAATGATTTACAAATTGTTTTGAGTAGTTTGGGCGACAAGCCAAGCGCGACTACTAGAATTCGTCCAATAATGCAGTGTGAGCAAGCAATGCGTATAAGCGGACAAGAGAATTTGTTAAATTTAAAGGTAGAAAATTATTACTGGTTACCGAATAACTGTCGAAATAGAGATATAGATACGGCTAGGCAGTTTTTAAGACTAGTTGATACTAGCCCACTGACCTTTAGAAATCAATATGGTAGTATAGAGTTACAAACTCCAAGACAGGATATTATAACGCCATTTGCGGTGTATAGGAAAAATTTAGTATGTGACATACTTCATTCCTACTGGGATACACAATCAGTTTACTGGAAGTCGCTGGAAGTTGACTGGGCACGTCTATCTACCAAAATCAACATCGCTTCGCTACTTTACCAAAAAGACCATCGGGCTATGCCTGAGACTCTGGCTGACTTGGTACCTGACTATCTGACCAGCTTACCCATCGATCCTTTTGACAATCAAGCTGTACGTTATAATCAAGAGACGGGGACTATATATTCCGTCGGGATTAATATTATTGATGAACAAGGTGCTGGCGATGACTTGGTCTTGCCATTAGCGAAGAATAAGAAATAAAACCATTGAAAGGCGTAGCGATAATACTTATAACAAATTTTAAGATTAGAGGTCATGTGGTTTCTGATTTAATACCTCAGAATTTTCATTAAATCTATGTTTAACTTCAATCTATTCGGTTGGTTAATCATAAGCATTAATCTGGCAACTGTGATTGTTGTCTGGTTGCTGTACACCTTGCGTCTAGTTATTAAACCAGTTCGTCAAGATGATCTGGTTGCCAACTTTGAATCCAGTCCTCCAGCCGAGCTTCATCCAATAGAGATAGGCAGTCTGACGGAATATCGTTTAACGCCACGTGATATTTGCGCTGAGTTGATTGATTTGGCGCTAAACTCTTATTTGAGTATTAAGAAAATAAATCATACTTGGCATTTAATCAAGCTTGATCGTGATCCTTCATCATTGCCAAACGTCTCTCGTCTCTTAATGCAAATGCTTTTTGCTCAAGTCAATGATCTGGCTTTGCCAGAGATTTCTGAGAGCTCGGACTACGACAAGCAAACTCTCAATAAACGCATCTTTGAAAAATTTTGTCACCGCGCTTATTTTGAGCATGATATTATGATTCGCTTCGCCTCCTGCGCTAATTGGGTCCGGTTCTTCGTAATCTATGTCATGACTTTACTGGTTACGCTTGTTTTTTCTAATCTGCTAAATATTATCCAGCTTGAAAATCTGTCTGTTGTATTAATTATTATACCTGGGGTTTGGGTGGCGACTTGGATTCCGGTCTTCTATTTACGACGGGAATTATCTCTGACAGACAAAGGTCTAGAAGTTAAGAGACATTTGCTAGGTTTTAAAAGGTATTTAACAAATCTTGATTTCACAACTTTGCAGTACTCTGGATCCGCCCTCGAAGAGCACCAGCGTTTAATGGGGTACCTGCCGTATGTGATAAATTTCCAATTAGAATCAAAATGGAGGGAGTTTTTCCTAGATACCAGAGATTGGTATCCAGAAAAGGAGGCCGACAAATACTTGATATATCAAGTATGTTTTGAGGCTATTGATGCTATTTTGTCTCAATTTACAATGCTTAATGAAAAAAGTTGATAAATATGTTCATAAATTCCAGTAAAACAGTAAATAAAAGCTAGATTTACTAATATTAAAGGAATATTAAAATTTATTGAGCATTTTATTCGGTTTATATTCGGGGATAAGCTGTGCATAACTCCTAATTATTGTGCAGTATTTTAAAAATATCCTAAAACATTAAGATTTTATAAAGAATTCAGGTTTACATTCGGTTTTAGTTCGGGTATAATTAAGTTTGCCCGCCTGCAACGCTATGCGTAGCATTGCGGGCAGGTAGAGTTCATAAGGTTTTTAAAGCATGCCCGCCCGTATCCGCCGACTGGCGGAGAAGGAGGGTTCAAAAGTAAATATATGAAAAAAACTAAACAAAATTCATTAACAATCTTTGAAAACTTCAAAATTCGTCGTCTTTATGATGAACAAAGAGAAAAATGGTATTTTTCAGTTATAGATATCGTTGCCGCTTTAACGGAGCAGGGGGATTATCAAACGGCTAGGAAGTATTGGAATAAGCTCAAGGAAAGGCTGTCTAAAGAAGGTAATCAGTCGGTGACAAATTGTCACCAACTGAAATTTAAGTCTAGTGATGGTAAATACTACGCCACCGATGCGGCTGACGTCGAAACTTTGCTTCGTTTAATTCAATCAGTACCTAGTTCCAAGGCTGAGCCGGTCAAGCTCTGGCTAGCTCAAGTCGGTTATGAACGCATGCAAGAAATGGCTGATCCAGAACGAGCCCTGAATCGTAGTCGTGACTATTGGCAGAAACAGGGTAGAAGTCAAGAATGGATACAGCGTAGCATGTCTGGTCAAGAGACTAGAAATAAATTAACAGATTATTGGAGTAGTCACGACGTTAAACAAGGTGATGAATTTGCTATTTTGACCAATATCATTCATCAGGAATGGACTGATTTATTAGTCAAAGACCATAAGCAATTAAAGGGATTAAAAACTCAGAACTTACGCGACCACATGAGTGAGGAAGAATTGTTATTTACCGCTTTGGCAGAATTATCAACTAGAAAAATTGCCGAAGTAGATAAGGCTAAAGGCTTGGCAGAAAATATTATGCCAGCTAAAAAGGGTGGTAAGATTGCTAAGGATGCCAGATTAGCCTTAGAGAGTAAAACTGGTAAAAGAATAGTGACGGGACATAATTTTTTGTCATCATCAAAAAGAAATAAGATTAGAGAGCTTAAATATTAATAGATTGTCAATAAATCAGCAATCTTTTCCACAATTGTTGCGATTAAATCAGCCTATAAAAATATGGTATTTCTCAGGCTTTTTTATTTACTTTAATTTTAGCCTAATATTAACATTATCTAATATTCACGGGGGGTATTGACAGTATCCAAAATTTTGTTTAATATAGCTAGTGCTTACTACATTAGTTGGTAAGCGGTTTTTATTTCACTCCAAACAGAACTTTAACAATATAACTTTGGCGCTTGACAAGCGCTAATTCTCCGTCAACTTATCAGATAATATTGCTCGCTTCGGCAGCGATATATCGACTGGAAAAGGACCAGCCAAAAAAACCCTAGGTTAAAACCTAGTAAAAAACATTTATGAGAGTTTGATCCTGGCTCAGGATGAACGCTGGCGGCGTGTCTAAGGCATGCAAGTCGTGTGGGTTCAGACCCACGGCAAACGGGAGAGTAACACATTGGTAACCTACCCCAAAGTCAGGCATAACCTCGCGAAAGTGAGGATAATTCCTGATGGTATCAAGTAGCTTATGCTATTTGCTTAAAGCTTCGGCGCTTTGGGAGGGACCTATGACCCATCAGCTTGTTGGTAAGGTAATGGCTTACCAAGGCGACGACGGGTACCGGGTGTGAGAGCATGGCCCGGCTCACTGGGACTGAGACACTGCCCAGACTCCTACGGGAGGCTGCAGTCAAGAATATTCCTCAATGGCCGAAAGGCTGAAGGAGCGACGCC
>Ga0172379_10005922_pt1 | contig 16757 bp, 12 predicted proteins | sample GrowelOW334metaG_FD_119756 | JGI IMG/M metagenome (GOLD analysis project Ga0172379, IMG submission 119756) | Groundwater microbial communities from an aquifer near a municipal landfill in Southern Ontario, Canada - Groundwater well OW334 metaG | ecosystem: Environmental > Aquatic > Deep... | reverse complement strand
GTTAAATTATAAATTTTAAATCAATGTTTAAATTTTTAATGATTTAATTTAAAATTAATTCATTAAATCATTCATTTGAAATTTAAAATTGAAAATTTAAAATTATTAATATTATAAATAATTGAACATTACTATGAAATTAATAGTAGGCCTAGGAAATCCTGGTGCCAAATATCAAAACACCCGCCATAACTTCGGCTTTTTGGCGGTGGACCTCTTGGCAAAAAAACTTGGTCTGACTTGGCGGGATTCAACCAAACTTAAAGCCGAAGTAGCAAAAAATACCGGATATGTCTTGGCTAAACCGATGACATTCATGAACCAATCTGGTTTCGCGGTTTCGGCGTTGCTAAAATTTTACAAACTCTCCCCCGCCGATCTTATCGTGATCCACGACGAATTGGATATTGATTTCGGCAGATGGAAGCTGTCGGTTGATTCGCGAGCCGCCGGGCATAACGGCGTCCAATCGATCATTGATCAGCTTGGCAGTAAAAAATTCGCTCGTTATAGACTGGGTATTCGTTCCGACTTATACCGAGGTGCCGATGCAGACCTGCCCGCCGACGAGGCGGGAAAATTCGTCTTGGAAAAATTCAATACTGAAGAAACAAAAAAATTAGCGGATATCTTGGAAAAATTAACAATTGAATTATTGAAATAAATAAAAAAATAAGCCTCTCATTATTCCGGAGGCTTATTTTAGTAGTTTGCGTAGTTTACAGAGTTTTGCCTAGAAGCTAGAGGATAACCCCTAAAGCTCTCTAGTAAATCAAAGGAGGAAAGATTTGCCAGATCGCGAACCCTAGGCAAAACCCTGGATACTACATAATCGATTTATCGATTGACGGACAATTTACTACTTACCAAAAGGGATGAAAACCAAACAAATGGACAAGGAGGAAAACCATTTGATTGATTACACCCTTTAGTAAGTAGTAAGCTATCCGCAAATTTTTAACACTAATTTTCAAACGGATAGGTAAACTTATCACGAACATGCTTGACTGTCAAGAGTTCGTATAAACAATTTATTCCATATGGTGGCTGACCAAAAACAAGACTTAAAATATTGGCTAGCGCTCAACCGGTTCTCTAAATTCGGACCGGCCCGGCTCGGCAAATTGCTCGCCTTTTTCGGTTCGCCTGACGCTATCTTATCCGCCCCAGCGAGCGAACTAATCAACGCCGGAATCGAGGCCGGCCTGGCAGCTGAGTTCTTGATAGTGCGCTCGCAGCTACAGCCGGACCGGCTGCTATCAGAGCTGGAGCGTGAACAGGTAAAATTGCTCTTACTGGGTGACCCGGCCTATCCGGCCAATCTCAAAGAAATACACCTGCCGCCGCGCCTTCTATATTATAAAGGCAAGCTGGGGTCGCCGGAGGAGATAAATTTGGCGGTAGTTGGCGCTAGAAAATTCAGTTCGTATGGAAAACAAGTGGCTGAAAGTCTGGTTTTTGAACTGGCCAAGGCCGGCTTGACGATTGTCAGCGGCCTGGCCTTGGGAATTGACTCTTTAGCTCACTCAGCCGCGCTCTCTGCGGGCGGGCGGACGATAGCCGTGCTTGGCAGCGGTTTGGACCGGCAAAGCATCTACCCCTCCTCAAACCGTTACCTGGCAGATAAAATCATCGCCGAAGATGGCCTGATTCTTTCCGAGTTTCCCCTGGGCACAGAGCCCCTGAAACACAATTTTCCTCAACGTAACCGGTTGATTTCCGGATTATCGGTAGGCACTTTGGTGATCGAGGCGAACGAAAAATCCGGTTCGCTCATTACCGCTAAATTCGCCTTGGAGCAAAATCGCGAAGTTTTGGCAGTGCCCGGTTCCATCTACAATCCGACCTCAACCGGCACCAATTGGCTGATCAAACAGGGCGCAGCCGCGGTCACCAAAGCCACGGATGTTCTTGACGCACTTGACTTGTCGGCGATTACTCACTATACTCAAAAAGAAAAATTAATTCCCCAAACCGAGGCGGAAGGGCGCATCCTTCCTTTTTTATGTCTGGAAGCGATTCATATTGATCAGCTGGTCAGACAAACCGGCCTAACCTCCGCAGAGATTTCAAGCGAACTGATATTGATGGAAATGCGCGGAGCGGTCAAGAATCTGGGGGGAATGATGTACGTGTTGGCGCGATAACTTGAAATTTGTAATTTGTAATTGGTAATTTGGAAAATTAGCTGCCCTCAATTTCCAAATTACAAGTTACTAATTACCAATTACTATTCAATTATGAACCTGATCATCGTTGAATCACCAACCAAGGCCAAAACTATTACCAAATTCGTCGGTAAAGATTTTGTGGTGGAATCCTCCTTCGGCCATATCCGCGATCTACCTAAAAGCACCCTCGGAGTCGATACGGAAAACAATTTTGAGCCGAAATACGTCATCCCGACCAAAGCGCGCAAAACCGTTACCAACCTGAAAAAACTGGCCGCCAAAGCTGATAAGATAATTCTGGCTTCGGACGAAGACCGCGAAGGAGAAGCTATTTCTTGGCATTTGATCGAAGCTTTAGGCCTAGAAAATGGCAAAGCTAGAATAGTCAAGACTAAACGTAAATCTAAGGCCAAAACCGCCAAAGATGATGTCCGCATTGAGTCTGGTTCAAATACTCAAAAAATTGAAAGAATCGTATTTCATGAGATCACTAAGGATGCTATCTTAGCTGCCCTGGAACACCCGCGCGACCTTGATATGAATCTGGTCAACGCGCAACAGGCTCGCCGTGTGCTGGATCGTTTGGTCGGTTACGAGCTGTCGCCGTTTTTGTGGAAGAAAGTAGCCAAGGGCTTGTCGGCCGGGCGCGTACAATCCGTTGCCGTGCGCCTGATCGTGGAACGCGAGCGTGAGATTCAAAAATTCAAGCCGGATGAGTATTGGGATGTTTCCGCTGAACTGGAAACCGGTAAAAAAGAAAAAATAACCGCGAGATTATATAAAGAGAACAATAAAACCCTGGATAAACTGGCAATCAAAAACGACGAGCAGGCACAAATTATTCTTGGAGCGCTTAACGGTGCCACCTATGAGGTCGCCTCCGTAGAACAGCATGACGGCAAAAAAAATGTACCCTCGCCCTTCACCACCTCGACCTTGCAGCAAGCCGCTAACCGCATGCTCGGTATGAGCGCCAAGCAGACCATGACTATCGCGCAAAAACTCTATGAATTCGGTTTCATTACCTATATGCGTACCGATTCATTCAATCTGTCTGATAAATTCCTGACTGAGGCAAAAAGCTATCTGACGGAAAATCTAGGCGTAAATTACGCCCTAAACGAACCTCGAAAATTTAAAACTAAATCCAAAGGCGCGCAAGAAGCGCACGAGGCGATCCGCCCGACCGAGGCGGCCAATACGCCGGAAATGCTTGCCGGCAAGCTGGATGGCGGACAGCTCCGTTTATACAAATTGATCTGGCAACGTTCGCTCGCCACCCAAATGCCGGAGGCGATCATTTCCAACACTACGATTGATATCGATGCTAAAAATACTAAATACCAATTCCGCGTTACCGGACAAGTTTTGAAATTCGCGGGCTACTTAAAAATCTATCCGGAGAAGACTCAAGATGTTGAATTACCGCAAGTAGCGGCCGGTGAGCTGCTTGATCTTCTCAAGCTGGAAAAAATGCAACACTTCACTAAGCCGCCGGCGCGCTACTCCGATGCCGGCCTGGTCAAGATTCTAGAGCGGTTCGGCATCGGCCGTCCTTCCACTTATGCACCGACCATCGCCACCATCGAGAGCCGGAATTATGTTTCCCGCGACGAGGGAAAAAAATTGATGCCGAACGAAATCGCCTTCACGGTGATCGACCTGTTGCTGGAACACTTCCCGGAAATCGTCGATTATCAATTTACGGCCAAAATGGAAAACGGCTTTGATGAAATCGCCGCCGGCAGCATAAAGTGGCAGCCGATGATAAAAGATTTTTACAGCCCGTTCCATGCTAATCTGACCGCCAAATACGAGGAGGTGCAAAAATCCGATATCAATCCGGATGCCGAGACTAAAGAAATTTGCGATAAGTGCGGCTCGCCGATGATCATCAAGACCGGGCGCTTCGGTAAATTCTTAGCCTGCTCCAATTTCCCGGCCTGCCGCAACATCAAATCTATGAATAGTGACGGCACTGCTAAAGAAAAAACTGAACAGCAGAAAGAATTGGAAGAAAAATATAAAGATGAAGTCTGCGATAAGTGCGGCTCGCCGATGGTATTAAAATCAGGCCGCTTCGGACCCTTCCTTGCCTGTTCCAGCTACCCGAAATGCAAGAACATCAAGAATATCAAAGAGAACGGCAGCGGCACCGGTATCACCTGTCCGGTCTGCACTGAGGGTGAGATCGTGATGAAACGCAGCCGCCGCGGCAGTTTCTACGCTTGCAACCGCTATCCGGATTGCAAAACTTCTTTCTCTTCCAAGCCGACTGGTGAAAAATGCCCGGACTGCAGCTCGCTGTTGGTCGAGGCTAAAGACGGCGGCGTCAAATGCTCCAACAAGACCTGTGAGTATAAAAAAGAGGGGTCAGTGAACGCTGAACAGTAATCAATAAAATCATTTTTCTGTCATTCCCGCGCAGGCGGGAATCTTACCCCGATTCATAACCCAAGATTCCCGCCTGCGCGGGAATGACAAACAAGAAGCAAACTCAGAATGACAAAAGAAAAAACCCCGATTCATCACGAACCGGGGTTTTGTTTATCTTCGGGGTAAAACTCCTTGATCCTTTGTCGTTGCTCGTCTTTACGGCGAGCTTCTTCAAGTAAATCGGTCACCTTGCCGCTCGGTGATATATCCAGACCGCTTATCTCGCAAGCGGCAACCGCCTGTTCCTCCCTGCCTGCCTTGCACATTCTCACCAGGCTGACAAAGTACATGAAAAAGCTCCAGAGTGCAAGTAAAAGACAGATCGGTATTGACAACCAGATGGTGCCATGTACGTAACAGAAGCCGCCGTAGATCAGGTGCACGTCATTCGCGCCGAGTACCGTCAAAATTATGAACAGAGCGACGAACGGTATGGCAAATCTTTCGACCCACTTCTCTATCCGGTCAATCATCATCGCCTCCTGTTTTAGTTGGCCTGTTTTCCATACTCCGTTTACAGCCGAAATACTGCGCCGCCCGCCTCATGGCCGAAGCGATCTGGCCAATTCTTGCCCTTGGAATCGGATTTTTTCAGCTTCTTCCAAAAAATCGCCGTAGTACACTCGCTCTGCGCGCCCGATAAACGACTTCCTCGTCTCTTCGAATAGGGCAGGCTCATCCTCTGCCAGCTTTTCGAACTTAATGGTATGTTTGAATGCAAGCTGGCACATGAAAAACGGAATCGCGCAGATTAAGAGACAGATGCCCGAAAAGGCTTCCCAATATCTTTCGCCGAACAGCAGAAGCAACAAGTAGTTGCACAGGAGAACGACCAACCCGACGCGCATCAACCGATCAAACGCTTTCTCCATTTTCATGGCCCCCTCCGATAAATTTTATAACGATCTATTTCTCCTTCTTATTCTTCTCCTTCTCCCAATACTTCATCGCCAGTTCAGCCAACTTCTTCACGCCCTCGCCGATCAGTAATAGATACGAAGCGCTGCTTTCTATCTTGTTTTTGAATGCCTGGGCGAGTTCATCCAGCTTTTTCACCCGCTCGCGCATCTCCTTGGTCGCCAAAAAAACCTGGCGCATCATCATGGAAAGGTAGTAGATAAAGACCGCGAAAAAAACACCGACAAAAAAGTAAACGACCGATTTGACGATGTTCAAGACATCTCCGCTGGTTTGAAGTAATTGCATATTATTTTATTAAAAATTTCTTATTTTAGCTCCAAACTTTTCCTCCAACCGTCGCGCGATTTTCTTTTCCAACTCATCAACTTCCGTGGAGGTTAATGTCCGATCGGGCGCCTGATAGATAATATGAAAGGCCAGACTCTTATTCTTTGCCCCGAGCTTGCCGCCCTCAAAAACATCGAAAAGTTCGACCCGGCGGACCAGCTCACTAATACCCGCTATCTCCTTCTTAAGATCACTATACAATACTTTTGTGTCTGCTACAAAGGCCAGGTCGCGCGTCAGCGGAGGATATTTTTCAAACTCTTCGAATTGTCTCGCGACTACGCGGTTGATGGCGATACTCAATTGAGGCAGGCTGATTTCACAAAGCGCCACCTGTTTTTTGAGACCAGAGGCTTTACCGATCTTCTGGCTGAGTATATTGACCGTACCGAGCATCTTCCCGCCGACGATTATTTCCGCGCTTGTTTGCCCTTCAGCCCAAGCAGGAGCTATTTCGCTTCCCCGCCACAATACACTAAGGCCGAAATTGTCCAATAAATATTCTACTGCTCCCTTCAGCCGTCTGAACACATCGCTCTTGCCGTCATCAGCCAATACTAAGCCGAGCCGTTTTTCCTGATATGGCAGCCGGCCGCCGCTAGAATTGTCCTTCAACTCTTCCCCTTCCGAAGAAAAGAAAACGTTGCCGATCTCAAACATGGCGATTTCCGGATACCGCGGCTGATTAGTCTTGATGTTCTCCAAAAGATTGGGCGCGAGCGACTGCCTCAAGAGCGTCTGGTTCGAAGCGATCGGGTTTGCCAGAGCCAGGTGGGTCTTGGCATCGATGAGCAGTTTTTTCAACTGCTCCTCACCGACAAATGAATAATTATATACTTCCACCATCGCCGCTCCTCCCGAGAGCAATGTTTTTATTTTTCTTACCAGCTGGCCTTCTTGGATCATCTCCGGCGGTTTCATCCGCACCAAAGGCAAGCTTGACGGAATGTTATTATAGCCATAGATCCTAGCCACCTCCTCTGCCAGATCTTCGGCAATTTCTATATCTCGTGTCGCGCGCCAGCTCGGTACCGTGACCGACAAACTTTTGTCTTTTTCCCCGCCCGCATCGCCGAGCGAAGCGTGGCGGGCGGGCTTGACGACAAAACCCAGGCTGGCCAGGATCTGGCTGATCCGGACCGGTTTGATGTTGATGCCCAACAGATGCGTGAGCCAAGCATAATTCAATTCCAGGTGTTTGACCTCAGGTTTGACGGCTTTTTGATCGATAAGCTCGCTCGCGACCTTCGCTTGCGGACAAAGTTTTTTTATCAATTCGACCGCGCGCAAAATTCCCGCTTCCGCCAAATCACGGTCCAGACCCTTTTCAAAACGCATCGACGATTCCGTGCGTAAAGCAAATTTCTGCGAAGTTTTCCTGACAGAGGCAAAATTAAAATTTGCCGCTTCGATGATGACCGCTTTCGTCTCATCGCTGATTTCGCTCACGCTGCCGCCCATAACGCCGGCAATGGCGATCGGATGTTTGCTGTCGGCGATCACCAATCGCTCTTTATCAAGAGTTCTCTTTTCCCCGTCCAGCGTTTCAATGGCTTCGCCGTCTTTAGCCGGCCGCACCACAATCTTGTCAACCAGCGCGCGGTCGAAAGCGTGCAGCGGCTGCCCGAGCTCGAACATCACATAGTTGGTTATATCCACCAGATTGTTTATCGGCCGCGCGCCGATCGCCACCAGCCTCTTTTGAAGCCACTCCGGCGAAGACTCAATCTTGATCCCCTCAATTACGATTGCCATATAACGAGGGCAGAGTTCAAAATTTTCAATTTTAACCTCCAGTTTATCCTTACCTTCAACTTTAGAAATTATTTTTTTATTAGGCGCATAAGGAGCAAACTTTTCATTATAAATTGCGGCGATCTCCCTGGCCATACCCTGATGGCTCCAAAGATCCGGACGGTTGGACAACGATTTATTGTCTACCTCCAAAATCACTTGATTGAGCCCCAGGTATTTTGAAAGCGGGGCGCCGACTTTGGCGTTCTTATCAAGAATCTTGATGCCGCTATGATCATCACCGAGACCGAGTTCGTCCGATGCGCAGAGCATACCCTCGGATCTTACACCCCTCACCTCCGCCTCCTGGATCACCGCGCCGTTCGGCAGTTCCGCACCCACCATCGCCACCGGCACCAGCTGGTCTGGCGCGATGTTAGGCGCTCCGCAAACGATTGAAAGCGTTTTGGCGCCGATGGAAACTTGAGCCAGTTGCAAACGATCGGCATTCGGGTGCTTTTCAACCTTCAGAATTTTTCCGACGACCACCTGTTTATATTTATCCGCCTGATTGATGACTTTTTCCACCTCAACGGTATGAAAAGTCAGCTTAGCGGCTAAATCTTGCGGCGTAAGCGAACGTGGTATATCGACGAAATCTTTTAACCAATTCAGGGAGAGTAACATATAAATTTAAAATTGAAATATCAAAATGTAAAATGACAATGCAAAATTTAAAATGTCTGATTTCTAATTTTACATTTTAAATTGTCATTTTGATTTTTGATTTTTAAATTTTTTATTTTTTAGAATTGCTCCAGGAATCTTAGGTCTCCTCCATTTAGCAGCCTGACATCGCTAATATTATATTTTTGCATGGTCAGTCTATCCAGACCGAAACCGAAAGCAAAACCCTGATATATTTTCGGATCTACGCCGCCGGCCCGCAAAACGTTCGGATGAACCATGCCGGAGCCGACAATCTCCAGCCAGCCGCTCTGTTTACAGACACGGCAACCGGCTCCTTTACAGATGAAACAGGTGATCTCGCCGTTGTTGCCCGGCTCGACGAAAGGATAAAACTTCGGGCGCATGCGCAATTTAGTCTTCGGCCCGAACAAACGTTGCACGACTACCTCCATCACGCCCTTCATATCCGCCCAACTGATGTCTTTATCGATCATCAGACCCTCGATCTGATTCAAGGTGTGTTCATGACGGACGTCGGTCGCCTCCGAGCGAAAACAGCGCCCGGGCACCACGCACCTGAGCGGCGCGCCGTATTTTTGCATCGCCCTGACTTGCACCGGCGAAGTGTGGGTACGCATCACCAGATCATATTCTCCCGCTTTATTTTTTTGATTGACATAAAAAGTATCCTGCATGTCGCGCGCCGGATGATGCTTGGTAATATTCAACGCCTCAAAGTTGAAATAATCGGATTCCAGCTCCGGACCCTCAAGGATCATAAAGCCGAGGGAGGAAAAAATATCTTCCAATTCATTCTGGATCATGGTCAACGGATGAAGATGGCCACATTTGATTCCAACTCCGGGCAAGGTCAGGTCGACAAAATCATTCTTCTTTTCGCTGTCCAATTTTTCCGCCGCCTGCCTGAATTTTTCCGCCAACTCCATTTTCAGATCGTTAGCCGCCGAACCGATATTTTTTCGCTGCTCAATTGATAGATCGGACAATTGGCGCAAAACCGTGGTCAGTTCGCCTTTTCGTCCTAAGATTTGTATTTCCAGGTCACGCAAAACCTTAATATCCTTAACCGCGTTAAGTTTTTGTAAGACCTCTTTTTTTAATTTTTCCAATTGATCTTTCATGGCCTTAAATCAAAAATAAAAAATCAAAATGTAAAATGACAAGGTAAAATTCAAAATTATTAATTCATTTTACATTTTAAACTGTCATTTTGATTTTTGATATTTACATTTTGCATTACCCAGACTTCTTATAGCTTATCATAAAAAATTCCAATGCCGATAACCCGGCGACCAGGAAAAACAGATTCAGCCAATTGAACAGATTCTTTGAAAGAAGAAATAAAGAGGCGGAAATCAGGAAGGCGAACAGAAAAGATTGGCGGAAGGCATCTCTTACCAGGCGAAAAGCTAAGGCTTTTTTTAATGCGATGAATCTGATAACAAAGCCGACGATTGCTGCCGAACCGGCGAGCGCCAAAAATAAAGAAAGGTAGAAAAGAACAAAACCAAACAAACTTGCAGTCTCCGGATTAACCGTAAAAATCACAAACAGCCAGACAAGCCAGCAGACGGCAGTGATCGAAATCATGAAAATGAGGTAGGAGCGGAGAGTCATGGTACAAAATGTCTAATTAGTCTAATTTCTAATTACTCTAATCAATTTACAATGCCTAATTTCTATTATATCTTGATGCTTTTCAATTTAGTAATTGTTCATTTAGCCATTATTTAGAATAATTAGGATAATTAAATCAATTAGAATAATTTCCAAATTACTCTTACTTTACCACGAATTAACTTCTATTTCAAGCCAAGATTAAAGAAAAATAAAAGTCAATTCTGCCTATATTCACAGATATCAAAAAAATCGCACCATTTGCAGAGCATCGATGGCTTGGGCGGGAACTCGCCTTTCTTGATAGCTTCAATCGTGGTTATTATTTTTTCTTTCATCTTTGAGAGTTCCTCGGAGGTGCCTAAAAATTCCACCTCGGTATTGTCGTCCAGATAATAGAATACGAGCGATCCGACTTCTTCGTGATACAAGCTCGGTACCGCCAGCTGATAAATAAAAAGCTGTTCTTTTTCCTCAAAAGTCAGTTTATCTTTTGGCGCGCCGGTTTTGTAATCGATCAATTTAAGTTGCCCATTTTCACAATCGATTCGATCGATACGTCCTTGCACAGTATAATAGGCGCCGTTACTCGCTATTTTCAACTTAAAGCCCTGCTCGGTTGCCTTGACCTCCGGCCAAGCGTCTTTATGTTTTTCATAATATACTTTCAATATTTCTTTGCCTTTCTGCCGGTATTCAATTTTTTGTTTTTTTGATTCAAACCAGTCGTCCTGCCAGCTTGCTTCGTATAGCTTGATTATTTCTTCCAAGCTGACGGTCGGATTATCATCCGGCTGTTTGCCCGCGCCGGCAAACAGCGTGGCTCGCCCCGTTAGATTTTTGTCATCATTTACAACCGCCTTTTTTTGATCGGCGTATAAATCTAATGGGGTCTGTCCCAGGCCGCGCCGCTCGTCCAACAGTTCATAGAGTTTCTGCAAGGTAGCATGCATGGTCTTGCCGAAAGAAAACACTCCCTTGCCCCGAAGCGGCACTTTCAAGATATGAGCGAAACGGTATTGATACGGGCACTTGGAAAAAGCCGCCAGCTGAGTATAGGATAAATATGCCGGCATACGGAATTCTGGCTGTTTGAATTGCTTTTTGTCATTGTCATCCGAACCCCTCCCTCCTTTGTCATCCTGAGCGCTAGCGAAGGATCTATAATTTGTAGTGCTTAAACCTTTTATAGATTCTTCCCCCGCATTGTTATGCGGGGTCAGAATGACAGAAGAGGTAGCATCAACCAGCCCGCATTCGACTAAGAACCGTGAAGGCTTTTTCTTGCGCGTGCCGCCATAGTCCGGCGCCCAGGAAAAATAAAGTCCGGTCTTCGCACGAGTCATCGCCACATAAAACAGTCGCCGCTCTTCTTCCAGGTGGATATCGCCCTCCGGCAAAATTTCCTTAATCAAGGCCGCGGGCACCTCGATCTGTTCTTTCCGCTCATCGGTCGGAAAGCGTCGGTCAACCAGGCTGACCACGAAAACATATTTGAATTCCAGCCCCTTGGCACCGTGTACGGTCGAGATTTTTATCGCCTCCGGACCGGCGTCCGGATCGGGCGCCAGACTGCCCTCCTCGCCAGAATCAACCTCCAGGCTATATTCGGCCAAAAACGCCTTGACGCTTTTATCATCGCTTGCCGATTCAAACTCTTTAACACGCTTCATGAACTGATTCAGAAAGCTCAGCTGCTCGCGGCTTTTTTCTTCCGGCAAATCTGCAATCTGTTTCAGATAACCGCTGTCATTCAAAAAGGCCAAGACGATTTCACCCGCTGCTTTTTCCCGTACCAGCGCAGTGTGCTTGGAAATCAGCATCAGCACCTGGACAATTTTTTTCTTGGTCTCCGGATTGAAATCCAGATGGTCGGTCTCGCGCATCGTCTCAAATAACGACCAACTTTTACGGTAAGCCAGATTATTCAGCTCCACCAGCTCCAGATAGGTAAACTTGAATACCGACAAATTCAGCAGGCGGTACATCGCCCGGCTTTCGTGATAATCATCCAATAGTTTCAAATAAGCGATCACATCCAAAATCACTGGCTTCGAGTAAAGTCCGCGCGAGGCTAGAAACTGATACGGCAAGCCAGCCACACCCAGCGCTGAACAAAATTCCTTGGCCGTATCGTTAGCGCGGACCAATATCGCGAAATCATCCCAACCAGACTCTTTATTCGCAGTTTTCAGTTGATTGATTTTTTTAATTACGGCCAACACCTCGCCATTCAAATCCTCGGCGGCCAGCACCTCAATCTCTCCCTCACCCTTGTTCTGAGCAATTAACTTCTTATTTAACTTCTTGTCATCCTGAGGAGCGCCAGCGACGAAGGATCTCGGTGCGCGCTTAGAACGAGATTCTTCACTGCGCTTCGCTTCGTTCAGAATGACAGGAAGAGCGAGTTGCCACTCCAGACGGTTGGGGTTATTCAGTTTGATAAATTCATAAGCCAAATCAAGAATATTTTGTTTGCTGCGATAATTCTTGACCAAAATTACCTGCTCGGTTTTCGGATAATCTTTTTTGAATTGTAAAATATTGCTCATGGAAGCTCCGCGGAAGCGATAGATCGATTGGTCGTCATCGGCCACGGCGATCAAATTATTACGCGGTTCGGATAATAGCTTGACCAATTCATACTGCGACCAGTTGGTATCCTGAAACTCATCGACCAGAATATATTTGAACTGCTCGCGATATTTTTTCAGTAAGTACGGACGTTCGCGAAATAATTTCAGAGTATAATTTATCAAATCGCCGAAATCGAGTGCTGAATTTTCCAGGAGCAGCTGCTGATACATATGATAGGCATTCGCCACCTCATTAATCCGTTCAACCTCCTGTTCAGCAATTTCTTTATCAATTCCTTCCTTACTTGTTTGAAAATTAGAAATTGAAAATTGAAAATTCCCTCGGCCTTTTCCTTTTTTAGATTTAGCGCCAGATAGCATGGAATCAAGATTTTCTTTCAACTCACTGGCATACCGTAGGTAGGCCGAAGGGTTAATATCTTCATCTTTCAATCGTGAAAAATGTTTCAAGAGCGCCGAGATAAATTTGGTCGGATTGCCGAGCGGCCGGTAGTAATTCAGATTAAAGCGATCAAAATTTTTCTGGATCAAGGCCCACTGCTCAAATTCGTTTAACAATTTGAACTCGCTCGGCAGGCCGATCTCCAGACCGTGCGATTTCAAAATCCGCTCGGCAAAACTGTGAAAAGTGGAAATCCACAAATCCAGATAGCCGTAAGGCAGAAGTCGGTCCACCCGCTCTTCCATTTCTCCTGCGGCCTTCTCGGTGAAAGTCAAAGCAAGAATTTCGTCCGACTTCGCGAGAGTCTGTTCAATGATATAGGCGATTTTCTGAGTGATGACGGTCGTTTTTCCTGTCCCGGCGCCCGCAACAATCAAGAGCGGTCCCTCTTTATGAAGCACCGCCTTGAGCTGTTCCGGGTTTAAATTTTCCATTAAATTGTTTTGCATCAGGTTGCTGTTTTGTCCCTTCTCCTGGACAGGAGAAGGATAGGATGAGGTGGAAAAACGACGTCGATGGGTTTAAAATAATATCAACATATTATTAGATATCCCCTCACGCAATCAACCTCACCCCGACCCTCTCCTGACCAGGAGAGGGAGAATTACATAAAATATCTTGGATAAAAAATCTAAAATTTAAGCAGTTTTTCAAAATTGCGGCCATCCTTAAACGGTCCAATCACCGCCAGATTCAATTTTTCCGGCACAAAGATTTCCCGCGCCACCGCGCGGATTTCCGCCGGCGTGACCTTGGCGATTTCTCGGAAAAATTGTTCCGGTGTATCTATGCCCGCAGCCCTCATCCCCTCTCTCACTTGGGTCAAATCCATCACCGCCTGACGTGAATACCAATTAGCCACATCATCCGAGGCCTCCAGCTGGATAGTGATTTTGCCGCGAATCATATCTTTAATTCTTTGCAGTTCGGTTTTTGAGACCAGCTCTTTTTTCAGTTTGCTATATTCATCCAGAATCACCTTGATCGCCTCTTCAACCTTGGCGACCGGTACTCCTGCCCGGCTGGTCAGATAGCCGCAATCGGTATAGGGTTCAATTTCGGTGCGCACATAATAGGCCAAGCCGCGCTTTTCCCGCAGCTCCATAAACAGGCGCGCGCTCATTGAGCCGCCCAAGATTATGCCGAGAATTTTCAGGGCCGCCTGTTTTTTGTGGCCGTAAGGGTAGGTATGAACACCCAGCGAGAGATGCGCCTGATCGGTCTGCTTGAATTCCGTTTTTAATCGTGCCTGCTGTTGTTTAACGGCCACGCGATCCTTATTCTGAAAGCTGCTGTGATTATGACTTTTAGCAAATTCACCAAAATATTTTTCAATCAACTTGATGGTTTTGGCGTTTATGTCGCCCGCGGCAATGACCAATGTATTTTTTAATTGATATTGTTTATTGAAATAATTTAGTATATTGTCACGCCCGATGCCGGAGACAGTCTCCCTGATTCCCTGGGTAGGCCTGCCGGCCGCCGTATCGCCATACATCAATTTCTCGAACACGTCTTCTATATTCATCATCGGGTTGTCCAGATACATATTGATCTCCTCTATGATCACGCCTTTCTCCCGTTCCAGTTCTTCGGTGTTGAACAAGGAATTGGTCAGCATGTCGGCAAGCATCTCCACTGCTTGTTCGGTTTTGCTCGAATCAACCTTCATATAATAGGAGGTTGATTCTTTGGAAGTGTAGGCGTTGAATTCTCCACCAATGGCATCCGCGTCGCTCGCCACCGCAAACGGCGTTGGTCGTTTTTTAGTTCCCTTGAAAAACAGATGTTCCAAAAAATGAGAAATACCGTTATTCTGTTTATTCTCATATTTTGCGCCCGTGCCGATAGTAACCAGAATCGTCACCGTCTTGGTGCCTTTGACGGGGGCAGTGATGAGGGTTAAGCCGTTTTTGAGTTTGGATTGTTTGTACATATTGATAGTTAAAAGTTAAAAGTGCAAAGTTAAAAGTCGCAATTTATAGTCCAAAGTTAATAAACCCAAACCTTTAACTGCAAACTGCAACTTTTAATTTTTAATTTTGAACTTTTAACTTATTTTCTTTCATATTCCTCAATCGCCTTCAACACTTTTGAGTTGTCAGCCAGTGGCTCCATATAGAGGACTTGGGAGCGGACGACGTTCAGGGTACCGTCTGGTCCGTGCGTCTCCTTGCCGCGCTTAACCAGCCGTATGCTGCCTGCCTGATTATCAGCCGGCTGTTCAGCAGTGGTGCCATTTTCCTTCTTTTGCACCTGATCGTAATCATAATACACATTATTAATTACCACCGGATCAGCACCCGTATTGCCAATTTGTCCGTAAAAAGTTTCGCCATCGGTCAGCTTAACCATATACCACTTGGCCGGCGGTTCTTTCGGCGCAGCCGCCCGCGGACGATAGATAAACCAATAATAAGAACTAGCAACCAAGAGTACGGCTATTACTATAATCAATGCCTTCCAGTCCCGCCTGCCCTGAGCTTGCCGAAGGGGTCGATTTATGCGCTGGAAAGCCTGTTTATCTTCAACCTCTAACTCTTTAGGCAAAGTCTTTGCCTCCGCCCTTTTTGGTTGAGGTGCCGGTTGTGGTGAATTATTCCCCTCCCTTGGAGGGGTGTCCGCCCTGGGCGGACGGGGTGGGTTGTTGCCTGTCGTATACTGCCGGGGCGGCTCAGGTTTTGGCTCGCCCTGAGCTTGCCGAAGGGGTTGCGTATTTTGCCGTAAATCTACGGTTGGTTTGAAATTATCGTTTGCCATAAAATTATATGATTACTTATTCATTAAGAGCGACGAGGCTTATTATAGCCGATAAAAAATTATTTTAAAATGGTAATCCACTAAAAACTTTAAACTGTCACCGCCTTGGCGGGATCCCGCCCTCAATAAATAAATAAAAGTGGCGGGACAGTTGTTAGTTAAAAGTCGGTCTAAAAAAATGATAAATTCTAACTTTAAACTTTGCACTTTTAACTTTTAACTGACATCGGTCAGTCCTTAAGGCAACGGACGGAATGCCCCCCAGCGCGGTCGGCGTAATCTGCGGAATTCACACTCCCCGAACTAACATATAGATGGTAGGCGTCAGTGATATACGGAGAGCTTGACCAATAGTAACCGTACGAGCCCTGACCGGCGATAGAACCATTAACGCGGTTGCGATTGGAGGGCAGGGAAATTTTTAGAGATGAATTAGCCACAGCCTCTCGACAAGAGGAAGAACAACTGGCGAGGCCGAGGTTGGTCATGGCGGTTGACCATTCTGTTTGTGATGGCACGTGCCAACCGACCGGACAGGGGTTATTGACATAACCCGAAGCAGAACTCCAGAGATTATTATTCTGCGGACTGCGCCAATCATAGGGAGATGTAGCTGTGACAATAAAATTTCCGTGACCGGGAACGTCGGAGCTGGAAGGAGTGGCCGTAGTGCCACTATTGCTGTTTTGGTGATTGTCATCCAGCCGCCCCCACTGAAAATAATCGCCGTAGGAAGCGCTATCGTTATATGCCGTAGCCGCTTGCGAGGCACCGAGGTTACGATCCATCCAGCACTGGCCGGAAACATCAACAGTGCCATATGCGACCGTGCTACCCTTGTAGCTGAAGGAAATGTTGTCTATTCCGCATTCAAAGGCATATCCCAACCCCATCGTAGTCGCGCTGGCGTTGATTCCCGTGCCGGTGGTCACGGCCACGAAGCGCCAGTTGTCATCGATGGTCGAGGCGACGGTGCCGTCGACATAAATAATCGGACTGGAGAAACCGCTGGCGCCGATGGTGCCATTCAAAACCTTAACG
>Ga0172379_10005921_pt1 | contig 16758 bp, 19 predicted proteins | sample GrowelOW334metaG_FD_119756 | JGI IMG/M metagenome (GOLD analysis project Ga0172379, IMG submission 119756) | Groundwater microbial communities from an aquifer near a municipal landfill in Southern Ontario, Canada - Groundwater well OW334 metaG | ecosystem: Environmental > Aquatic > Deep... | reverse complement strand
GGCACATCAATAGTTACTTCTTCAAAAGGTTCAAGCTTAACCCGCTCGCCCGAACCGTCAGGGGCGGGTTCTTCTTTAATAATTACAGTTGGTTGCGAAACTTGTAATTCAAAACCTTCACGGCGCATATTTTCAAGTAGTATGGCAATATGTAATTCTCCCCTGCCATAAACTTTATAATAATCACCAGCGCTAAAATCAATTTTTAAACCAACGTTTACTTCTAACTCTCTTTCTAATCTTTCTTTTATCTGCCTACTAGTAACATATTTTCCATCACGACCGGCGAAAGGAGAATTATTAACTAAAAAATTTAAAGAGATGGTCGGTTGATCTACTAAAATAGCCGGCAAAGTTTCTTGATCAATGGTTTCGCAAATAGTCTCACCAATATCAATATCGGGTAATCCGGCAATCATAACTATATCTCCGGATACGGCTTCTTTAACTTCTTTTCTCGAAATACCTTCAAAGGTAAATAATTTACCGATTTTACCGGTTCTAGTTTCGCCGCTAGGCTTTTTAATTATGACATTATCCGCCTGCTTAACCACGCCTTCATAAATTCGACCGATAGCTAAACGACCGATAAAATTATCATAAGCTAAATTAAACGGCTGAATTCTTAAAGGTAGTTTTGCTTCTTCGGCGGATGAAGCCGGTTTAACTTTTTCTAAAATAACGTCTAAGAGCGGATTTAAATTATCGCTTTCGTCGGCCATATTTCTTTTTGCCATACCCTGGCGGGCAATAGCATAGACGGTGGTAAAATCAAGCTGTTCATCGTTCGCGCCTAAATCCAAAAATAATTCATAAACTTTCTCTAAAGTCCATTCAACCCTGGCGGCTGGCTTATCAATTTTATTTATAACTACGATTGGTTTTAAACCTAACTCTAAAGATTTTTTTAAAACAAACTTAGTTTGCGGCATTGGTCCTTCTTGCGCGTCCACAACTAAAAGCACTGAATCGATCGATCTTAAAACTCGCTCAACCTCAGAGCCGAAATCAGCATGCCCAGGCGTATCAACAATATTTATTTTAGCGCCCTTATATATAACTGAAGTATTTTTTGAGTAAATTGTAATGCCTCGCTCTAATTCTAAAGCGTTTGAATCCATGCTTACGCCCGGCTTGGTCATGCCGGTTTGCTGCATTAACCTATCCGTTAAAGTGGTTTTTCCATGGTCTACATGGGCGATAATGGCGATATTTCTTATTTCCATAAATACTTTAAAAACTTTTTAAAAAAGTTTTTAATATTTTCAAAATATTAATGTATCAAATAAAATTTTTATAGCTGGCAAAGCCCTACGGCCATAAAATTTTATTTGATGGATAAAAACTATAAACAAAAAGCGCCTTTCAAGCCAGGCTACTTTATAATTTAATATACAACCTATTTATGAATTAGTCAATAAAAAAAACGCCCGTAAATACAGACGTTTAACTTTCGGTTGAATAAATTATTAAAACGAATAAGTATCTCCCATATATAGGCTTTCCCCCCTTAGGCAACTTGGGCAATAATCATATGGAGGTTTTGCCCCTTTATTAACGGTCATACAAAATTCTCCACGCATTTCTAGCCCGCAATGGCCTATTCTTTTATTTATAATTGTTGACGATGCGGCTACCTGATCTTTTTTTACAGTTTTTACTTTACTACCATTAGTTTTTTTGGACTTTCCCTGACTCTTATTTAAACCTCGTTTCCTTAAAATAGCTTTTCTCGTCATTTTTTGCTCCTTCTCCTTATATATTTTTATAAAATGATCTTAATTAATATAACAAAGCTACTACAAAATCATAAAAAAATCAAGGCAATTTTATTAATCTAATTTTTCTTAATTCTTATTTTTATACCTTTTTAGGATTTAAGTCGCCGACTTTCTTTTCTAAACGATCGCCTGGCTGGCATTGCTTATACATCTCGCTAGAGACCGCTATATTTCTCGTCTTGCCATCATCGGTCTTAACCACTAAAGTGTAAAAATGTTCAGTGCGACCGAGCCGCTCGCCAATTTCATGATCTTTTTTCTCAAAATATTTTTTATCTTGGACCGTGCCAATCCAATAATCTTTTTTTGTTTTTCCAACAATTTTTAAAATAAAAGCGATAAACGCAAAAATTAAAACGCCGAAAATTACAAAAAAGATAATTATTGGCGCAAAAACGCATGATTTTCCCATATAATTTATTTTAAAAAAATTATATTTTAGCAAATTGCTATTTTTTAAAATCGCCTTCTTGCTCTTTAGGTTTAGTTTCCGCTTTAATAATATCTGAAAAATCTCTTAAACTTTTTCGCTGTTTTTGAAACTCTTCAGCATCAAGATAACCAACAAATTTATCATATTGGGAGTGAGGATGTTCAACGTGCCTGGCATATTTTATCGGGCACCAAAATCTTTCCGTGCGACCGCCAATTTCAACTGAATAACGAAAAACATTATTAACATAACTGCAATAAAGACAATTAAATTTTTCTAGCCAATTAAGATAAGGTAAAAGTTGGCGGTCGTAAACAAAAAACTCTTTTCCGTTGATTAAAGGGATACCATAAATTCTAAAACAAACTTGATGATAGATTTCTATAAAAAAATGTAAAATTACGACTGGAAAAAACATGCCATAAATAAATGGCATGCTTAAAAGATATTTAAAGTTAATCGGCCAAATCGTTTTAAAAAACCCAACTCGCCAGCTTCTAAGTTTTTCTCGCCTTAATTCAATCTCTTTAATTAAATTTTTAGTGCCGGCGACCGAATCAATGGCGCTATTAAAAGCTCTTCTAACTTCATCGCTTAATCTTTCCAATTTATTAACGCCTATTTCTTTACTATTAGTAATAGACTCCTCTACTTTTTTAATTTTTTCTAAAAGTTCCTTTCTCATAATTATATTTTCTGCTTTTACTAAATTATCAAACTAAATCTCCTCCGCAGTCGCGGTTTCCAACTCTAATTGTTTTGGTTTTAGATGAAGAATTTTTACTGTTATATATTTAATAATATATTTCGCTAAAAAATTTATATAAGATTTAATTAATTCGAAAAAGGTTTTGGGCGCCGTAACATTTTTAAATTTACCATACTTAATAGCTTGTAATACACTCTCAACGGTTAAATCTACCGCCTCAATAATAGCAAAATCAGTGTTAAGCTTTTTAAGAACATGGACATCGGCCGTAGATATAATTGGTTTTTGAAAACGAGCGGCAATAGTTCCGGCTTTTTTATTATTAAAATTATATTTTTTTGAATAAGAGCAGGAATATTCAATCGCGTCGAACAAATCAATATATTTTTTTAATTTTCTGGTACCGATAGAAATAAAGCGAGTGTAAGCCGGATGCGGGGCTAAAACAAATATTTCCGGATGTTCTTTTTTATATTTTAAAAGCTGCTTCAAAGTTTTAACTTTTTCTATAGTTTTATCGCAATTTAATATAATAACATGTTTATTTAAAAAACGACCCAGGCCCCGTTCAACGCCTGGAATTAAAAGTATGCCTTTCTTTTTGGCATATTCAGCGAATTCTTCTTTAAAAACAAATTTTTTATGAGGCGTAAAACCTAAAACTTTAAAGCCATTTTTTTCCGCTTCATCGATCAACTCATAAACATTATAGTTTATTATATGACCGTCTTTTTTGTCTTCTTTAGTATGGATATGTAGACTAGCTTTTAACTGCATGAAGTAATTATATCTTAAATAATTATTTATAACAAACTATCGTAAAATTAGCGCTTCAAAGTAATATTATCAAAAATTATTTTCTCCCAAAGCGCTTGCCCGACCGCCGAAGGATGAAACGCGTCCGCGGCATAATAAGGGTTTTTTTCAGCAAACATAGCTTTAGTCGGCTCGGCAATGTCTATATATTTTGCTCCGTATTCTACGGCCAAATCTTTAATAATTTTATTAAATTCAATCGTCTGACGTCCAGAATAATAATTAAACGGCGGTAAAAAAATATCAGCGCCAATAAAAGGCAAACTAATAACGTAAATTTTAGCCTTAGTTCCTTTAGCTAACCGCTCTAAAATAAATTTATAATTTTTTTTAAATTTTTCTTTATTATAAAAACCATGAATATCATTAACGCCGATGAGTAAAGTAATCATCTCTGGCTTTACGGCAATGGCCGGCTCTAATAAATTTTCTATTAAATCGTCCGTGCGATAACCTGGATAAGAAAAATTTTGTAAAGTTATTTTACTGCCATCTTTAGATAAATCTTTTGCTAATAAATAAGGGAACGATTCCTCATATTTACTTAAACCCATGCCCGAAGTTAAGCTATCGCCTAAAGCCGCGTAAATTAAATTTTCTCCTGCGGCCGCCTCGTTAAATGCATAAGAACCTTGAGCGGCCGGAGCTTTTAAGGCTGTGCGGTTAAACATATAATAAGTATAAGCATTAGCCAAATATAAATATAAGCCCACGGCTAAAATTAAAACTATAATAATGATAAATGGTTTTTTCATTTTCATAGGCTCTATACCAATGGCTGAGCGCAATGCGAACAGCGCTTAGCTTCTAGCGGAATTTCGCTTAAGCACTCTGGACATTTTTTAGTGCTTGGATCGGCCGGCGCTCCTTTATGAGAACGCTCGACTAGTAAGTTAATAGGCTTAACCACAAAGAAAAAAATAGTTACTGCCATCAACGCGAACGAAATTAAAGCATTAAAAAAATCTCCGTATGCAAACTTACTGCCGTTGATCGTAAAGAAAAGCCCGGAAAAATCAGGTACCCTAGCGATAGCCGCAATTAACGGAGTTAAAAAATCTTTAACTAACGCCGTTACTACCGCGCTAAAAGAAGCGCCAATGACGACGCCAACGGCTAAATCAACTACATTGCCTCGCAATAAAAATTGTTTAAATTCTTTTAAAATAGACATATAAAAAATTAATAATTATTCAGTGGTCACGCCATCAAATTCCGGTCCGTCGGCTTCGGCTTCCGCTTTAGTTGCGCGCACGACTCCGTCTTTATGGTGCGCCGGGGAATAAATAGTATAGAGTTTAAGATCTTCTGTGTCTGAAATATTTATAACATTATGCTCGGCTCCGGCCGGCACAACTATAACCGACCCATCTTTAAGGTTATATTCATTGCCGTCAATAATGCATTTACCCTGCCCTTTTTCAAAACGAAAAAATTGATCATTATCAGTATGCACTTCCATGCCAATTTCTTCTTTAGGTTTTAAAGACATCAGCACTAATTGACTATGTTTTCCCGTATAAAGCACTTTACGAAAATTATTATTTTCTAAAGTGTCTTTTTCAATGTTTGTATTAAATCCTTTCATAAATTTTAATTTAGTTAATTATAAAAATAAATAAATTATTTCGTGGCGACGCCGAGAACGACGGTTGTCTTATCATTACTTTTATTAATGTAAACCGAAACCGTGCGATTATCTTTTTCGGCTACGACGCTAGAAGATTCGCCAAAATTCATAGTGCCAGTAATACTCCAGCCTTGCTTTTTTAATTCTGTTTGATAAATAGTCGAGGCTTCTTCTAAACTTTTATTAATTTCAATGGAAATAGTAAAGCTCTTATTAGCCTGATCGGACATAGCGGCGACCATACTACCCTCAATAACATAAACATCACTTGGAAAATCGGCTGGTAATTTTACATTAGCGCCGGTTTCGATACTACCTTCCTTAGTATCGACTTTTACATTACCATTATTAATATCAACATTAGCTTTGCCGCCCGTCTGATTTTCAATAATTTTTTCAGTCGCTTTCTCGCCGACTATCTGGGAAACGCTTTTACCACAACCGCTAAGAATTAAAGTAAAAATTGGTAAAATTAATAACAAACTTAAAAACTTAAATTTTTTCTTAGTCATATAATTTTTATTAATAATTAAAACTTATTTAATTTTTTAATTATCTTTTAGCGCCAGAGTAAGCGATCGCTCTAACAATATCCCAAGCCAAAGAAGAAACTGGATTATGACCGTACACGTATTTAAATGTTATAATGGCAGCTTTTTCTGAATTTGTATTTCTAGCCGTCGGCCTTAAACCATAAGCTATTATTGAAATAGCGGCGTTATCATTTTGGTTGCTTAAATTTGCTTCACGTTTATAAACTTTTTTGAATTCAATTTTAGCTGAAGCAATAGCGGAAGAACTTGTTTCTCCCGGCCAGCGTCCATTAGCAATTTTAATAGCATCAGCCCATTCGCTTTCAGTTGTCGGCAATTTACCAAACGCTTTTTTATATGAACCTAAAACTCCGGCGCGTTCTCCGGCGCCCATATTTTTTGTTGTCGCCGTGCCGTAAGTAATAAAATTAGTAATTAATTTAATAACGGCTGCGTTAACGGTTCCTCCTTTAATTAACGAATTAACATAAGAGGTTTTAATTCTACTTTCGAGTGTAGCATCTACGGTAATACCATTTTCATGAATGACATCAGAAGCTTCAGCAATAATTTCATCAATCAATATTTGAGCTGCAGTTGCAGAACTAGCAGACGAGTTAGAAGAAGTTGAATTTGAACTTGTAGACTTAGTAAAAGTAGCATTTATAATCGCGCAATTAGTAGAATAAGTTGCGGAGCAAATAGTAATTGCTGCTGCACCAGAAACTGTCCCACCGCTAAGAGTTAAAATACCGCCATTATTATTAAGAGTAGCGGAAACGGCGCTGGGATTGCTATTTAAAGAAATTACTTTGCCGGTGCCGCTACCTCCGGTTACTGAAATAATTAATGTATTACCTGACGTTATAGAAACATTATTTTGGCTAAAATAAATCGGCAACATTTCCTCGCTTACCGTGACATAAATACTGGCGCAGACTGAACCGCTGGTAGCTGAACAAACAGTAACGATAGAGGTGCCAACATCAGCGCCATAAATAGCAACGATATTTGAACTCCCAGTAATATTAGCCGTGACCACGCTAGCATTAGAATTTGAAGAAATAACATACCCAGTGCCGGTACCACCGGTGACCGTAACATTAGCGCTGTCGTTTTTAGCTATAGATACAACGTTTTGGCTAAAAGCAATGGTGGTGGCAGAAGCAGCCGTAGAATTAAGATTAAGAGTAATATTTAAACTACCGCAAGTCGCATTAACCGTAGTTGAACAAACTACAACTACGCCGGTGCCGGCATTACTGCCACCAACCAGAGTTAAAACATTACTTGAGATAGTCGCGCTAACTACTCCGGAATTAGAATTAGAAGAAATATAATAATTATTATTTACTCCACCGGAAACAATAACATTTTGCGTTATACCGGGATTTAAAGTTATACTACTTGGACTAAAAGACAAAGCATCTACTGTGCTACTTAAAGTAGTGACAACCAAGCTAGCGCAATTCGTGCTTGAATCTTTTGAACAAACAACGATAGTGGCAACTCCGGGAGTATGATTGCCATATAATGATATAAATTTGCTCGTACCGCTGATTGAGGCGCTAACTGCGGTCGGGTTGGAATTTGAAGATATAGTAAACCCGGCGCTTGAACCGCCATAAATATCAATAATTTTTGTTTGGCTGTCATTAAGCGTAAAATTATTCTGGCTAAAAGAAACTTGGGATTGCCCTTGATCGCCGACAGTAACTGCGATAGATTTACAACCAACATTTGCGCCACAAACAGATAGCGAACCAGAGCCAGAACTTAAGCCTGTAATTGTAACTTGGCTACCGCTTAAAACAGCGCCAATAACCGAAGTCATACTATTAGCCGCAAGAATAAGAGAATTAGAACCGGTAACGGCTAAACTTTGCCCAACAGCAACGCTTACGCTATAGCTTGATAAGGTAAGTGAACTAGCATAGGACGGCCAAAGCATAGTTGATGATTGCACGCCGTTAATAACTACATAAACCGGGGATCCTTGCGGAATACCATAGCCACCACTAGAAATTGTGGAAGAAAAATTTCCGCTGCTGTTAGTCGTGCCAAAAGTAATTGTCGTAATAGATGATGCTCCAGCAGGCAAAAACGAAAGCCGAATACTACTAGATGGTTCGCCGGTAACATCTACTCGAACATTATCACCGGTCGTATTGGTTAAAGCTAACGTCGCCGCAGTAGACGCTTGAGCGACAGAAGCTAATAACATAAAACTAAAAACTAACGCAAAGAAGCATAAGATTTTTTTATTCATATGTTTATTTTAAATTATAATTATTTCTTAAATATATCTTTTAGCTTTTGATAATGAGAATAACCTTTCTTGCCGGCATCAAAAGAAGCTTTAAGAAGGCCGAGGATAAACATTGCTATACCAAACGGCATGATAAATAAACCTATAAGAAGAGGTAAAGTAAAAAATCCTATCATCATTAAAGCAAAACCTATATAAACGTATTTATTAAATGGTATTAAGAGATTCCGGGGCATATAATTATTTATTATTTTGATATTTATAAGATTTCTTCATGGCTTTCCAAAACACATCTTTATTAACACAATGCGGGTTGGTTCCGTCGCAATCTTTATTTTCTAAAACATTGCCATATTTAGCAAAGGTGTTGGAATCTTCGTACTCATAAGGGTTCGTTTGCATTCTTTTTACCACTTCCGCATGCGCTCTTTCCACATCTCCGCCAAATTTTCCCAGCTCTTCTTGCATGCCAAGATTATAAGCGCGCACTAAGCCGCGAAATTCCTTAGACTTAGCTTCGCCTTTAACGACGTCTAGGGCTTCGCCGATGACCGCTGTGGTTACGCCGACCGTTTTACCGGTTATCTCGCCGAAAATCGTTTCAATGACTTTATCTTTAACCGCATCTTTAACTTTATCCTGAATAGCGTTATTAACCATATCCATATTTCGTTTCACATCTTCGCCGAATTCTGACATACCTGCATTTATTGATTGTTGGCGCTCTAGCATACGTTCGTAAAAACGAAGTTGTTCATCTATTTTAGCTTCTCCCTCACTCGGCCCTGATTTCCATATTTTAAATTTATCAACCACATTACCAAGTTTCTCGTTCCAGCGATCTTTTAATAATTTAGTATCATCCATTTGCTCAATGTCATTATTGGGGTCGCTAATAAATTTATAATAATCTTTAAAAGCATCAAGCTGCTCCTGGGTCATTTTAAAACCTTTGGTTTTTAAATTTTCATTTAAAGCAATTAATTTATCTTTTGATTCTCGATCTAAATCCCCGACCGCGTAATCACCTAAAATATCTTTATTAATCGGATCTGATTGTTTTTCATATTCCGCCTTATTGGTTTTTGTAAGTACATCAATCATATCTTTTCTTTTGTCTTCAAGACCTTTAAGCTGTTTTTCAAGCTCAGCATCTTTACCGTCTTTTAAATATTGTTTAAGTTCGTCAATTTGATTATCTACGGCGATAACATCGGCCGGATCAATTTTATCGCCTAATTGCGCACGACAATTACTTTTTTCTTCACCGGACAACATCTTACAACCAGCAGGATTTTCAAATTTAACAGCTACGTTTAAATAACATTCTTCCTTAGTATAACTCATTAAGCCGCCCTTAATACGCTTACAAACTTCTAGATCTCCGGTATTTTCGGCAATATTAAGATAACATTTATCTCGAGGCGGGTTAGAACCTGTATCTTTAAATTTTTCGCCTTTAATGCGCTCGCAATCATCCGCGTTACCACTTTGCATGGCGGAAGACTGATAACAATGGTCACTATCAGGTAAAAGCATGCAAGCGATATCTTCAAGCTTGCTTAAGCAACCGGTAGTAAGAAATGATACAACTAAAAGCAAAACGGCTAGCTGAACCATATTTTTACTTGGCCTAAATTTCTTCACTACTATTACAATGATTGCAATAAGTAACCAAACAGCCGCCAAAAATAACATAAATAATGAAGCATTGCGGATCGGATCAATTAAAAAATCTAATACTAAACGAGCCATGTCGGTATATCTCGGCTCTTTTGCTAAAGCGCCCGCTAAAAAATACCAAGGGGCATAAATAATAGCGAGGATAATCGGATTGACTATGGAAAATTTACTTAAATGAAACAATTTTTTTAATCCTAGAAAAATATAACCTAAAATTAATGATAAAAAGCCCAATAATATTCCGCCATAAACACCATAAGTATTAAAAGTTCCTAAAAATTGCGAGCTAACGAGATCTTTAATCCGATCGATTGTATTAAAATTAAGATAATAAACGAAAGTAAAAATAAGTAAGGCGCATACCGGGAACAAAGCATTAATTAAAATACATTTTTTCTCCGACTTTTTTGCTGGCGATTCAACCGCCAAGTCGGTCGAAGATTCTTGTCTTATTTCTTCCATATTTTTTAATTATTTATAAAACTAAGAACTTTTTTTCTTATTATTCTTTTTTGTTGGCTTTACTGCTTTTTTAGACTGGGCAGAGCCAACAATAGCCTGCCAATGTTTTTTTAAATCTTGCGCTAATGCTCTTATTTCTTTAGGACTAGATTTTAGCCCTTTCTCATATTTAGCGGCTACCGAATCAACTATTTTATGATAAATTGGCTCATTAATATCACGAGCCATTTCAAGTTTTTCTATAACATCACCCTTCATTTTAATAGCCCAGGACTTAACGTGCGCTTGGTTCTTTTTTCCTTTCGGCCCCATAAAAAAATAAGCGGTAGCAGCCAAGCCGGCTAAACTAGCGCCAATAGTAAATAACTTCATTGCGCCTGAATGATTTTTTACATTTTTTTTCTTCATATTTTTAAATTATTAATAAATTTAATATACTACAAATTTACCATAAAACCACTGATTATTCAATAAGCTAATAAAAATCAGCAATATAAAAAAAGAGCTAGGAAATTCCGAGCTCTTTTTTTATTTTAAACTATTTTGTAAATAATCCGCAAAGGCATCTACCATCTTCTTTAATCTCTTCCTTATGATAAATACAGGCACAAATTTTTTTTGAGTCTTCTTCTTGATTTCCGCTTAACATTCTACAAGGACAATACTTTTTGCCCTTCTTCTTTTCATTTTCGAGTAGCCCATTTATTACTCTGGCAACGACTTTTCTGTCTGGATTTAACTGAAAACCATTTTTTTGGGCATACTCTGAATAGTTTTTAATCATTTCTTCTATTTTATTTTGCTTATTTTCTAGCGTCATATTAATTTAAATTTTTTTCTAGCCATTCTCTAAGAATAGGTTCTGGTTTAAGTCCGGTAAAATTATTAATAGGTTTACCATTTTTAAATAAAACCACCATCGGAATACGATCAACTTGAAACTTTTGAGCATTTACTTGAACGTCATCAACATTAGCTTTTAACAAAACCATTTTATCTTCAAATTCTTTTTCTAATTTTTCTAAAATTGGCGCCAGCAACGAGCACGGTTCGCACCAAGTTGCATAGAAATCAACTAAAACCATTTTATCCGATCTTAGAATTTCTTTTTCAAAATTTTTGTCAGTTAAATTAATAGCCATATTTATCTTCTTAAATTAATAACTTTATAAATATTCGTATTTAGATTGTAGCAAAAAACTTTAGCGTCTACAATTAGATACAAAAAATGGAAGCATTTTAATTGCTTCCGGTTACAAAAAGGGTTTATCCGCCAAGTTCATAAACTGTTTGGGCGTGAGCTACTATACATGCCGCTGATTCAGGATACTGCTGCGAGAATTTATCAAATGCATAGCACTTCGCCTTACCTATGACCGCTAGGCATACATCCGAGCTTGAACAAACCTTAGCGGTACAATTAGGATCCTTAAACTCATTTTTACATTGCGTTCTCATTGACTATTCTCCCTTTTTTTGTTTTTACAAATAACTGCCTTTTAGCAATTTACTGCATTACTAAGTCAATTACTTGCTGATAACAGCTTAGCATGTAAATACCAAAAAGTCAAGGTAATGACAACAAAATTCAGTCTCTTAAAACTTTTAAACCCTACTGGCTTTATGTAAAAATTTTCAAACTTTTATCTAAAAATAAACCATAATTTTTTTAAAAAAATGGGTTCAAGTTTTTATACTTGAGCCCGTTGTAACAAAATAAAAATATTTTTTAATTTTTAAACTCGTATCCCTCCTTAAAAACTGCCAGGCAGGCATCTGCCACCGCGGCATTATAAAGGATGCCTTTATTCTTCGTAATTTCCGCTAAGGCCGCATCCACCCCTAAACTTGGCCGATATGGTCTATGGCTACTCATAGCTTCCACCACATCGGCTACGGCAATGATATTTGCCTCCATGAGAATTTCTTCTCCTCTTAACCCTCTTGGATAACCTGAACCATCAATTCGCTCATGATGCTGATGAACAATCTTAGCAACAGGTTCAGGCAACCCCGAATCTTTCAGAATACTAAACCCTGTTTCTGCATGAACTTCTACGAGAGACCTCTCAATTGGCGATAATTTACCCGGCTTAGTTAATATTTCTGCTGGGATACCTATTTTCCCAATATCATGGATCAAGGCCGATGTTTCAATATCATTAATCATATTATTGGGAAGCTCTAACTTTTCAGCAATCACCTTCGCCAGACTAGCCACTCTTCTCTGGTGGCCGGCGGTATACGGATCTCGAAGCTCTACGGTTCGTGAAAGAACATTCATAGTTCCAATTAAACTTTGCTTTAATTTATCTTCCGCCTGTTTGCGCTCGGTAATATCCTCGGAGATACCCAATAAGTATACTGGCTCTCCATTTACGTCCATAATCGGCACCTTCTGAGTGTGCATTATACGCACTCCCTTATTGCGAGTCTGGATGGGTTCTTCAAGAATATCGACAAGCTTCTTGCCAAGCAGAACCTCTCGGTCATTATGGGTAAAGAAGTCCGCCTGATCCTTCGGAAAAAAATCGTAATCGCTCTTTCCTAATAAATCGGCTTCAGAATAACCCAAAAGCTCTTCTCCTGCACGGTTGAGCCGAACGAACTGAAGGTCCTTAGTATCTTTAATAAAAATCATATCCGGAATATTACCAATAACCGAATCAAGGAATGAATTCAGCTTGCGTAACTGCTCCTCCGCCCGCTTGCGCGCTGTGATATTGCGCTCAAGCATTGCGAATCCGCCAGAGCTAACAACTTCTTGACCCGTAGAAATAATGCTGTCCGTTGGTTCTTCCGGCACTCTCGTAACTGTTAACCAAACATCGAGAACAGTGCCGTCCTTGGCTACTCGATGAGTCTCAAATGAATTAACCGGTTCACCGGCTGTTAGACGTTTAAAAAATTCTTTCTGCTCGGCTAATTTATTAGGAGGTACAAGCTGATCGATATTCATCCCTTGAGCCTCTTCTGCATTATAGCCATACATTTTTTCGGCGCCCTTATTCCAAGAGGTAATCCGCCCGTCCATGTCCTGAATAATAATTGCATCACTTGAATCATGCATTACCACCGCCAACCGCATAAAGTCCTGCTGTCGCTTTTTCTCGGCGATGCTTTCAGACGATCGCCGTTCTTTCCCGTTATATTTCTTCATTTTTCTCCCTCCTTTTACTATGAAGAATGTTAATTTATTGATTTTTTCTTTCTACTATATTTCCTAATTTTTTCACTCTTTTTTATTAAAGAACGTTAATCTATTAAATATATATTATCCCCCTCTTTTAATGCTTTGTCAAACTTCACAAAAAAACAAAAAAACACCTCTTGCGGGTGTCTTTTTTAAACTTTCTTTAATTATTGCGACTTAATAATTGATGCAATATTATACTAAAAAATAAATCAAAAAAGAAATGATGATTAACGGTAAATAGTTTAAAGAAATATGCGGGAGCAAAAAATATTTAAAAACTTTTTTTGTTTGATGCGACGGCATTTTCGGCGAAGAAAAATTATCCGACCAAACATTATCTTTAAAGAAAATCTCTAGACCTAGAACTACGTCGTTTCGCCTTTTTTTATAATCTTCTCGAAAATTCTTATTTACAGCATTTAAAAACCATAAAGCCAGGATAACCACTATATTTAAAATAACTATATTTTTATTATTAGCTTGGAAATACCAACCTAAAGAAGCAATCCATAAGGTTATCGCCCAAGTTTTTATTTTATCGGATAAATCATCATATTTATTAATTTGCACCTGAATTAATTCTAATTCTTTTAAGACAATCGTTAATTTATTATCTGACATAAATATTTAACTATAGATTTAATTATAATTATAAAATACCATAAAATCAGAAAAAAATCAAAAACAAAATAAAAAACCTCCTGACATTTGAATCGTCAGGAGGGTTAAGTTTTTTTATAAACTGGGAAAATATTTTTTTCTTTTTAGTTACGCTTCCAGTAAACGGTCGCCTCTAGCTCTAAATTCGGATCAATTTTTTCATAGATCGACCCATCTATTTCTGGCTCAATTGCCAGTTGTCCCGCCTTCATTTCTGGCTCTGCTTCCGTCAACATTAATTCGATTATTAACTCATCCTGCTTGTCATACAGATACGCTTTCTCCAGATCGTAAAGCGTAAGATATGCGCCGGCATACTTACCGTCAAAAGACGCCTTAATAATTTTAGCCGCAAGATTTCGGCTAAATCTATGTGTGAATGTCAGCCCCTTGTAGGTGCTGACCTCAAAATCATCACTATCAATTTGAGCTCCCCCAAAACAATTTGTTGTTATTTCTAACAACGGGATGGGTTCCTCAATCTTCCGATTAGTCCATAAGTCACCCCAAAGAGCTGCAAATACTTTGACAGTGGCGTCTTTTACGGAATTCCCATTTTCATCGACAACTCTCACTCTAATTACGTGTGGAATGCCCTGCATAATTTGATCTTTATCGAATGTATGTTCAGCATTTCCATTGATGATCTGGCTATTGAGCTCCGAAAACTTGAACGGCATAGCCACCTCTACCATCGGATCATTTATCAGTTCTTTGGCTTGAAGCCACGGGTAATAATCGGGCAGTTTCGGAAGGACACCGCTTGAATCTCCAAAATAGTACCTGTACAACTCTTCTTCAGCCAAGCCCATGGCATGACCGAATTCATGTAATAAGCATGCCGCCCGCCACTCATATTGTTTGGTTCCTGGGACCAAGTCCGTAAATGGGGAACCATATTGGCTAAAAGCATTATCAGCAATGTATATTGTTTCTAGTTTTCTGCCGTCTTCTAATATTTCCGTTCTCTGAAATGCACTCGAAACCGATCCGTCAAAAGGCCTGGGTTTTCTTCCTTCTTCACTGGCAATAAATAGGACAAGGGTTGTCCCATAGGAGAAAGGAAACTTATTGTCGAAAATGAATTTTTTATTTTTAACCCCGCCGTCATATATACTGGTAATATCTTTATCAGCATACATTTCAATTTTACCTATGGAAAACCACTTCTGGTTTTTCTCGTTTCTGTTTAACACTACATTGATAAAATCTACTGCGTCCTTTAATTTTCTTTGATAGTTAGGAAAATTATTTACATAACTATCATTAACAGCTATTGTAATTTTCTCTTCATATTTACTGACTTCCCAAAAGCCATCCTTTATGGACAGTGCATTAGAGGCTGCCTCTTTTTGATTGTTGCTACTGCCACAACCCGTAGCTGGAAGAGCTAGCGCCCACATTAAATATCGCAGAAATTCTCTTCTTTTCATTTCTCCAATCATTTCTATGACCCCCTTCCTTGTATTTGGAAAACATTATTTTTTGAGCTTTATTGCCCTTTCTTTGTTAACGAACATCTAAATCTTTTATTACCTTATCATAAAGTAACGTGGCATAATAGTACATATTAAAACATTTGTAAAGCCTATACTTGGATAGATTATTATATGACTTAATGCGGTTTTTTCTAATTCTATTAAATCAATATTCTCTTAAGAAATAGATAGATTTAAATGAAAAAATAAAAAAAGCTGTGTAGTAAATTTTACACAGCTTAATGATAAAATGCTTTTTATTCTTTCCGCTCTTCTTGTTGTAGTTTTTCCATTTTGAAAAACTCGTCAATATCTATTTTAAACCATTTTTTAGGCACTCGTTCGAGTAACCAAGGACTTTTAGCCGGATCTTCGAGCTGGGCTACAACAACCGAATAAAGGGTCATTGCAAACGAAACTGAAAAAACTGCCGCTATACCGCTTAGCTCTTTATGATAATTAAATAACATAATCATTCCTAAAAGAAGAGCAGACAAAAAGAATAAAAACAAATAAATAATTACTGGCGCTCTTTCGTCTCGGCACAACAAAAAAGTACGCTGATCTTGTGGCTGATGCGGTAAAACACAAGACATCATCTTACTGTGTTTTCCCCAAACATAATTAAAAAGTAACACGACGGTAATTCCGTATGTTAGAACTAAAGTAGCACCAGCACCACCAGCGAGAGGAACTTCATCCTCCTTACAAAAGTAATAACCTTTACTTCTTAGCCATCTCCAAAATATTACCGCCGCTATAGCGATAATAAATGGTTGGGCACATAACCACGTATGCCTCCAAAATGACCGCCACCTCCTGCCAAAATCATCCCTCTTAGAAAGTTTTACTTTCACGATATATCCTCCTTATATCATAACTATTTATTTTTTTATAATATGTGCGCATTACAACTTATTTATAAAAAGTCGTAATAAAAAAATATAGCATAAAGCTATATTTTTGTCCATCCTTTAGAAAAAATAATTTAATAATTAAAACTTATCCAGAAAAAGAAAGCGCCGATAAGGAATATAACGCCGCCCCAAAGCACCTGCCCGCCTTTAAACATCTGGGCTTTTTTATTAACACGATCAGGAAACCCAAT